>Ga0265327_10001422_pt1 | contig 30463 bp, 42 predicted proteins | sample 41621metaG_FD_202089 | JGI IMG/M metagenome (GOLD analysis project Ga0265327, IMG submission 202089) | Rhizosphere microbial communities from Carex aquatilis grown in University of Washington, Seatle, WA, United States - 4-16-21 metaG | ecosystem: Host-associated > Plants > Roots > Rhizosphere...
GGTTTTAGTCACTCCACGTGTCGCCACAAATACCACGATGCCAGGGTGCGGTATGGGCGCCATGCTTCCGCTACCTGTTCCAGACTTGCCCCCTCGCCATATAACTTACGTGCCGCGCGCTGCAACGCAGCATCGCCCAGCGACAATACATCCGGCCGTTTCAGGCTGAACATCAGGAACATCTCCGCTGTCCATTGCCCGATACCGGGCAGCGCCACCAGTGTCGCCATCGCCTCGGCGTCGGTCTGTTTCAGTAAGGCATCGAAATCCATACGCCCGTCATGGGTGTGCGCGGCCAGTTCTATGATGTAGCGCGCCTTGGCACCGGATAAACCGGCACCGCGCAACGCTTCGGGAGTGACGGCAAGGAAACCTGCAGGAGTAAAGTCTTTCACCATCTGCACCACGCGATCCTTGATGGTGGCGGCAGCCTTGAACGAAAGTTGCTGGCTGATGATGGCGGTGACCAGTGATTGAAACGGCTGGTATTCACGCTCAGCGCCGTGATAAGGGCCATGCGTGGCAATCAGCTTCGCCATCACTGCGTCAGATTGACTCAGATGCTTTTCAGCAGCATCGTTATTTGAATCCATTTAATTCCCGCTTTTCGCCATTCAACTAACGACTTACGTCTTACGTCTTACGACTAACTGCCTCACGCTTTTACGATGTCGTGGAACTTGGAAAAATCAACATGATTGACGCCTTCTTCATTGGTGCTCAACAGATCCACATATTTGTGACCCCAGCGTATCGCATCCGCCGTGTACATATGCCGCGAGTGCATGATCTGCGAAGTCGTCTCATCTACGCCGGACATGGTCAGGATCAACCCGGCCTTGGTCTTTTTCAACGATTCCGCATCCTGTCCGAACAAAGGACTGGATTCATCAATGACGTGCATGATGCTCCAGCCCAGCGAAAAGATGGGGTGCTGCTCGCGTATCAGCAGCAGATCATACAAACGCCTGATCTCCATACCTTCCGCCGTGGTCTCATTGCGTATCAGGCGCAGCTTGGCACGGGCGTCCACGATCACATTCTGCCTGGCATTGGCGGCACGTATGGTCAGCGTCTGCTTGCCCTGAAAGGTATTGATGACCGGGTGCCTGGCGGTCATGATGAGTGCGCGTGGCCTGGAAAAGCGCGCAAAGATCAGACCGGTCATCAACGCGATGCTGATCAAGCCTAAAAAGATCTCCGAGGTGGCCACCAGATGCCCGTATAGCGTCTGCGGATGCATATCGCCGTAGCCCACGGTAGCGAACGTTTCCACGCTGAAAAAGAACCTGCCCAGAAAACCGGCGGGGTTCAGATTGGCAATGGCGTTATTGCCCAAACTATACAAAATGGTGAACAACAGATTGACCATCAGGAACACAGCGGCGATGGTGCCGAAGAATACCGGCCAGCGTACCGTCATGCAGATGTGGTAAACGTTAGAGGATAACGGCGTATGCAGGCCGTGAGTGACCACCTCTCTGGTGCCCAGACTGTGTTTTCTGGGTTTTATGCGCCGGATCTTTGCCAGAGGACTAAGCAACTACATCCCCACGAGCTTGCACGATCTTGCACGGAATAGTGGCATCCTCGTCGAACGAATACACTGCGCACAGCCTGTGGTAACCATCGGCGATGATGACCTTGCCTTGAGCCAGATCGCGCACCAGTAGCAAAGGCGAAAGCTGCTTGCCCGAGCTTATCTTCTGCCGGTCTTTTTCCACGTGCTGATTACTCACCCCTAACAGAGACAACCCGGAAGCGCGGAATATATCCTTGGACTTGAATTCGCTCATGGGTGCTTTGAGCAATTGCTGCAACAGCGTGGCGACTGTCTTGTCGTCGTAGATCAGCTTCAGGTAAGACTCTGCAGCCGGATAATCATGATCTTCCGGCATTGCTAACCAGGTAATTTTTGTATCGCTCACATTGATCTCGATTCACCGTTAGTGCCTATACTTAAAAGCACAAACCATACCCACGTCGATGTGGTCTTACCATTAACAGCTATTGGCGCGACAGTACGCTGAACATATAGTTGGCAGCTTCGTCCAGGTTATGGCGCGGATTGGCGCGGCAGTAGCGGTCTATCGCGCGGTAGACCACCGAGGGGTCCTTGCCGTACAGGATGCGCGTATTGTTCTGTATTTCCAGACCGTTGAGATAGCCCATCAGCCAGCCTCTGGTCTGGTCTCTGCTCACCATATACGAAGCGCAACCCATGACGTTATAAGTTTCGTTGTAAGAGTTATAAGCCTGCGCGTCGATGCTGGCACCGGTGAACGCGATGAAGGCAAGCAGCAGATAGATAGATTTTTTCATGCCCATACTCTGAAATAATTGTCAGGGTTATTGTAGCCGTAAATCCCGCCCTACGGTTCACACCCAACCCCAGGTTTAAAGATGACGTCTAAAAACTACTTGGCGCGCACCCACACCTCGGATTGGCCTACCCAGGCCAAAGCAAGATAACCGGTGACTTGCAGCGAATTACCATCTTCCATCACTTCGATACGGCAAGGGTAGATCCTGCCGTCATCGGGGTCCAGCACTTCCCCGCTATCAAACACGGTGTCGGTCTTGCGCTTCATCCCGGAAAGGATGCGCAAACCCAGCAGCGTATGGTTATGCATTTCGCCGGGGCATATGGTGCACACCGGGTCGATATTCCTGGCGAGTTTATTCAGTACTTTCTCTACCACACCCGCATATGATCCATCCGGGCCCTTGGTGATGCGTATCAGCACATTCACCTTGCCGGTATCGTCATCATATTCCTGCCACAGCCCGGTCAGATCGCCGCCCCATGCCAGATGAGCGGTGAACACGAGCAGTAGCGCTAAAAGGGCTGATTTTTTCAAATTGCTTTACTGCATCGCTGCAGGTGGTGTTGCCGGTACTTGCTCCCAGCCACCGGGACATACCCTTACATACGGGTAATAACCTTTGGCAGAGTCGCAGTAATACCAGGTTTGCGCTGCGGCGGCAGGGGCAGGCTGATAAGCAGGTGCAGGCGGCGCATAGTTATAGACAGGCGCAGGCTGCACATAAACCTGTTGCGGTTGTATGTACACCGGCGCTGGCTGGTAATAGTACGGGTCAAGCTGGTAATAATGCGGACGCGTGACATCGTACAGGATCGCTCCGCCGATCAAAGCCGGCAACCACCATCCGCCACCACCACCATGGCCTTCATGTCCACCGTATCCGCCATGTGCCTCAGCCAGGACAGGGGTAGCGGCAAGTGTCGCTATCAGTGTAGCCAGAACCGTTTTCTTCATCATGCTATTCATGATCAATACTCCTTGAAGCAATAAAATTCATTGCGTGGAACCATTTGACCACAAGAAAGTAACAACCGCTTTTCATTACCCCGGTATTTTGTAACAACTTGTACCATATTTCAAAGTTTGCACAGACGAAATCATTTAAGTTCAGTGGGTTACAGCACATTAATTGGCTGGAAACAGGCGTTTCACCTGCCTCCATAAATATGTATGATTATTTCGGGAGGAGTATCTTTGATCTGTTACTCACGGATTTAGATAACCCAATCAAACACGCGGCCTATCGCACCATATAAAGAGTCGCATTTGATAATGAAAGTTGTTCGATTCACTACAATTAAATTACATTTATCCATAGGAGACGAATCATGAAGTTTAGAAACATTATGCGCGTGATTTTAGTTGGGGGAGCATTTGCCTGTATGGCATTGTCGGCGCTGCCAGCCAGTGCAGCCGGCCTTGATAACTGTTTAATGAAACTCGATAACGTGGTATTCGATGACGCCACCCCGGCAGATCCGCCTGCAGATCCGGCACCGGAACCTGATGCACCTGCAGAACCGGCTCCACAATAAGATCTTACTCGCTTCAACTTTGCAAAAAGCTTGCGGGTTCCCCTTCCCGCAAGCTTTTTTATTTGCAGCTTATGGCGTAGGCGGTGCACTCGCAGGTACCGCCTTCCAGCCTTCCTTGCAGGTGGCGACGTAGGGGTAATAAGCCTTGGCCGAGTCGCAGTAATACCATGTGGCATTCGACTGGGCGGCAGGCGCCTGAGGTGATGCCGGGGCTGGCGGCGCAGGTGGTGGGCTGGTCGATTCCTGCGCGGCAGGGGCTGGCGGTGCCTCGACATACGTGCCCATTGCCGGCGGATTAGCCACCACGTAACCACCCGGCCCCGCAACGTAGTAAGTCTCGTTGGCGTAATAATATGGCACACCGGACACCCACACTGTGGAATATCCCGGCGGCAACAGCGGTACGGCGATGCCTATAGGCGGACGCGCCACCACATACCCCGTGGAAACCGGCTGATACCATACCCCGGACTGAAAAAAGAAATGTCGGCCGCCAAACCCCAGGCTCATGAAACCAGAGGGCAGGTATTCGACGTTATAGCCGATGGCCGGGTAATAATGATAATGCGCATGCCGGTCGTCGTAGATCCAGTGCTGCACGCGGTATGGCTGCCCTGCCATACGCCGCTCGTGCTCGAACCTGTCGTGGTCGAACCTGTCGCGGTCATCGGCACGGGCGATACTGATGTGGAAACATCCCGCCACTAAAGCCAGGGCGATGAGGGGACGCAAGTATCTGGTAATGTATGTAGTCATAGTCATCAATCCCCTCTAAAAAATCATGATGCAGGGCTACAATCAAGCCATAGCCATATGTCAGTAATATGATTTTATTATAGAGTGATGCTTTGTATGCGCTGAATCTTGTATCAAAATGAAACCAGACCTCGAAGCCTATGTAGTTAATCTTGAAAATTCGTTGCTGGATGAAAGCGTGCGCAAATCCGATCAACTCAGCGAGCTATTGTCCGACGACTTTGTAGAGATCGGCAGTTCCGGTGAGACCTATTCCAAACAGCAAGTGGTCGCCGCAGTCAAAGGGGAAGCGCCGCGCAACATCAAGGCTTCGGAATTCAAGGCGCGCGAACTGTTTCCCGGCAATGTGCTGGTCAGCTATCGCGCCAGGCAGGATAATGTACACACGCTGCGTACCTCTTTGTGGCAGCAGCGCGGTGGTCGCTGGCAACTGGTGTTCCATCAAGGTACTATCGTACCTGACATTATTTAAGCAGCCGTTATTTAAACAAACTGGCTTAAGCAACTTGTCACTCACATCATTGTCGTAATAGAGCTATCGAATAAAACCATGGCTACCAACAAAATACTGGAATTGGCACGCAGAAAGGCCCGCTCAGGCCGGGTGATCGCTTTTTTAGTATTTTTCGGGTTGCTCTTCTGCGGGCTGTATTTCACTTATCAATACCAGATGAGCCAAAAGCACGGCCACGCCTACGGCAAAGTGATCTCTAAAATGCTGTCGGATGACAAAAGCAATGCTTACCTGTGCCGGGTGCATCTGGATAATGGCAAGGAAGTCAGCGCAACCTGCTATCGCGACGTCATCGAAGGCAGCCGCGTCAATCTGCTGGAGATAGAACCTCACGGCAGCGTCGAGTTGTACCAGGTGGAAACCAAATAAGTGGAAACCAAAAGCTTGCAACCAGAATCAGCTCAACCCAAAAACAAGTCGAACCCCAATAAGTCAGGCAACAATCACTATGTATGAAGATCTAGGAACATATCTGGTCAGCCTTGAAACCTCGCTGCTGGATGCGCGCATGCGCAACCCCGCCAAAGTCGCCGAATTGCTGGACGACAGCTATGTGGAATTCGGCAGTACCGGCATGATCTACAGCAGGGCTGAAGTGATCGGTGCGCCCCAAATGCAGCCGCGGCCTAACTTCAAGGCGCAGGATTTCAAGGTGCGGGAACTCGTTCCCGGCCTCATACTCGTCACCTATCGTGCCACCCAGGACAGCACGCCGGAGATACACACACTACGCAGCTCGATCTGGCAGTTGTGGGGAGGAAAGTGGAAGCTGACTTTCCATCAGGGCACGCGCATCACCCCCTAGCCTCTTTGGTCTGCCGTGCTCCACGGCTGGACCCGGCACTACCCCACGCTTTCTTGATGTAAATCAAAAAGGCGATTTCTTCAAAAGAGCAAAGTCCATTTGCAGGTCTGAACCTTGCTGTTGAGTTCGTTTTTTTTAAGGAAACCGATATGTACAGGAATATACTTTGCCCTATAGACGGCAGCACCACATCCCTGGCAGGCATGAAAGAAGCCATAGCCCTTGGCAAGGCATTGAAAAGCAGGATCCGCTTTATCTACGTGCTGGACACATTCATATATGCAACCGCAGCGGGTCTGGATGTGACGGATCAGGTACGCACCATCGGACAAAACTTACTCGATGGGGCGGTAGCCGAAGCAGCCCATGCTGGCGTGGAGGCAAGCTCGGAAATCCTCGAAACTTCAGGCATAGCAGTCGCGCAGGCTATCCTGGATGACGCAAAAAGCTGGAAAGCCCATGTCATCGTGCTCGGTACGCATGGCCGCCAAGGCCTGACGCACCTGGTTCTGGGCAGCGATGCCGAAAAAGTGGTGGTATCCAGCAATGTGCCGGTGCTACTGGTAAGGCACGAATAGCCGCGCAGGGTAGGTATTAACTTACGTCTTTCAGCTTACCACTAATAAACGCCCAGGCTGGGGTAGGTCAGCGTACTGCCCCAATCCTCATTACTCAGTTGCTCGATGCCCACCGCCAGATAGCGGAACGCATCCGCGCCGTGCGAATACTGGTCGTGCATGGGTTCGCCAGCTTCATCAGTCTTGATACTTACAACGCGCCGGTAACGCTTCAGGCATTCCACCAGGCGCACGGTATTATTCTTGTCGAAATACACTCTGGGGAATAGCATGCGTGCCGCCTTGATGCCATTCTCCACATTCATTTCCACGATCGCCTCCCGCGGCGGGATATCCCAGCCCAGCCCGGTGAGTATCTTGTAAGCCGAATCCGCCTTGACGTCTTCACTATAATCATCATGCGGCAGCAACATCCTGCCCCAGCTATAAGGCCGCAGCCGCAGCATCTGCGAATACTCGGAGAGCTTTTTGTGCGTGTCTTCGATGTAGTCGATGATGCGTATCTCGGAGGCATTCTTCTGCACCATGATGATACTCATCGCATCGTTCCATCCAAGGTCCACCACCACATGCACTTTCAGTTTGGGGTCGTGCGGCAGGTTGATGATGCGCTCTGCGGCATCTTCCATCTCGTTGTAATAGATCGCGCCAGCCTCGGCGGGTCTGCACTTGCCTTCCCAGATATTGGGATAATCCTGCGGATAATCGCGCAGGCAGGCCAGCCGCTCCTGCTCCAGGATGTCGTTGAACCAAGGGTTATCGTTGTAATTCATGAACACATTCACGCAATCGTGCGGCGAGCGCACGGTGAAACGCTGATGCGTCTCGTCGGTATCCAGGTCGGGGTTATACGATATCCATATCTCCGAACCCGCCTTGCGGATAGTGGGGATCAGAATCGTCCACGACTTGTTGCTGACCGTCTGCCCCTCCTCCACCCACGCCCGGTCCATGCCCTCGAACGACTTGATGGATTCAACGGTATGGTCGGACAAACCGCCGAACAATATCTGCGTGCCGTTACGCCCGCGTATCTCGTTCGCCAGCACCTCGTAATGGTCGCGCAAACCCAGCAGCGCTACCTGATCCTTGAGCACGGCGTGCACCGAATCCTTGATCGTCTTCTGCACCTCGCGAAAGCAGCCGATGCGCAACGGTGCCAGCTGCCCCTGTATCAACAACGCCCGCGCAAAACTCCACGACTTGCCGGAGCCCCTGCCCCCGCGCGCCACCTTGTAACGGTGGGGCTCGAACAGAAACGCCAGCTTCTCGGGGAACTGCGCCCTAATTTCCATCAGGCACACTGGTTTGCGGACGCACGAACTCGATCACCGCCTTGCTCAAATGCTCGCCGCCCTCGCCCGTGCCGTTGAGCTGTAAAGGTAACAGCTTCAAATAGATCGTGCCCCAGAACGCCTTCTCGTTACTCGGGTCTTCCTTGGCCCATGCCACCAGCCGCTCAGCCCCGCCCAGCCCTTCCGCCGCCTGCGCGATGGCATCGCGCGCGGTAGTGGTCACCTTCACCCGGGTGGTCTTCGTTTTTTTAACGGGCTTTGTGTTGGCGTCAGGCATCGGTGCGGGTTCCTTGCGAATGATCTGGGGGTGGTGCCGTTCTTGGGTAAGTTGGGGGCAGATAGACTAGGTAAACAAAATATGCCAGCATGTGGGCGCAAAAAACCAACTTACACCGAGGCAGCAAACATGCTCAAACCTTCACTCATCCTGCTCGCGCTATTGTTCTCAGCCAACGTGAGCGCAGAAAACTGGCAGGATCTGGGCGCGGCTGAAGATGGCTCGGTGAAACAAACCATAGATGCAGACTCGATAAAACCATACAACGACTTCTTCTATGAAGCCTGGGGCATGGTCAACTTTTCAACCGAGCAAACGGAAAAAGAGTTCAAATTCCGCTCCATCAAAATGCAACAGGTCTTCGATTGCAAAGGCCATCGCACGGCAATACCTCAACACAATGTGTACTCAGGCGCCAATGGCACCGGCAACATCGTCTACCAGCACAAACCGGCAGAAAACGAAGAGCTGGATATGCAAGACACCAGCCCGGATAGCCCCAATGGCGCTGCGTTGATCTTCGTCTGCCACTACGTCAACGATCACCCGTCCAAATAAAAGGTGGCCAAATAAATGATGAAAAGTGCCTTTCGACGAAGCAGCGGCACAGACTGCACAGGGTTGGCCTGACCCACCAGGTCGTCTATCCCCGTTGGGTGGCGCGTACGCCTGGGGAGTCCGGTACGACTAAACTACTGCGAAAAACAAAAAAGCCCTGATTTTTAGTCAGGGCTTTGCATTTGTTGCGGGCACAGTTACCCGCTCAGGACGCATTCTACTCAGGGGCTGGGTGTTGTCAAACGTCACTTACCCTCAGGTGCAGGGTGAACATATTGCAGCGCTTTCAGATCGGCATTCGCCTGATCGTTGGAAACGATGCGCCAGTCGAAATGGACGATAGGGCCAACCGGCGTGTAGTCAGTGTAGTCCGTCTTGTTTTCCCAGGACAAATAAACAACCTGCCCCAAGTGGCTTTCAACCCTGATGGTTTTGGTGTGCGGGCCCAACAGGCCTGATTGACCGCGAACCAGAACACTATCCAACGGCATTTTAACAACCGAGAAGCTTTGATTCTTTAACGCGACTTCTTTGGTGTCATTCATATAAACGTCTATATCATAACCATAATAAAAAAAGCTGTTGGGGCGCAGCAGCACGATGGTGAGCGCGTTCGGGTCAGCCTGTATCGAGGCGACATGCTCATCAGGGTGGTCGAATTGTTTCAGTGTCAGCGAGTCATAACTGCAACCGCCCAAAGCCAGAAGCAGCAACGAAACCGCCATGAATCTACAGATGTTATTCATGAATTCACTTTAGTGCGCTTCCCACCACTTTTGCGCCTCCGCCCGGTCGAACGCGGGAAGTATCTGCTTCTGAATGTTTGCATCTTTCAGCGCGGGGAACTGCGACCTGAATAATGCCTCGTCGGTAGCGAAACCATCCGTGACCTCTACATCCCAAGTACCCCCGGAAGCCCCTGCCACGGCCTGGTCGATCAAGGGAATAGACGGACCTGCTTTAAATTCATCGCCCTTCCGCTCACGCACGGTCGCGTTGATGTGGCCTAGATAATAAATACCCGAACCATTCACATCCAGGTGCTCATGTACCGGCAACATGAAAAAACCGATGATGGGGAAAGAGGCAGATGTGCAAGTCATACCAATGACGTCATAACTCCCTGGGTCCATCTGCAAACGCAGCAGGTAATTACTGCCGGTAGCTGCAGAATCTGTTTCCAGGTTCTTGGCCTTATCATCCATGGTGAAATTCAGCTTGTCAGCAGCGCCCTTGGCGCCTGTCTTCTCCACATGCACGACTCTTAATCTAGGCTGATACGCAGTGTGATAGTTATTCTTGATGGTCGCCGTCATCAGGTAAACCGGCTTGCTTTTCTCGGTCCACACCTCGGTGTCCTTCTCAAAAGCCATCTTGGTGGGGGTGGCACAACCGGACAACACAAGTGCAAGGGAAATAGCAGCAAAAACGATGAATCTATTGTTATTCTTCATGGATACAACCCTCTATTATTAGTAGTTATTAAGATGAATTATAGAGAGGCTTGCGAATTTAATACAGTAGCTTGTACTAGCAGCAATGAATACGGATCGATCTATTTTGCGCATTCCCCCACTTTTAAATCTTCAACGATCGCACCCCAGGCAGACGTTCTTCCCTGAGCACAAACCACACCATTCTTCTTCCACTTATTCTGGGCAGTCAATATAGACCTGTTCAGCTTCACCAGATACTTGCTTCCACTGGCAGCATCAACCAGACCAAAATCCACCCCCGTAGCACCTCGGTCAGACAGGCTCACCAACACGTAGGTTTTGCTGAAAGGCTCTTTTGAGAACGACTCAGCCGCACACGCCACCACTCCCCATGACATCCAGGCAAAAGCTGCAGATACCACCAGCATGATGGAGAATTCATAAGATGCTCGCTTTAAATCCCCACGCACGCCCCCGGGATGCCGCATCTCGAACATCGTCTGACCCGCTTTTCCCCATTTACGGAAAAAAACAAAGTAACTAAAAAATGCCAGCGTGCCTGGAAATGCACACGCGTAATAAATCCAGTATTTATGCATATTCAGCATATAAGGCAATCTTTTAGCAGAAGTAGCGCACCAAAGATCCGCCAGGATCAATACACAAAAAACCCAGACCTGCAGAGGGATACGATTATTGCGTGGTTTAGTCTTGGTTTCTGTCATGTGTTTTCTTATCAATATCAATCATCAGGGTTAAGTGCAAAATCAACGCAGGCATTATATACGTGCATCTATTCACCACAGCCACCAAACCCGCAACCCCGATTATTGCTATCATGTAGCCCTACCGTTCAACCTGCACCGAACCTTCAGCCAGACCACAGATACACCACACCATGCCAGAGATATTCATCAGTACCGACATCGAAACCGATGGGCCGCTCCCCGGCTCGAACTCCATGCTCAGCATCGGCGCTGCCGCATACACGGCAGATAAAGAAATGCTTTCCACCTTCTCTGCCAACCTGGAGACTTTGCCGGGCGCGAGCGGGCACCCAAGCACAATGGAGTGGTGGGCCACACAACCCAAAGCCTGGGCGGCATGTAGGGATAACCTGGCGTCACCGGAAAGCGCCATGCAGCGCTATGCGGACTGGATAAAGTCGTTTGAGGGCAGACCCATATTCGTTGCCTACCCGGTGAGCTTCGACTTTATGTTCGTGTATTGGTATCTGATGAAATTTGTAGGCGAAAGCCCGTTCGGCCTCTCCGCCATCGACATCAAATCATTCGCCATGGCGCTGATGAAATCCGACTTCAGCGAAAGCTCCAGAAAATACATGCCGCAACACTGGTTCGACGATCACCCGCACACCCACATCGCACTGGACGATGCCATCGAACAAGGCACACTATTTTGCAACATCCTAAAGCAAAGCCGTTCGCAGGAGTGAGGATTACACTACTCATTGCAACAAACCAACCCATCTCCATAACGTATTGCGTTATGTAACGCGCTGCGTTACAATTTACCATGATTCTAAATTTTGCCTGCAAAGAAACGGCCAGAATTTGGGCGCAGCAAGTCTCCAGAAAATTGCCGCGCGAGATACAGCAAGTGGCCTTGCGCAAGCTATTCATGCTTGACAAGGCATTGCACTTGGATGATTTGCGTATCCCGCCCGCAAACCGTCTGGAAGCATTAACAGGCAACAGGAAAGGTCAACACAGCATCCGCATCAACGACCAGTGGCGTATCTGCTTTGTGTGGTCTGAGGCTGGCGCAGACAGAGTAGAAATAGTTGATTATCACTAAGGAAACATCATGGACACATTAAACAACATCCACCCCGGCGAGATTCTTCTGGAAGAATTCCTGAAGCCAATGAGCATCAGCCAAAACAAACTCGCCAACACCATAGGCGTACCCCCCAGGCGCATCAATGAGATCGTGCTGGGCAAAAGAGCGATCACGGCAGATACCGCCTTAAGGCTATCCAAAACATTCGGCAACTCAGCGCAATTCTGGATGGGCCTGCAAGACGAATATGAAATCAGGGAAGCAAAAGTTTCGATACATGACCAACTTGAACAGATGGTGCAATTAGCTTAAAAGCCTATTCGGCGCACTGCAAGCGAGAGCCCCCTACGCTAGCTAACTCAGGTTCAAAACAGGAGATCAAAATTCAATGAAACGAATTGATAAACTGATTTGCTTGACCGCTGCTATCTTGAATTCTTCTGTATCTCGTTTGCTACTCATGACACCTCCTATTTAAGCCTAAGTTTAAGGCTGAAAGGTGTCTACTGCACTAGGGGCGATTCATGGCTTCTTGTGTTTTCATCGTGCATAAAGTCTAAACAAACTTACTAAATCAGTCAAGGACTTTTTACTTAAAACCACCTAGAATGTTAACCGTAAGTTAATGTAAAGAGAGCTGGAAATGAGTCTGGGTAAGAGAATTGAAGGTGCAAGACTGGCATTGGGCTATTCCAACGCGGCAGCGTTTTCCCGTCAAATAGGCATAGACAAACAGTACCTATGGAACCTGGAAAACGACAAAGTCGAGAAGCCGGATCCCTCGCGCATGGTGTCACTGGCCAAGGGTCTGAACGTATCTATCGAATGGTTGATCACTGGCGAAGGTTCACCACTGACCTCGTATACCTTCGATAAGCACGAGCTGGAGGTGATCGCCTTCCTCAAGCTTTTGCCGGAAAAAGCCGTGATCGAGCTGCTGGATTATGCCAAGTATCTTTACGACAAATATACGACCAAACAAAGCAACGACCCCATGCGCAATGTGTTTCACATGGACCGTCGCAACAAGGCAGAACGCCGGGTAGGTTCGCACCCCATCAATCAGCCGGACCGCCGCAAGATTTTCGACAGACGGCACGGGTGAGGTAGCTGTTAATTCTCAGTCGTAAGAAGTAAGCAAAAGCGAGTGGCTTTTTGCTTTATCACTTGCGTCTTGCGATTGCCTTAAGACGGCAGCATGAAATCATATACCTTGGGTGCTGTTTGAAGTATCGGTGCGTATTCGATAGGTGCCGGTAACTGTACGTGTGGAAAGTAATCCAGCATGATCGGGGAGGTGCGTGACAGGATGAGCTTGGCGCGTACCATCTTGTCGCTGTTACCGCGTGCCTTGATCAGAAAACCATCGGCTTTGACTGCTGCCTCGTAGCTTACGGCTTTATCCCTGGGGATACCCGCGCAGAATAATGCGGTGCCGATCACGTTCATGCCAGCCACCTCGATCACTCCTTCAGCTGCACTCACCACTGAGCGCACCAGGCTGCCCAACACGATCACCGGACCAACGCGAGGGATGGTGATGAAGATACCGCCGACAAAAGACTTCCACAACTGGTCCCACAATGTGCCGTATTTACCCCAGAACCGCGTCTGAGGGCCATTGTGGTAAAAGCCTGCGATGCCTTCTGCCGAGTGGTAACCCTTGCCCACCACGCAAATATCTTCCTTTTCGAATCCTCTATCCAAAAGATTGCCGACTGCAGTTTCGACCACACGGTGGTCGTCGAACACGGCTATTACGAAATTGAGTTGTTCCATCACAATTCTCCTGATGAGTTGATCGTCGGCAAATAGGACATTTACCCCCACAATACAACCATTTTCTGTTACCGATTTTCATCTATCTGTGCGGTAGAGCACTTATAGAAAAATTATTTTGCGACTCAAAGGGAGATGGGTTTAATGCAAGACTGGTTTTACTGATGGATTGGTCAGGAGCGCTTACGGCAGGCAGTACCTGGCTGTCAGGAATAGAAAACGGCAGCCTGAGCTGCCGTTTTGTTTACCGGATGAGCTGGCTGTTTAAGCGGTCACGTCGATATTGTTACCAAGATGCGGCGGCAGGCTAGCTACGGGCGGTATGGCTTGCACCAACGCCAGCGCGTCGCTGGGCTGCAAGTCCACCGCTTTTTTCAGCACGGAGATGCCTACCGCCTGCGCCAGACCTGACGAGGCTATCGAAGGGAGTTTGCTGGCAATACTCGATGTATCCATGGTGGTTCCCTGTATGGCCCTCGTTCAAAAGGCATGACAACATTATCTGAACTAATCGGACAACTCCAGGCCGAAACAGTTCTACAATATTTATGACCCCTTACGACAAGCCAGCCTTATGAACACGACTACCAGACCGCACTTCACGCCCAAGGCAAAAATCAGATTAGCCGCGATCACCGCCCTACTTACCTGGGTCGGACTGGCGCTGGAGCTTTATGGCTTCATCCATCGTGCCGAGATGCAACAACTGGGGGTATTGCATGGCGTAGCGACGTTCTTCAACTACTTCACCAACCTTTCCAACCTGCTCGCCGCCATCACCATCAGCATGTGGGTCAAGCACGCCAGTTCACCGCATGCGGATGATGTCGAGTACCCGGATTATCTGGATATCACCAGCGTAGTGGCTTATGTGTGGCTGGCCGGCATCGTCTATAACCTGATGCTGCGCGGCTTCATGCATGCCAACTGGCCTGCCACCATCATCCTGCACGACCTGGTTCCGCTGCTGTTCCTCATCTTCTGGTGGAGCTGCATCCCGCGCCTGCGCTTTACGCTCAAACGAGTGCTGTCGTGGCTGCTGTTCCCTATCGTCTATTTCATCTATACCCTGATCCGCGGCGCGATGGGTGGGCGTTACCCCTACCCTTTCCTGGATGTATCCAAATTCGGTTATGCAGCGATAGTGGAAAATGCGCTGGGCATCATGGTGGCGTTGCTGGTACTGAGCATGGTGCTGGTAGTCTTGAACAGTTATAAGTCGAATAACAACCAGATAAAATAACAGCACGAAAAAATAGGGTGGGCATCTCAGGCTGCCCACCCTACGTTTTATCCTGCATTCACAACACTTGCACTTGCTACAACGCTACAACTCTAAAACTTACTGCTTGTGGTTGCGTCAGTCGCAGCGGATGGCTTGCAGCACCACCACTTCGACTTCATGCCTGCCTGAAACTTCTCGCGCTCTTCCGGCGTCATCGCTTCCAGACGCGCAGCCATATGCTTGTGACCGTGTCCGCAACGGCGGTGAAAGCCGCCGAACAATATCCGGCTCAATATCAGCAGACCGACCGCTTGCAGGAAACCTATCGCTTTCCAGCCGAACAATGCCGGGGTGAGCCAGTTCCACAACAACATCACTGCCAACCCGCCTGCGGCGACGCCGATCACTGCCCAGGCAATGAAAGGGCAACATCTGGCTCTACAACTGCTTTTACAATTACCACCCATCTTGATTCTCCTTATTCAGTCACTTAAAAATTTATCCGGTCGAAAATTCATCATACGAATTCATCATATGAATTCATCATAAATCGCCTGCAAGCGCAGGCGTAACTGCTGTACCGCATAGCGTTTGCGCGACAGCAGGGTATTCACACTCACCCCGCTCTCCGCCGCCAATTCCTTGAAACTGCGACCATCCAGCTCGTGGGCGATAAACACATCGCGCTGCTCCGGGGTCAACTCTTCCAGCGCCAGCGTCAACTCTTCCAGCAACACCGCTCTGGCATATGCCGCCTCCGGCCCGGCATCGGCAGACGGCAGCAGATCTTCCAGCATCAGGTCGTCTTCTGCCCCGCCCAGCGCATCTTCCAGCAGCTCCGGCTTGTTCTTGCGGAACAGGTCGGTGATGCGGTTCAGCGCCACGCGGTACATCCATGCGCCGATCTGCTCGATAGGTTCGGGCAGGCGGTATGCCACCGTCACCTCGTACAGCACATCCTGCAGGATATCCTCGGCATCGCCGCTATCCGCCACACGGCGGCGGATGAAATTACGCAGGCGTCCACTTTCCTGCGACACCGTTTCGGTGATGCGCCGGTTTTGTTCACTCATGAGAACGCCGAGCGATAATGTGGTGTCCATACTGGTATAGACGGGGCAAAATGCAAAATATTGTATGATTCCTGACTTTTATTTTTGTACACGCAATGATTAGTCGGCGTGATACTCCATCATATAGGGATGCTGAAGCAGATGTTAAAGATGAGACGTTGGCTTTTAATCGGATTATTAATCGTTACCGGACAGGCCATCGCTGCCAACCCCGAAGAAGGCAAGCCCGCACCTGCGTTCGATGCCAAATTGCTGAGCGGTACCGATTTCTCTTTGGTGAATGCCAAAGGCCAGGTTGTTGTCGTCAATTTCTGGGCAACCTGGTGCCCGCCCTGCCGTCAGGAGATGCCCGCCATCGAAAGCTATTACCGCAAGCATAAAGATCAAGGTCTGAAGGTGATCGCGGTAAGCATGGACGAGCCTGCCGATGAAGCCAAGGTTTACCAGGTGATGAAAAGTTACGGCTTCGATGCCGCGCTGGAAAAGAACAGCCATTACCAGGGCTATGGCCGCATCTGGCGGCTGCCGCTGACGTTCGTGATCGACCGTAAAGGCATCCTGCGCAAGGACGGCTGGTACGGCCCGGCAGGGATAGATGAGCCACTGCTGGAAAATGTGGTCACCCCCCTGCTCAAAGCCGATTAAAGCTTGCTAAAAATTATAATGCAGCCCGACCGAGGCCACGGCCTGCGTCTCGATCTGGTAGCCGTTCACACGCTGCAGGATAGGTATCTGCAAGAACCCGTACAACTTCACCTGCTTGCTGATGGGCACGGTAACGCCGGGGCTGAGATACACCAGCGTCGCGCCGCTGTTCTCCACATCCGCCTGCGCTCCTGACTCGCGCTTCTCTATTCGCGCATTCACCTGCAACTGCGGGATGAAACTGTCGAAGCTCATGTAGCGCACTCCGGCAGTCACGTTCAAGCCATCACCCGGGCGGAACTCGTCGTGGCTATCCAGAGGGATCTGCAGCACCGCCTGCGAGAAATAATCCCAGTCGCGGTTGATGGTGCCGAAGTGATACCCGCCCAGCAACAGGTCGGTGGTACCGCTACCCAGTTGCAGGCCACGGTCCAGCGCGCTACCGTCGCTGAAGGTATCCCTGGTCTCGCCGGTAGGCAGCTTCAGCCCGGCGATGATGCCGAAACTGTGGTCTGCACTAAAACCCGAATAACGTGTGGTGACTTTGATGTCGCCGATGCCGCTGGATGCAGACGTGCTGATGGCTGCAGGGTCAGGATAGGCAAAACCGCTGCTGCCATCGCCGAAAGTGCTATGGGTACGGCTATATAGCGGAACCATCACGTTCACCGACCAGTCCGGGTTCACCGCATAATCCACCGCCAGCGACAGATTGCGGTTGATGGTGTTCTCCTGCACCTCGGTGCCTGCCGGGACGCTGGTACGGCTGACCGCATCGGTGCCGTGACGCATCTGGTTCTGCTTGAAATAATCGGCACGGATGTCGAAATGCAAGCCTTCACCTGCGGAAACACCCTGGGCAGACCAGTCCGAATTAAGAGTACAGCCGCAACTGGAACAGGCGTTGGCAACCAACGGGGTGAATAGATAAACTGCGAGCAGGCTGGCGCATATACCAGCTCTGTTGAATACTGAATTCATGTTTTTTCCTTTTAAATAGACACAAGCAACCTAGACCCATAGGTCTGGCCGGACTTTAAAACGACAGCATCAGGAAAAAACAGGCGGGGCGCGGGGATTGGCGCTTATCCAGGCGAATAGCGGATAAGGCGAGCGATAGAATAATTGCGGATACGGCTGGGATAAAGCGAGTTTTACGATCGTGATTTCATGGCCGGGCATGATGCCGAACGAACCGGCATGGCTGAAACAATACGGGCAGTGTTCCATCGCCATCGGTTTATTCTGTCCAGGCTGGCTGGACTTTACCGGCACCACCGCGAACGACACGAACTTGGCGACAGAAGAATTGGAACACACTGCGCTCAGAAAACTATCGTTGACCTGCCGACTAGCGAACGCCTGAGTGATGGTGGGCATCAGCGAGGCGAGCAATATCGCCATGCCTGCGCATAGTGCGATCAGCGTCCGTTGTTGTCTGAAAAAATCCATGCCCGCATCATAGCCAACCCTGGGTCAAAAGTCATTGGTATAGATACAAATGGCATTGGTCTGGATAATTTATATACAGACCTGTATACTTTCATGCTGTGATTTTCAACTGAAACTTTCTATGGCTTAGCAAATAAGGTAGATCATGTTCGACGCGCAAAATTTCGTACCTGTAGGTTGCAAGGAATGCAGAAGCGGCCTGAATCTAGACATTGATTTCTCCATGGCTTTCCAGCCTATCGTGGATATCTCCGATAACAGCATCTATGGATACGAGGCACTGGTCAGAGGCCTGAACGATGAAGGTGCTGCCAGCATCCTGTCGCAACTGAACGACGGCAACAGGTACAAGTTCGACCAGGCGATCCGGGTGAAGGCGATAGACCTGGCAAAAAAGCTCGATCTGCAAGGCATGCTCAGCATCAACTTTCTTCCCAATGCCGTGTACAAACCTGAAACCTGTATCCGTGCCACGCTGGAGGCAGCCAATGAACTTGGCTTCCCCCTCAACCGTTTGCAATTCGAAGTGACCGAAGGCGAAGAGGTCAAAGATCACCATCTGAAGAATATCTTCATCGAATACAAAAAACATCAGTTCCTGACCGCCATAGACGATTTTGGTGCCGGCTATGCCGGTTTAAACCTGCTGGCGGAACTGGAGCCTGATGTATTGAAGCTGGACATGGCACTCACGCGCAACATCAATGCCGACCGTGTGCGCCGCTCACTGGTGTTCGCCACCCTCGCCGCCTGCCGCGAACTGTCGATCAAAGTCATCGCGGAGGGCATAGAGACACGGGAAGAATGCCTGACGCTGGCAGATGAAGGCGTCACCCTGTTTCAGGGCTACTATTTCGCCAGGCCGGAATTCGAGGCACTGCCTGAAATTCCGCAGCAGATCTGGCTGCAATCAGCCGAGATATGGGCACAAGTAGCAGGCCGCAGAGCCGCTGATCGCAGAAGCTAGCGACGCATCACCCGATACCGGACCCACTCCTCTCGGGCTCCCTGTAACACCCCTGCTGTAGACCCCTGCCATAGATCCAGCGCAACTCATTACCATGTGTATTTTTTATATACCTTTATATTATAAACTTATTAATTAATATTCTTTTACATTGTATATAGCGCTTTCTATACTGCCCATCGTTTTCAACTGGCAAGAGAAGCGAACATGAAAAGCGATGATCACTCTGTTTTAGAAGCTCCACAAAAAACCACACTGGATAAAAAAGTGCTGGAGGATATCTCGCGCATGCTGGCTGACCTTCGTTTTGGCTCGGTCGAGATCACGGTGCACGAGAACCGCGTCACGCAGATCGAACGCAAAGAGAAAGTACGCTTTAACTGAATACACAAAAGGGAAGCACTATCCTACCGGGCATCCGGCGGAAAAAACTTAAATAAATGACGAACTGACCGGACATCCGGAGGAACGCAAAAGATAAACGGGGAACGTCATGCAATTCAAGAAAAAACTAATTCCGGCGCTGGTATTCAGTGCTGTAGTAAGCGGGGGTCTGGTAGCGGGCATCAGCAATGTTTATGCCGATGACAGTGATGAACTGGCAAAACTGCGCGCTCAGATCGAAGAGCTGGACCAGAAAATAAAGATACTGGACCGCAAGAGCGAAATCGCGGCAGAAGAATCAGCCGCCAAAAAGAAAGAAACGCCTATCGTGAGTGCAAGCAAAGACGGCTTTGGCTTCAAGTCCGCCGACGGCAATTTCGACATCCGCTTCAAAGCGCTGTTACAACTGGATTACAGAAGTTTCTATGACCATGGCAACACTCCGCTTAATGTCAGCGGTTTCGATTTCCGCCGTATCCGTCCGACCATCGATGGTACCCTGTGGGGCAAATACGATTTCCGCTTCACTCCTGAATTCGGCGAAGACAAGACCACCGTTGACAGCGGCATCGTTGACGCTTACGTCGATGCGCGCTTCACGCCTTACTTCCAGGTGAAAGCCGGTAAATTCAAGCCATTCCTCGGCCTGGAACGCCTGCAAAGCGGCAGCGACCTCAAGTTCATCGAACGCAGCTACGTCAGCAATAACATCGAACCCAACCGCGATGTCGGTGCCTCCATCCACGGCGACATACTGGACGGCAAGGTGAATTACGCTGTCGGCGTATTTAACGGCGTGGTAGATGGCGGCGACAACAAAACGCTGCAAGACACGAGTACCGACAAAGATTACGCAGCCAGAATATTCGTCACTCCATTCAAGGATACTGACAGCGTATTTGCAGGGCTTGGTGTAGGTCTGTCTGCTTCGCATGGTAATTTCCTCGGCAACACCACAAACACCGGTCTGCCTAGCTACAAGACACCTGGACAGCAACAAAACTTCTTCACCTACACCAACACCATCGGCAATGGCGACCACGATCGCATTTCGCCTCAGGGTTATTTCTACTATGGCCCATTCGGTGTGATCGCCGAATATGCGCAGGTTTCGCAGGATGTGCAGCTCACCACCGGCACCAAGCTGAAAGGCTCGCTGGATAACTCTGCATGGCAGATCGCAGGCTCATGGCTGCTTACTGGCGAAGATGCCTCGTTCAAGGGCGTCAAACCGAAACAGGTATTCGATGCCGACGGCGGTGGTTGGGGCGCATGGGAACTGGTGGCTCGTTATGAACAGAACGATATCGACTCCGGGGCGTTTACCACTCCGACCCAGGTTCGTTTCGCCAGTCCGGTTACCAATTCCAAGACAGCCAGTTCCTGGGCTGCAGGTGTGAACTGGTACCTCAATCAGAATGTGCGCCTGGAGGCCAATTACGAGCAAACCTCATTTGATCTCGGCGGCGGCGGCACTATCGCTCACCCGATAGACAGACCGGACGAGAAGATTCTTTTCACCCGTCTGCAGCTTTCTTACTAATGATTTGAGCAAAAAAGGGAAACTTATATGAAAAAACTCACCATGGCACTCGGTTTCATCGCCATCACGCTGGCAGGTTCGCTCAGCGCAACGGCGGCTGAAATCAAGCTGCTCAACGTGTCTTACGACCCGACACGCGAACTGTATCAGGACTATAACGCCGCCTTCTCCAAGTATTGGCAGGCCAAGACCGGCGATACCGTCACCGTACAGGCATCGCACGGCGGATCCGGCAAGCAGGCACGTGCCATCGTCGACGGGCTGGAAGCTGACGTAGCAACGCTGGCACTGGCCTATGATGTGGATCAGTTGAACGAAAAAGCGCATCTCATCCCCAAGGATTGGCAAAAGCGTCTGCCTAACAACAGCGCGCCATACACCTCCACCATCGTGTTCCTGGTGCGCAAGGGCAACCCCAAGCACATCAAGGATTGGGACGACATCATCAAACCGGGTGTCTCTATCATCACCCCCAACCCCAAGACTTCCGGCGGTGCGCGCTGGAACTACCTGGCGGCCTGGGCGTATGCCTTGAAGCACAACAACAACGATGAAGCCAAAGCACGCGAATTCGTGGGCAAGCTGTACAAGAACGTGCCGGTGCTGGATTCCGGCGCGCGCGGCTCCACCACTACCTTCGTTGAACGCGGCATCGGCGATGTATTGCTGGCGTGGGAGAACGAAGCTTTTCTGGCCAAGAAAGAACTGGGTCCGGACAAAGTGGACATCGTCGTCCCGTCACTGTCGATACTGGCTGAACCACCGGTCACCATCGTTGATAAGGTGGTGGACAAGCACAAGACCCGTGCCGTGGCGCAAGCCTATCTGGAATACCTGTACAGCCCTGAAGGTCAGGAGATCGCCGCCCGCAACTTCTACCGTCCTACGCTGGAAGCGGTTGCCAAGAAGTATGAAGGCCAGTTCCCGAAGATCAATCTGGTGAAGATCGACGATCCGGAATTCGGCGGTTGGCAAGCCACGCAGAAGAAGCATTTCAATGACGGCGGCGTGTTCGATCAGATCTACGCCAAATAGCAGTCAGTCAACAGGAATAAGGGGAGGCGCGATGCCTCCCCCTTTCTAACGGAGCCTAAGAAAATACCATGTCTACACTCGTTATTGGCGGAGATCGCATCGAAACCATACGCCGCGAACTGGGCGAGTTCGGTTTGCAGGATATCGAGCACTGGGATGGACGCAAGCCTGCAGATAGCAGAAAAAGCATACCGGAACGCATCAAGCTGGTGGTGATGGTCACTGACCAACTCAGCCACCCGCTGTTATACAACGCCACCATCAGCGCCACCCGCCTGGGGCTGCCCATCATCTATACCCGGCGCGCAGCACATGAATTACGCAGCAAACTGGCAGAACTGTACAGCAAAAGCCTGCCCAAACCTGCACTTAAGCAGATCAGTTCGGGCTGGAGCCTGCCGCTCAATGCATCACTCATGAGTTACTGAAAGGACACATCATGGCAATACACGCAGTCAACGTACGCAATCAGTTCAAGGGACGCATCAAAGAGATCGTCACAGGACCTGTGGTATCCGAAGTGGATGTGGAAACACCTTCAGGCATCATCACCGCCGTCATCACCACGCGCTCGGTGAGTGAACTGCGACTGGCCCCCGGTAGCGAAGTGCTGGCACTGGTGAAGTCTACCGAAGTGTCCTTGGCCAGGATTTAATCATGACCATCGAAGCCCTGAACGCACGTAACCAGCTCAAAGGCCGCATCAGCGCCATCATCTTCGGCGATGTGGTTTCTGAAGTGGATGTGGAAACGCCCTCCGGCACCGTGACTGCAGTCGTCACCACCCGCTCTCTCAACGAAACCGGCCTGCATGTGGGCGCAAAAACGCTGGCATTGTTCAAGGCCACCGGCGTCTCGATCGCAAAATTATAGGCCCGGTTACAGCTCCAGATTACAGACCCCCAAGCCTTATAAGGAATACACCATGGCTGCAAACCCACTCAAGCTGGTCGAAACCGAACCTGAATATGACCATGAGATAGACGCTCGCGGCCTCAGCTGTCCGCTGCCCATGCTCAGTACGCGCAAGTCGCTGGAGCACATCAACAGCGGCGATGTACTCAAATTCATCGTCACCGACAACGGCGCAAACAGTTATTTCGAATCTCTGAGCAGGCAGACCGGCCTTGAGCTATTGTCCCGCCACGAGCATCATGGCACCACTCACTTTTTTCTGCGTAAACCGTAAATTGAATTGAGAGATCAACCATGAACTCACCCGGTCGCACCAGCGTTTTGCGGTCAGAAGAAGCCGGCACTGACAGCAGCCCGGTGCAGAACATGCAGCACGAGATCGCTTCCATCGTCGATCAACTGCGCAAGATACGCCTCGCCTCGCTGGAGCATAGACAGCGCCGTAACCGCCCACCCAAACTGCCTTCGCGCAAAGCGCTGATCAAGATCGTCGAAGGCCTGTCTGCCGCGCTGTTTCCCAACCGCCTCGGCCCGCCCGGTTTAAATGAAGGGGGCATCGATTATTTCGTCGGCCATACGCTGGATGTGGCATTGCGTGAACTGTGCGACCAGGTAGCCCGCGAGCTGCGCTTCAACAGTGAAAAAGATGAATCGCTTGAGCATAAAGCCTGCCAGCTGGTAAAAGACTTCGCCGCCGAACTGCCTGCCATCCGCGAGTTACTGGATAGCGATATCCGCGCTGCCTTCGAGGGCGACCCGGCAGCGCGCAGCGCCGACGAAGTGCTGGTGTGCTACCCCGGCATCACCGCCATCACCCATCACCGTATCGCGCACGTGCTGCACCGCCTGGGTGTTCCGCTCACGGCGCGCATCATCTCCGAGATCGCACATTCCGCCACCGGCATCGACATCCATCCCGGCGCGACCATCGCTGAAAGATTTTTCATCGACCACGGCACCGGCGTGGTGATCGGCGAAACCACCATCATCGGCAAAAACGTGCGCCTGTATCAGGCCGTGACGCTGGGTGCAAAACGTTTCGACGTGGCTGAGGACGGTCAGCTGGTGAAAGGCAATGCGCGGCATCCTATCGTTGAGGATGATGTGGTGATCTACGCCGGAGCGACCATACTCGGACGTATCACCATAGGCAAAGGCTCCACCATAGGCGGCAATGTCTGGCTCACGCGGTCTACCGCGCCCGGCAGCACGATCACACAAGGTTCTAACTGAAGCTGACGACCGCTATCCATCCCTATAGAATCAATACTTATAATTATTAATTCTATATATATAAATATTAGTTGTAAGGCAATATGCTTTTTGCTATCTTGTTCGGCGTTCACTAGCCTACAAATGGCAGAGCACAGAATCAAGCCAAGCCGGATCCTTTCGATCCGGTAGCTGACCGGACCACCGGAAGCCAGTTATCCCGCAAGGGGGCTGGCTTTTTTATTTGCGCGAAGCAATTTTATGAGCATTTAAAGACAACTGATTTTGAATAAACCAACTTGCATTAACCTTTTGAATTAACACTGGAGATCATCATGGCAGCAGATATTCATGACGCACAAACAGCACTCGGCGACGTCGCCGCCCGTACCCTAGCCAACGCCACCAAGACCGTGCCTATGATGGGCACCATCACCCCGCGCTGGCTCACGCATTTGCTACCGTGGACCCCGGTTGAAGCCGGTATCTACCGCGTCAACAAGGTCAAGGATTCCACCAGCATCGAAGTGGACTGTTCCGCACGCGACGAACGCGACTTGCCGCAAACCTTCGTCGACTACGAAGAATGGGGCCGCGAATACATGCTGTCCGCAGTGAATACCGTGGTGGATGTGCATACCCGCGTATCCGACCTGTACAGCAGCCCGCACAACCAGATCAAGGAACAACTGCGCCTGACCATAGAGACCATCAAGGAGCGTCAGGAAAGCGAGCTGATCAACAACAAGGAATACGGCCTGCTGAGCAACGTCGCCAAGAACCAGCGTATCTCCACCCGTACCGGCGCGCCTACCCCGGACGACCTGGACGAGTTGCTGACCAAAGTATGGAAAGAGCCCGGTTTCTTCCTGGCGCACCCTACCGCCATCGCTGCCTTCGGCCGTGAATGCACCCGCCGTGGTGTGCCACCCCCGACAGTATCGCTGTTCGGTTCGCAATTCATCACCTGGCGCGGCGTGCCGTTGATCCCATCGGACAAGGTTCCGGTCAAGAGCGGCAAGAGCAGCATCATCCTGTTGCGCACCGGCGAAGCACGCCAGGGCGTGGTCGGCCTGTTCCAGCCTGGTCTGCCGGGTGAACAGAACCCCGGCCTGTCGGTGCGCTTCATGGGCATCAACCACAAAGCCATCGCTTCCTATCTGGTTTCACTCTACTGCTCGCTGGCAGTGCTCACCGACGACGCCCTGGCTGTGCTGGAGAACGTTGAAGTAGGCAAGTACCATGAGTACAAGTGATAGCGGGTTAAGCGGAATCCTGGGCTTCGAACCCGACGGCAACTGCAAGCCTTTGCAGGATGAAGCGTTGCTGCAGAACCTGGTGAACGAGATGTTTAAAGGTGTGGGCGGCGGCGGTGCACCAGAGCTGCCGCAATCTTTCGCCCCGGCCTTGTCCATTCCGGCGGAAAGCGTGTCGTATGCCAGCTACCAGCCTGCAGACATCCCGCTGCCGTTCGCGGACGACCTGCAGGCGATACTGGCACCGCTGAACGCTTTAGGCACACCACCCAACGCTGCCAGCAAAAGCAGTTCTTCCTACTACTTTCTGGATGAGAGCCGTTTCAAGCAACAGTTGCCAGAGATAGCACAACAGACCAATGCCGGACATCCGCCGTTCGACGTCAATGCCGTACGCCGCGATTTTCCTATCCTCAGTGAAACCGTCAACGGCCGCCCGCTGATCTGGCTGGACAATGCCGCCACCACGCAGAAACCGCAGGTAGTGATAGACCGGCTGGTGCATTTCTACAAGCATGAGAACTCCAACATCCACCGCGCCGCGCATGAACTGGCTGCGCGTGCCACCGATGCCTATGAGGGTGCCCGCGAGAAATCGCGCAAGTTCCTCAATGCCGCTTCGGTGAACGAGATCGTGTTTACGCGCGGCACCACCGAGGCCATCAACCTGGTGGCGCAAAGCTGGGGCAGGCAGAACATCAAGCAAGGCGATGAGATCATCATCACCTGGCTGGAGCACCACGCTAACATCGTACCCTGGCAGCAGCTGTGTGCCGAAACCGGTGCCAAACTGAAAGTGGTACCGGTAGATAACGACGGTCAGGTACTGCTGGAGGAATATCAGAAGCTGCTCGGATCCCGGACGAAACTGGTGTCTTTCACCCAGGTTTCCAACGCGCTGGGCACGGTCACCCCTGCCAGGCTGATGATAGACATGGCGCATCGTGCCGGCGCGCTGGCGCTGCTGGACGGCGCGCAGTCGGTATCGCATATGCGTGCCGATGTGCAGCTGCTGGGCTGTGACTGGTTCGTGTTCTCCGGTCACAAGGTATTCGGCCCTACCGGCATCGGTGTGCTGTACGGCAAGGAAGACCTGCTCAATGCCACCCAGCCATGGCAGGGCGGTGGCAACATGATCGCGGATGTGACATTTGAAAAAACCGTGTATCAGGCTGCACCTGCGCGTTTTGAAGCCGGTACCGGCAACATCGCCGATGCAGTGGGTTTGGGTGCGGCGCTGGACTATGTGGAAAAGATCGGCATCGAGAACATCGCCCGTCATGAGCATGATCTGCTGGCCTACGCCACCCCACGGCTGAAAGAGATTTCCGGCCTGCGGCTGATAGGCACTGCGGCAGACAAAGCCGGCGTACTCTCGTTCGTGCTGGATGGCCTGCCTACCGAAGAAGTCGGCGCGGCGCTGAACAAGGAAGGCATCGCAGTACGCTCCGGCCACCACTGCGCCCAGCCGATCTTGCGACGCTTCGGCGTGGAAAGCTCGGTAAGGCCTTCGCTGGCGGTGTACAACACCTATGCCGACATCGACGCACTGGTGACTGCGGTGAAACGCATCAAAAGCGGTCCCCGCCCTACGCCTTACTGATATAAAGGCAATCGCCGTATCAAACGGCGCACACCAGCTTTCAATGGTGTGCGCCGTTTTTTCACCTTTTATATTCGATATTGTTATTGCACTATGCGTTTCCATTCTTTTACATTCTTTTAAATCATCTCTATAGTTCGGCCTATTCAAATATTGCGAAAGAACAAGTAAATGCTTTACAAGTCCCTGCTTGCCCTGCTCGTGCTGAGTCTGCTCAACCTGTTGATCCCGGTACAGGTACATGCCGACACCACGTTGCTCAATGTCTCCTACGACGTCACGCGCGAGTTCTACAAGGATTACAACCCTGCTTTCGCGCAATACTGGAAGCAGAAATCCGGCGAGACGGTCAGCATCAACCAGTCGCACGGCGGTTCCAGTAAACAGGCGCGTGCTGTGCTGGAAGGCCTGGAGGCGGACGTGATCACCATGAACCAGGCCAGCGATATCGATGTGCTGCATGACAAAGGTCATTTGATCCCTGCGGACTGGGCCAAGCGCCTGCCGAACAACAGCTCGCCTACCTCTTCCGTCACCGTGCTGCTGGTACGCAAAGGCAACCCCAAACACATCAAGGACTGGGATGATCTGGTGAAGCCGGGCACATCGGTCGTTGCGGCCAACCCCAAGACTTCCGGCAACGGCCGTTACGCCTATCTGGCGGCCTATGGCTATGCGCTGAAAAAAGGCGGCGACGATGCCAAAGCCGCCGATTTCGTCAAACGCCTGTTCAAGAACGTACCGGTACTCGATACCGGTGGACGCGGTGCCACGACGACCTTTGTACAGCGGGGCATCGGCGATGTGCTGATCACTTTTGAGAATGAAGTATCGCTGATAAAAGGCGAACTGGGCGGCGACCAGTTCGAAGTGGTGTATCCGAGTATCAGCGTGCGTGCCGAGAATCCCGTCACCGTGGTGGATAAATTCGCCAACAAACACAAGACGCAAGTCGTCGCCCAGGCCTACCTGCAATATCTGTATTCGGACGAAGGCCAGGAGATCGCAGCGCGTCACCATCTAAGACCGGTTTCGGAAGCCATCGCTGCCAAACACGCTGCAGACTTCCCCAAGCTGGATCTGTTCACGGTCAACGAATTATTCGGCAGCTGGAAACAGGTAGAACAAAAACACTTCGCTGATGGCGGCGTCTTCGATCAGATCTATAGCAAATAAATGAGCTAGCCATAAAGGAGTAAAACCATGGTTCAACAAAATATCAGTCAACTCAAGACCGACCTGCGCGAAGCGCTGTTTCTCGATATAGACGATTTCGGCCTGGAGATCACCGCAGAAGAAGTCATCAGCAGATTCGCCGGCTTGCACCTGCGCAGCGTGTTCCAGCCCATCACCGTACTGGGGCGCGATGCCAGCCCGCTAGGCTATGAAGCGCTGCTGCGCCCTTCCATCGGCGGTACCGACACCCTGACCCCGGCAGCGGCATTCAGCTTTGCCGATAACCAGGGACGGCTGGTGAAATTCGACCGTGTGGCGCGCACCCTGCATACGCTGAATTATCTCAACCTGCCGCAGGATAGAGGGCTGCTGTTCCTTAACGTGCATCCCAAGCTGCTTACCAGCGTGAATGCACACGGCAAAGTATTCGAGAACATCCTGCACAACCACTCGGTGCCTACCCACCAGGTCGTGATCGAAGTGCTGGAAAGCGAAGTGGAACTGGATCAGAAGCTCAACGAAGCCGTATCCAACTACCGCGACCGCGGCTACCAGATCGCCATAGACGATTTCGGCAGCAAGCATTCCAACCTGGACCGCTTGTGGGAGATATCGCCCGACTTCATCAAGCTGGATATCAGCATCATCCGCCAGGCACAGGCCAACCCCAAAGTACGCAAAGTGCTGCCCAAGCTGATACAGATCATCCAGGAGCTGGATGCGCAAGCCATCATCGAAGGCATAGAGAACGAGATACAACTGCATATCGCCATTGATTCCGGCGCCAAGCTACTGCAAGGCTACCAGCTCGGCAAACCGGCACCGGCAAGCGTGTGGAACAAGTTCCGGTCGGCGCAACAATTACAACAGGTCGCTTGAGCAAGCGAGGCCGTCACTGCGCTTTGAAACAATTCTGTAACCAAGGCTGCGTATGATGCGCAACCTTATTTGCCAGACATCCTGGCTGCAAGACTCAGTACCGATTTATCTCCTCCTCCAGCGCCTTCGGGCGCTTTTTTTTGCCTATCAATCCACCGGTGCTACCATGAACCAGTTTTAACTCTGTGCATTCCGGGAGAGTCGGTTGAAGAGAAAATACGTTATTTGCATGGGTATCTTATGCACCCTGCTCTTTACCGTCTGTGCCTCGCAGCAGCTTTCCTCGACGGGTCAGGCATATCAACGCCAGCAATGCCTGAAGATACCTGACACGGAACAAAGCAGGCAATGCATGAGCAATGCCGACAAGAGCTACGACGATTACCAGCACGAAACCGGTGCTGTCAGTAAATAAGGCAAACCAGGCCAGCCTGTTGCCGGATGTTTGCCGCACATTCGGCAAACACCCTGCAAGTTATTGCCACCTTTCAAGCAGGCATCCGAACACCCTTTAACCAGCGCTGCCACCACTCGCACAAACCCAATATCCAGGCTGCTCTCAAGCAATATTGACGCGTTACAATTCGATACACTGCGATACACGATTTGGCCTGATTCTCGCTTGACTGAACTGTCACTGATTTTTGTGCTACTTCGATCACTTATTTAAAAGGAACCAACCCATGTCCACTATTGATAGCCTGTTCGGCAACACCGCCACCAATCAGATCAACCCTTCCGCTTCAGCCAATCAGGGCATCATCGGCGCCGCCAGTAACGATAATGATGGAAATTTTGCCTCTGCCATTGCCCAGGCGCTGGCGCAGATCGGCGTCGTACCGGCGACCATAGGCGTCACCGACCCCAGCACCACGGCATCGTCCACCACGGCAACATCAACCACTCAGGCGCAGCAGGAGTTACAGACATTCCTGCAAGACCTGCTCAATAACCTGCAAAGCCAGAATAGCACCACCACCGCATCCAACAGCAGCATCAGCGGGGCTACGGGCGCAACGCACGCACATCACCACCATCACGGCGGCGGCGGGCTGGATAGCCTGATCCAGGAACTCGACGCATCCAGTTCCAGCACCTCCGACTCGCTGATCGCCGACTCGTTAACCGGCACCACTGCAACAGGCGGTTCATCCACCGCTTCTTCCAGTGTATCTACGCTACAACAGGATTTTCAGAATCTGCTGAGTTCGGTTGGCACATCCAGCAACCAGGTGTCGTTGAGTGATTTCCTGAAGACGGTATCCAACAACCTGCACACCACGCAGGCCAGCACCGCTACCGCATCGGTATAGCAAGGGTAATGAGCTGACCACTGCCCATAAACAATAATCAAAATCCCCAAGGCTGATGATTTAGCCTTGGGGATTTTTATTTGCATAGTATTTCTCAACAAAAGCAGACATTGGAAATGTTT
>Ga0265327_10001423_pt1 | contig 30459 bp, 21 predicted proteins | sample 41621metaG_FD_202089 | JGI IMG/M metagenome (GOLD analysis project Ga0265327, IMG submission 202089) | Rhizosphere microbial communities from Carex aquatilis grown in University of Washington, Seatle, WA, United States - 4-16-21 metaG | ecosystem: Host-associated > Plants > Roots > Rhizosphere...
AAAAGATAAGACTATTGAAGAAAATAAAAATGTGATAAAAGAGTCCAAAATAAAACTTGCCAGAAAAATGAAAAAATATGGTGAACCAAATGACGAAATAATCAAAGAAACCGGACTAAGCATTATAGATATAGACGCGCTATAATAACATTTAATAATTGATGTTTTGCACCTATAAAAATCTAGCAAAAATTGGCGACACTCTCATACTTATAAACCGCTTGTTGGTATAACTTCCGAAACAGATGAACACGCGGTAACTACTTATTACGAATATGATATCGATGGCAGGTTGCAGAATGTAAAAAATGATGCTTTAAAATTGCTTAAAACATATCAATATAATTATAGTAATAAATAAATACAGCAAAATTTTCATCCTTAACCCAGTGTTAATAAAATAATTTATCTAACTTTACAGTATAATAAGAGAAGGTTAAGATTTTTCATAACATTCTCATTTTTAAGTCATCAATTATGAAAAATAAATTCAATATTCTTTTACTCTTTTTTCTGGGCTGCGTTTTCTTTGCAACTTGTAAAAAAGAACCCACAAACAATTCGTCAAGTACAATTTTACAAATAACAAATGTAGCAATTGGTGGTAATGCTTTAAGCCCCAACGGAAATAATATTAATCTGCCAAGTGACAAACCAATTATTATCGAATTTAATTATGCGCTGGACACCACAGTTGCCAAAGCAAATATACATCTCACTAAATCTGACAATACCAACGTTGCATGTATTCTCACATTTTTCAACGATAACAAAAGCGTCAATATAACGCCAATTCAAAATCTGATTAATTACACAAACTATACTTTGACAATTTCGTCATCATTAAAAACAACCACCGGTGTTACGTTCGCCGGCGCCACTTTCAACTTTACGACCGTCAACGGCATCATGACCATTTCGAGCATCACGCTGAATGGTCAGAATTTTGGAGCGTCATACTTAAAAGACATTAACACAAAAAATATCAATATCGAAATCAATTTTTCTGATGCGTTAAACGCGTCGAATTATCAGACATTTTTTGCTATAAGCGGCAACCCAACTTTGAATTTTGCATTATCAAACAATAATAAAAAACTCGACATCACAATCGCGAGTCCGTTAAGTAATTACATTAAGTACAATTTTTATATTTCGAATAGTTTATTGGCAAGCGATGGTTTTGGTTTCAAAGGCTTTTCGAACAATTTTTACACATCGCTCGATTCGACCAATAAATTTCCGGTTATCAGCGACGACGATTTATTAACGCTTGTTCAACGTCAGACATTCAAATATTTTTGGGAGAACGGGCATCCGGCTTGCGGCATGGCGCGCGAACGAAACACTTCGGGCGACGTAGTAACAATGGGTGGTTCAGGTTTTGGTGTAATGGCAATGGTCGTCGCCATGAGTCGTGGATTTATCTCTCGTGCTGACGGAATGACACGTCTCGATAAAATATTAACTTTTCTCGAAACCTGCGACCGATTTCATGGCGCTTGGTCCCACTGGATGAATGGCAACACCGGCAAAGTTGTGCCTTTCGGTGCAAAAGACGACGGCGCCGATGTTGTCGAAACTACTTTTATGATACAAGGTTTGTTAACTATGCGTCAATATTTGAATTCGTCGGACGTAACAGAAAATTCGTATATCAGCCGTATCAACACGCTTTATCAGGCAATAGATTTTCCGTTTTTTACACAAGGACAAAATGTCCTTTACTGGAACTGGTCGCCAACTTATGGTTTTGCTGTCAACGTCCAACTAAAAGGTTACAACGAAACATTGATAACACACGTAATTGCTGCATCATCTCCAACACATCCAATTTCGAAAGCTGTTTATACAGAAGGATACGCAAGCAATGGTGCGATTAAAAACGGAAAAACGTTTTATGGTTATGTCTTGCCGTTGGGTCAAGATTATGGTGGACCTTTGTTCTTTACGCATTATTCTTATCTCGGACTCGACCCACGCAAATTGCAAGACCAGTACGCAAATTACTGGACGCAAAATGTAAATCAATCCATGATTAATTATTTATATTGCGTGTCCAATCCGCGTGGATATGTTGGTTATAGCAAAGATTCCTGGGGATTGACAGCCAGCGATAACAATAATGGTTACTTTGCACAATCACCAACCAGCGATTTGGGAGTAATTTCTCCGACAGCTGCAGTTTCTGCTTTACCTTATGTGCCAACACAATCGTTGCAGGCAATCCGGTTTTTCTATTACAAACTTGGCGATAAAATGTGGGGCGATCAAGGATTTTACGACGCATTTAACGTTACAGCAAACTGGTATGCAACGTCATATCTTGCCATTGATCAAGGACCAGAAATCTGTATGATTGAAAATTACCGGACGCAATTGTTGTGGAATTTATTTATGACTTGTCCCGAAATACAAACAGGTTTAACAAATTTAGGTTTTACTTATCAATAAAATATGAAAAAATTACTCTTTCCAATTATTTGCATTTTTGCATTTTTTGCTTGTTCAAATAATCAAAACAAAACTGTAAGCGAAATGCCTGACGTTTTTCCTAAAATTTCTGACGACTCACTTTTGACGTTGGTTGAATACCGCACATTTCAATATTTTTGGGACGGTGCAGAACCTGTTTCTAAAATGGGACGCGAACGTTTTCATGTCGATGACGTTTATTCTGAAAACGACAAAAATATTGTTACCACCGGCGGCACTGGTTTTGGATTGATGACAATTTTAGTTGGAATCGACCGCAAATTTGTTTCGCGCAAAGATGGTTACGAACGGTTGTTGCATATTGTTGAATTTTTGGAGAAAGCCGACCGTTTTCATGGCGCATGGCCACATTGGTTGAATGGCGAAACCGGCAAAGTTAAACCATTCAGCCCGAAAGACAACGGCGCAGATTTGGTCGAAACGGCTTACCTAACGCAAGGACTTTTGACAGTCAAACAATATTTCAAAGACGGCAATGATGACGAGAAAAAACTGTCAGAAAAAATAGATAAACTCTGGCGCGAAATTGAATGGAGCTGGTTTACAAAGAACAACGAAAAAGTTTTGTACTGGCATTGGTCACCAAACTTTGGTTGGGACATGAATTTACCGATTCAGGGTTACAACGAATGTTTGATAACTTACATTTTGGCAGCATCATCTCCAACGTTTCCAATCACTGCCGACGTTTACCATCAAGGTTGGGCGCGTGGCGGCAAAATTGTTGGTGGCAGCGAAAAATATGGTTACAAATTAGCGCTCAATCACAACGGTGCACCCGAATATGGCGGTCCATTGTTCTGGTCGCATTATTCTTATCTGGGACTTGACCCGCGAAAGTTAAAAGACAAATATGCAGACTATTGGCAACACAACAAAAATCATGTATTAATAAATAGACAATGGTGTATTGAAAATCCGAATGCGTTTAAAGGTTATGGCAAAGATTGCTGGGGCTTGACTGCAAGTTATTCCGTTCAGTTTTATGCAGCCCATGCGCCCGGTAAACAAAACGATGTCGGCGTAATCACACCGACTGCAGCGTTATCGTCATTTCCATACACGCCAGAATATTCAATGGATGCGTTGAAATTTTTCTATTATAAATTGGGCGATAAAATATTTGGAAAATATGGTTTTTACGATGCTTTTAGTATTGACAAAAATTGGTATCCGCAAAAATATCTGGCAATTGACCAAGGAACAATTGATGTGATGATTGAGAATCAGCGTACCGGACTTTTGTGGAAATTATTTATGTCAAATTCCGAAATAAAAGATGGATTAAAGAAATTAGATTTTACTTTTGAATAGTTTTATTTAAATTTTACAAACCATGAATAAATTTAAATTTACCATTGCATTAGCAATGATAATGATGCTTTTTGCATGCAAAAATATGAAAGTTAATACAGAAGCATTGCTCGACAGAAAAGTTGATTCGGTTTTTGCGTTGATGAATATTGACGAAAAAATTGGTCAGTTAACATTATACACCAGCGATTATGATGTTACCGGTCCGACAATCCGTGCGTCTTACAAAGAAGATGTTAAGTCTGGCAGAGTTGGCGCAATATTTAATGCAGTCGGAACAAAATATACGCGCGAATTGCAAAAATTAGCAGTCGAAAATTCGCGTTTGCATATTCCATTAATTTTTGGTTATGACGTTATTCATGGTTACAAAACAATTTTTCCGATTCCACTTGGCGAATCAGCAAGTTGGGATTTGGAAGCAATCGAAAATTCGGCGCGCATAGCAGCATTAGAAGCATCAGCATCGGGTTTGCACTGGACATTTGCACCGATGGTTGACATTGCCCGCGACCCACGCTGGGGACGCATTGCCGAAGGCGCAGGTGAAGACACTTATTTGGGTTCGCTTATCGCCGCCGCGCGTGTAAAAGGTTTTCAAGGACAAGATTTTTCGGGAACATCATCGGTACTTGCATGTGCAAAACATTATGCAGCTTATGGTGCAGCGTTGGCAGGTCGTGATTACAACACCGTCGATATGTCGGAGCGGACTTTGCGCGAAGTTTATTTGCCACCGTTCCATGCAGCCTGCAATGCCGGTGCCGCAACATTTATGACGTCTTTTAACGAAATTGCCGGTGTACCGTCAACGGCAAACAAACAATTACTCACTGATATTTTGCGTGGTGAATGGGGTTTCAAAGGATTTGTTGTAACGGATTATACGTCGATAAACGAAATGGTACAACACGGCAACTGCGCCAACGAAAAAGAAGCTGGCGAACTTGCCATCAATGCAGGTGTTGATATGGATATGCAAGGCGCTGTTTATAATAATTATCTAAAAAAATCTATTGAAGAAAACAAAGTCAATATTGAACAAGTGAATGCTGCCGTTAAACGCATTTTGCGCATGAAATTTATGTTGGGACTTTTTGCTGATCCTTATAAATTTTGCGACGAAGAGCGAGAAAAGAAAGTCGTGTTTGCAAAAGAAAATCTCGATTATGCCCGCGAAGTTGCAAAGAAATCAATTGTGTTGCTCAAAAACTCAAAATCAGTTTTACCGTTATCTAAAAACATAAAATCATTGGCATTGATTGGTCCGTTGGCAAACAATAAAAGCGAACTGATTGGCAACTGGTCTGGTCAGGGCGATTGGCACAATGCTGTGTCATTGCTCGATGGCGTCAAACAAAAAGTGTCGGCTGAAACGAAATTATTGTACGCTAAAGGTTGCAACATCAACGACGATTCTACAAATTTTGCTGAAGCTTTGAAAGTCGCACAAAATGCCGATGTGATTGTTCTTGCGTTGGGCGAAGGCGCTTGGATGAGTGGCGAAGCGTCGAGCCGTTCGAATATCAATTTACCCGGCGTTCAAAACGAATTGTACAAAGAAATTTTGAAACTTGGTAAACCACTTGTCGTTGTATTGATGAATGGTCGTCCGTTGACCATTCAACATATTGCAAACACTGCCGATGCTATTTTAGAAACTTGGTTTGCCGGAACGCGCGCCGGTGATGCAATTGCCGACGTTTTATTTGGCGACTACAATCCGTCCGGTAAATTGACCGCAACTTTTCCGCGCAGCGTCGGACAAATTCCTTTGTATTACAATGCTAAAAATACAGGTCGTCCGTTCGACGAAAAAAATAAATACACCAGCAAATATTTAGATATTCAAAACACACCGCTTTATCCGTTTGGTTTTGGATTGAGTTATACAACGTTTTCGTACTCGGACGTCAAAGTCAACAAAGATTCAATTTCGATGACAGACACGTTGCAAATTTCGGTGACAGTTAAAAACACAGGAAAAATTGCAGGCGAAGAAGTTGTACAGCTTTACGTGCGCGACTTGGTTGGCAGCGTAACACGTCCGGTAAAAGAATTGAAAGGTTTCAAAAAACTGATGTTGCAGTCTGGTGAGTCGAAAGAAATTGTTTTTAAATTGACTTCAAATGATTTGGCTTTTTATACATTGGATATGACTTTTAAAGCAGAAAAAGGCGACTTTAAAGTTTTTGTTGGGACAAATTCGGTTGATGTAAAAGAAGCGAAGTTCAAAATTTATTAACATGCGATTGTTGATAACCTGTTAATAAAATTTACAACCATATATAAATTAGAATTTTATTTTTCAAATATTTATTCACAAAAATTTGAACTTTCTATTGGCAAGATTATTGATATTTGTTCAATAGAATGAAATTCATTAATATTGCGATTCCTATATTTTTTTTAGGAAACACAGATGACGCAGATTTTAGAATCTTCGTCTTTAAATTTAGAAAGCTAAATTATGAAAAAAGATTTACTCGTTTCAAGCATCATTATCATTTTGTTATATCCAACTTTGTCGTCGTTTATCTTTAGCGACCGTCCGAATTTAAATCAAAAAATATTTATAAATCAGGTAGAGAAGAAATTTGGAATTCCAATTGACGAATTTGAAATCGAAACCGCAAAAGTCAAAAACAATCAAACTTTATTTGATATATTATCAAAGTTTGATGTTCCGTTTGCAACCATCGACTGTATAGCCAAAAAAGCAAAACCGGTTTTCGATGTTCGCAAGATTCGTTCGGGACATGAGCTTACTTTTTTCAGAACCAAAGACAGCGCAAACGCAATAGCTTATATGGTTTACGAACCGTCGCCGTCGAGTTACGTCGTTTTTAATTTTCACGATTCCTGTAGTGTCAGTTTGAAAGAAGTGTCGGTAAACATTATCGAAAAAACTGCGTCGGCACAAATAACTTCGTCGTTGTGGAATGCGATGGTTGAGAACAATCTGAATCCCGAATTGTCGAACCAGCTTTCTGAAATTTATGCATGGACAATCGATTTCTTCGGTCTTCAGAAAGGCGATGAATTTAAATTTATTTATCAGGAAGTTTGGACAACGGGCAAAGACAGCAAAATGATTGCACTCGGAAAAATAAAAGCTGCTTGGTTTAAAAACGAAGGCAAAGAAATTTACGCCATTCCTTTTGAACAAGATAGTGTCACATCGTTTTTCGATCAGGAAGGCAACAGTTTGCGACGCGCATTTTTAAAAGCGCCTTTGCAATTTTCGCGAATCTCATCGCGATTTACTTCCAGTCGTTTTCATCCGGTTTTAAAAATATTCCGTCCGCATTATGGAGTTGATTATGCTGCTGCGGTTGGTACACCAATTCACACAGTCGGCGACGGAACCGTTGTCGAAATTGGTAATGGCGGTGGTGGCGGTCGCGTAATTAAAATAAGACACAATTCTGTTTACACGACCGGATACATGCACCTTTCGGCGTTTGCGAAAGAAATTAAAAAAGGTAAACACGTTGCTCAGGGAGACATTATTGGTTATGTTGGTCAAAGTGGTTTGGCGACCGGTCCGCATCTCGATTTCCGTTTCTGGAAAAATGGTAGTCCTGTTGATCCTGCAAAAGTCGAGGCGCCACACGTCGATCCGATAAAAGATTCGAACAAACAAAAATTCAATAAATCGCGCGACGAATTTATTAAAGCTTTAAATAATACTGTTAAACCGATAGTGTAGTAAATAAAAAAACCAGCCGCAAAGCTGGTTTTTTTATTTGTATTTTAAAGATATTTTTAAAAATCTTGTTGGTCGTCTTGCCCTCCGTTGTCGTCGCGTTTTCTTGGTTTTGCTTTGATGCCGCCACCAATGTTGTAAGTGAAAGTTAAATAAGCAATACGGGTTTCGCGTTTACGCCACGAATCTAAGTAATATCCGTCGCCCCAACTTTCGTTATGGAATTTCATGGTATTGAAAATGTCGCTTACGCGGAAACCTAAGCTACCTTTGCCTTTAAATAAATCTTGTTTAAATGCAATGTCAGTCGAATACATTTGGAGCATCTTTCCACCGGGTTGAACCATTGGTGCACGATACGAAGTGTTTAATTGAAATGCAAATCCTTTCCAAAATGTCATTGTAGAATTGATACGCGCATTCCAACTATAGCTGTCGCTGTTTAACGAAGCGTCGCCACCATTTGTAATAGTACGGAAAAAATTAGCATTGCCATTGATGCGCCACCATTTAGCTAAAGCTGTTTCACCCATAATTTCGTATCCGTAATTTTCAGACGACGAAAAATTTACAAATGTCATATTTATAGTAGAAGTCTTTTTAATTGAATCGTAAGTTTCGAACATATAACGTCGCATAACCTCATTGATGTGGCGATAGAAAAAGCCAGTTGTAATTGAACTCTTACCAAAAGAAACTGAATAATTCAATTCGAACGATTGAATAAATTCCGGCTTCAAATCTGGGTTACCGTAACGAACACTTATCGGATAATTACTCAAATCGACAAACGGATTGAGCATCTCCAAACGTGGGCGGTTGACTCGTTTCGAATAACTAAACAATAAATCTTGTTTGTCGGTTATTTTTTTCGTCATGCTAAAACTTGGATATACCTGAAAATCGTGTCTTGTAAAACTTTTATTATCGGTCAATTGTTGACCTTGAGTCGTAGATTGCTCGAAACGAGCACCAACTTGAAACGAATATGTCAGATAATCGAAAGAAAAAATACCATAAACTGCATTATAATTTTCGGTGTATTTAAAATTATTGATTTGTTGAATACTATCTTTATTATTTATAATCGTATCAACTTCGTAGTTATTATTTGCGCTACGTAAAATACTTTGATAACCAACTTCGAGTTTCATCGTTTCATTAAAAGGATGAACATAATTTGCCTGAACAGTTAAATTATAAGTATTTAAATCGGTATTGGTTTTTTGATACCCATTATATGACTTATTATTATAAATAGAATCGGTGTATTTACTTAAATTGCTGGGATTAAAATTCCTATCGGTATTTAAAATAATATCGGCAGTGAACACATGTTCTTTTTTATCGAAAACCTTTTTATAATTTATGGTGTAGTCGCTTGAATATTCCATTTCATTTTCGGTTGTACCATTTATGTAATTTGTTAATGGTCCAAAACTTGTGTAAGTATTTCCAGACGAAATATCCGGATTGTCTTTGTTACTATTGACTCTAAAATTATAGCTTAATGTCAACGTATTTTTGGGATTCAGGAAAAAATCAGCGCCAATTTTAAATGAATTACTGAAAGATACTTGCGTACTATTTGAACTTTGGTTGGTATAAGTTGTATCGACTTTTTGGTTGACGGTTTGCCAATTTTGGTTATTTGCTGAACCCCAACCCAAACGATGATTGTAACGCGAATCAACAGCACCAAACAAATTCATTTTATCGAAATTTGCATTAAAGTTAAATGAGCCGCTGTATTTGTCACCTGTACCTGCGCTAACTGTGGCAATTCCGTTAAATCCGCGAGTCGCTTTTTTCTTTAAAACGATATTCAATATACCAGCCATTCCTTCAGGATTATATTTTGCTGACGGATTTGTAATAACTTCAATACTTTCAATTGCTGACGACGGAATCTGGTCTAACTTTGTACCGGTTATGCTCGACGGACGACCGTCAATCAAAATAGTAACATTGTCGCTACCACGCAACGAAACTGCGCCATCGGCATCAACCGTAACGCTTGGAACGTTTTGCAAAACATCGACAGCAGTACCACCGGCAACCGAAAGATTTTTCTCGACATTCACCACTTTTTTGTCAACTTTAAATTCGACCATTTTTTTATCGGCGACAACATTAACAGCATCTAAACTGGTAGAACTTGAAACTAAAAATATTGTTCCCAAATCGCGGTCGATACTTTTTGGCGTTACCATTACATTACCAACAGTCTTTTTGTTAAAACCCATAAAGCTGACAACCACATTGTATTTGCCATACGGAACTTTGTCAATTTTAAAATTACCTTTTTCGTTTGTAATTCCACCGGTTACCATTGTATTATCTTTCGCTTTGTACAGAACTACGTTTGCATATTCAACCGTTTGCGCCGAAAGAGAATCCATAACATTACCGCTGACGCTTCCGTCGCCACCACCTTGACCGCCTTGCCCTCCGCCTTGACCATTGTAGTTTTGTGCAGTAGCATTAAAGAACGCCAGTAAAATGGCAGTTAATTGAAAAAATTTGAGTAAATTAGTTTTCATTTGATTAATATTTTTGATTATTATTTGATTTTTATTTAAGACCTTATTTCGATTGCAAAGTTAATTTGCATTTCGAAAATAAATTCATTTTATATACATGCAGCCGTTTTCTATCTACGAACTTGCATTTTTTAAAGACTTACGAAAAACATTATTTTTCGATTTGATTAAACACCGACAAAAGATTTTTCCTGTACAAACTGCCAACCGGAATTGTTTTTTTATCGACGATAACAATATTTTTTTTGGCTGACGTAATTTTGTAGATTGCAACCAGATACGAACGATGCAAGCGCAAAAACTGATCGGAAGGCAAAGTTTCTTCCATCGATTTAATGCTCATCAAAGTCAAAATTGGTTTTTCGCGGTTGCTTACATATATTTTTATGTAATCTTTTAAACCTTCGATGTACAGAATGTCTGAAAAATTAATGCGGATATTCTGATAATCTGCCTTTACAAAAATATATGCCGGTTTGGTTTCGGCTTTTTCTGTTGGTTTGACTGTTTGGTTTTGATTGATTAAATGAAAATATTCGTAAGCTTTATTTGCAGCTTTAAAAAACCGGTCAAACGGAATAGGTTTGAGCAAATAATCAATAACATCGAGTTCATAACTTTCAATAGCGTACTGTTCAAACGCTGTTGTAAAAATTACCAGCGGTCTTTTTTGCAGACTTTTAAGCAACTGAATTCCGTTCAGGTCGGGCATCTGAATGTCAAGAAAAATTAAATCGACGTCCGACTTCTGCAAACATTCGACGGCTTCGAAAGCGTTTTTGCATTTTTTTATCAACGTCAAAAACGAAATTTTTTTGATATAATCTTCAATTATTTCGAGCGCCAGAGGCTCGTCGTCTATTGCCAAGCAGTTCATTACGATTCGAAATTAAGTTGTAAATAAATTTTGTATTCACAGTCGCTGTCAGTAATTTCCAATTTATAATTTTCTGGATAAAGCAAATCCAATCGACGCTGTACATTACTTAAACCAATGCCGTTAATGTCGTCTTTACCGGTTTTTTTATGACGGCTTATTGGGTTCCGGACTTCGAAATGCAAACTGTTTTCGACAATTTCGATGCGAATACTGATCAACGAATTTTCAACATTGCTGACGCCGTGTTTAAACGCATTTTCGACAAACGGAATGAGCAACATCGGCGCAATAATTTTATTTTCGACGTCGCCTTTTGTTTCGACTTCAATTTTGATATTTGCAGCAAGTCGTAATTTTTGCAAGTCGATATAATTCATCAGATATTCAATTTCTTTTGTCAGAAAAACTTTTTCAGCTGTCGATTCGTACAGCATATAGCGCATCAGTTGCGAAAGTTTCAGAATGGCTGCCGGTGCGTCATCGCTTTTTTTATACGCCAGCGAATAAATATTATTCAGCGTATTAAACAAAAAATGAGGATGTACCTGCGATTTGAGAAATGCAACTTCGGTAGCCAGTTTTTCGTTTTCAATTTCTTTTTTCTGTTTTTCGTTTTTCAGCCATTCGCTGGTAATGCGTATTCCTGCACTCACGCCCAAAACCATGATGTAACTGATAATCGGGAAAAAATACCGGCGCGGATGGTGATGTTTGTGAAAAGCATTTTCAATCATAAACGAAACCCAGGCATTCAAATTATCGATTAAAATCAGCATCACAACAACAGTTATAAAAAAATACCAGAACCGTTGCGTCAGTAAAAACTTAGGAATGAGCAAATAAGTGTTGGTGTAAAAAATAATGGCAAGCGTAATATTTAGAAAAGAAATTTTGCACAGAAAATCAACATCTTCGCTCCACGATTTTTCAAAAACGAACGGCAGCACCATAAATGTGAGCCACGCAAAAATGTGTATCAATGTGTAAAAGAAGTTCGACCGAAAAAATGATTGCTTTTCCATGCACTTAAATTTTTATGCAAAGCTAAGTCTGGCTATTGTCAAAAAAAAATAATATCTACCAACATCAAAAAATAATCTACCAACAAACAAATCTGTCTTCTAAATTTTTAACAATTCATTTTGTAAACTAAAACAATTTTAATTGTAATTTTGTATTCAAATTGAAAACTACTAAATTGATCTTTATGAATAACAGAATAAAAAAACTGCGCGACGAAAGCCTGAATGCCATTTGCAAAATTTCGGCAGAGCGAGCTTTGTTAGTAACTTCATTTTATAAATCGAATATACCGGCTGAAGTTTCTACACCGGTCGCGCGGGCATTGTGTTTCAAGCATATTTTAACCAACAAATTAATTTGTATTATCGACAACGAATTAATTGTTGGCGAACGCGGACCTGCACCAAAAGAAGTGCCGACGTATCCCGAAGTCAATTTACATTCGCTCGAAGATTTAGATATTTTAAACACGCGGCAAAAGGTTTGGTTTCGCGTTGACCAGCCAACACGCAGAATTTACGAAGAAAAAATAATTCCATTCTGGAAAGGTAAAAGTCATCGCGAAAAAATGATGAAACTGATGTCGCCTGAATGGTTGGAAACTTATAAAGCTGGCGTGTTTACAGAGTTTCAAGAACAGCGCGCTCCGGGACATACGGTTTGTGGTTCGAAAATTTATCAGCTCGGAATGCTCGATTTTATTGAACAAATAAAAACAAGTCTTTCGAATATCGATCATTTTAACGACAGTCAAGCATTCGAAAAAACCGAAGAATTGAAAGCGATGCAAATTGCCGCCGAAGCATTGATTATTTTTGCCGAGCGTCATGCCGAAAAATTGGAAAAATTAGCTGACGAAACGCACGATCCAGTTCGTAAATGCGAATTGCTGGAAATGTCAGTAATTTGCAAAAATGTTCCGGCTCATGCACCGCGCACATTCCACGAAGCGCTGCAATATTATTGGTTTGTCCATCTTGGCGTCATTACAGAATTAAATCCGTGGGATTCATTTAATCCCGGACGTCTCGATCAACATTTGTATCCATTTTTCAAACGCGAAACCGAAACCGGCACATTGACCATTGAAAAAGCAACTGAATTATTGCAATCGTTTTGGATAAAATTTAACAATCACCCGGCGCCACCAAAAGTTGGTGTTACGGCTTTGGAAAGCAACACATATACAGACTTTGCATTGATAAATGTTGGCGGTTTAAAACCCGATGGTTCGGACGCTGTAAACGAATTGTCATATTTAATTTTGGACGTTATTGAAGAAATGCGTTTGCTGCAACCCAGTTCGATGGCGCAAATCAGCAAAAAAAATCCTGACCGTTTTTTGCATCGCGTTTTGAAAATTGTGAAAACAGGTTTTGGTCAACCATCAATTTTTAATACTGACGCAATTATTCAGGAACTGATAAATCAAGGCAAAGCGGTTGTTGATGCACGAAACGGCGGTGCAAGCGGTTGTGTCGAATCCGGTGCGTTTGGAACTGAAAGTTATATTTTGACCGGTTATTTTAATTTGCCAAAAGTCTTGGAAATTACTTTGAACAAAGGCATCGATCCCGATACCGGTGAACAAATCGGAATCAAAACAGGCGACGTTCAAAACTTCGAAACTTTTGAACAATTTTTGGATGCTTATAAAATACAACTGAATCATTTTATTGACATCAAAATAAAAGGCAACAATGTCATCGAAAAGATGTTTGCCAATTATTTACCTGTTCCGTTTTTGTCAATTTTAATTGACGACTGTATTACAAACGGAATTGACTACAACGCCGGTGGTGCGCGATATAATACAAATTACATTCAGGGCGTCGGGCTTGGAACGTTGACCGATTGTTTTGCGTCAATTAAATATAATATTTTTGATAACAAAAAAAATGGTTTTACTGAAATGCTCAATGCGCTGAAAAACAATTTCGATGGTTTTGACCAACTTCGATATAATTTAATTTACGAAACACCAAAGTACGGCAACGACGACGATTATGCCGACGAAAACACGGTCAAAATTTTTGATATGTTTTACGACGCCGTAAATGGTCGCAAAACGATGCGCGGCGGAACTTACCGTATTAATTTATTACCGACAACAAGTCATGTTTATTTTGGCAGCAAAATCGGCGCGCTACCCGATGGTCGCAAAGCAAAAGAACCTTTGTCCGAAGGAATTTCTCCGGTACAAGGCTCTGACACACACGGTCCAACGGCAGTGTTAAAGTCCGCAGCAAAAATTGACCACATAAAAACCGGTGGCACTTTGTTAAACCAAAAATTTGCGCCATCGTTTTTCGACGACGACGATGCAATTGCCAAAGCAGGTCAGTTGGTGCGCACGTATTTTAAAATGGACGGTCATCACATTCAGTTTAATGTTGTTTCTGTCGAAACGTTGCGCGACGCTCAACAGCATCCCGAAAAATACCGCGATTTAATTGTGCGCGTTGCCGGTTACAGCGATTATTTCAACGACCTTGGCGAAGATTTGCAAAACGAAATTATCAAACGAACGGCACACGAGGAAATTTAAAAAATTTATTCTTCAATCATCGGTTCGTCTTTTGTTTTTATAAATTCGTAATTCATTGAGAAAAAAGTGGAATAACCGAGAATTGAATTTCGTTGAAACGCAAGGTCGGCGCGGAAATTTTTGACGACGTAACTTATTCCGAACGAATTATAAACCGGATTTGTATTGATGCCGGTGCGTAACATAATATTTTTGACTAACTTAAATTCGACGCCGGCTTTAAAACGCATGTCGTTCGATAAATCTTTTTCGGTTTCGGCTGTCAGTTGAACCATGTCAGTAAAATGATAGCCGAAACCCAAGCGCATCAAAGATGGTAGCCGTTCGTCCTGAAAGTTTGCAATTTTGGAACGCGAAATATTGTAAATTGAAACACCGATAGATAATTTTTTCAAAGGTTGCGCGTAGAAACCAATTTCGCCAAGCGCAACGCCTGTCGAGCCATATTCGTTTGCTAATGTTACATCAAAGTAATCGAGCTGAATACCGACTGAAAAATACTTACCCAAACGTTTCGCAAAAGCCAGCCCGACTTTGCTTTCGTTATAAAGCGCGTAACCAAAATAATTAAACGACAAACCAAAAACATTTGTATTGACTGGATAAACCAACGAAATTGCTTTTGTGCTTAATTCTTTCACTGCAAACTGGTTGCTGAACGATGCGCCAAAAGACGGATTTTCGATATAGGCCATCGCCGCCTGATTGTTGTAAATGCTCCAAACATCGATCAAAGTTACGGAAGCATTGCCCATGCCTTCGGAGCGCGCACCGTTGGTCAGATTTTGTCCAAATAAATTGCACGCAAATTGCACTGAAAATATTATCAACAAAAGAAATCTACATCTCATGAAACATCAATTTATAAATTTTAACATCCGTAAAATTGAAAAAAAAATTTTTGAATAAAAATAGTTTCGAGATAATTTATATTTTTGTCGTTAATCAAATAAAATTTCAATTGAATAAATTGCAACAAATTGGACTTTAAAATTTTGAACTAAATCATTCATTATGAAAATTGTAAAAATATTAGATAAAGAATTTGGCGTTAGTATTCCGGCAGAAAAAATTCAATCGCGCGTAATTAAACTTGCCGAGCAATTTAACAACGAACTGCGCGAGAAAGATGTGATTTTTCTTGGGATTCTGAACGGTTCGTTTATGTTTGCTGCCGATTTATTTAAATTTATCGAAATCAAATGTCAAATCAGTTTTTTAAAAATTGCGTCGTATTCTGGAACTTCGTCGTCGGGAACGGTAAAAAGTTTGATTGGTATTAATGAAGAATTGCGTGGCAAAACGGTTATCATATTGGAAGACATTATTGATAGCGGCATAACAATGGAAAATATCATTCGCCAACTGAATGGTTTTGAACCAGCAGAAATTAAAATTTGTACGTTGTTGTTCAAACCATTGGCATTTAAAATGAATTTTAAAATTGACTACATAGGTTTCGAAATTCCAAATGATTTTGTAGTTGGTTACGGACTCGATTACGACGGCTTTGGACGCAATTTGCCTGACATTTATAAATTGGTTTAAATGAAATCGAAACTTATACTTGTGATTATAGCTTTGCTTGTTTGCAAACAGACAAACGCACAAACTTTTAAACAACAGCAGCTAAAATATGAGCGCGTCAAAAATGCGTATAATCAAAAAGAAAAAGTTGTCAAAGATTTATTTACACAAAAAGATGTCAAATTAAATGATTGCGAAATTTTTATTCGTATTTTTAAGACGGAAAAAACAGTTGAAGTCTGGGCGAAAAACAAAACGGACAAAAAGTTTAAATTGATAACTACTTACGATTTCTGCCGCTCGTCGGGAACGGTTGGTCCGAAAACAGCGCAAGGCGACGGTCAAACGCCGGAAGGATTTTATTACGTTGACCGTTTTAATCCGGTGAGCAATTTTTATTTATCGCTCGGTGTGGATTATCCAAACAAGTCTGATAAAATTAGGAACAACAAAAATAAATTGGGCGGCGATATTTTTATTCACGGAAGTTGCGTTACAATTGGTTGTGTGCCGATTACCGACGACAAAATAATGGAACTTTATATAATGGCTGTCGAAACGCGAAATGCAGGACAACAAAAAATTCAGGTTCACATTTTTCCGTTCAAAATGGATGACCAGAATTTTAACCGTCAAATTAAAGTCATAAATCCAAATGAAACTTTACTCACCTTTTGGAAAAATATAAAAACAGGTTTCGATCTGTTCGATAATTCAAATGATTTGCCAATGATTACCGTCGATAAAAATGGCTCTTATAATTTCAAAAAATAAATTTATAAAATGACAATAGAAATAAAAGAAGTCAAAACAAAAAAAGAATTAAAGCAGTTTGTCGAATTTCCAAATAAGCTTTATGCAGACAATCAATATTATGTCGCGCCATTGACTTTTGACGAAATAAATACATTGCGAGCAGACAAAAATCCTGCGTTCGAGTACAACGAAGCTTGTTACTGGCTGGCTTACAAAGACAACAATATTGTGGGACGCATTGCCGGAATTATCAACAAAAGTCATAACATAAAAACCGGACAATTGTACGCACGTTTTGGTTGGGTTGACTTTATTGACGACTTGGAAGTCAGCAAAAAATTATTTGATACTTATGAAAACTGGGCGCGACAAAAAGGCATGACACAAACGCACGGACCGCTTGGTTTTACTGACCTTGACCGCGAAGGAATGTTAATCGAAGGTTTCGAAGAAATGGGCAGCATGAATACGTATTATAATTATCCTTATTATCAAAAACATTTAGAAACATTCGGCTACGGCAAAGCTGCCGAATGGATTCAGTTTGAACTTGATTTACCACCGGAAATTTCGGATAGAATTGCTTCGTTCGCAGAGATTATTCAGAAAAAATACGAACTTCGTCCGCTGCGCGCAAAAAAAGCAAAAGATTTATTGCCATATACGCATGGCGTTTTCGATGTTATCGACGAAGCTTATTCAGAACTTTACGGAGTTGTTCCGTTAACACCCAAACAAGTTGACACGTATATAGACCAATATTTTGGATTTATTGATCCTGATTTTGTGGTTGTTATTTTAGATAAAACCGATAGAGTTGTTGCTTTTGCAATCGCAATGCCGTCGCTATCGAAAGCCCTGCGAAAAGCCAATGGAAGACTTTTTCCGTTTGGATTTATACATATTTACAAAGCGCTCAAGAAAAACGACACGCTCGATTTGTACCTTATTGGTTCGCGAAAAGAATATCACAGCAAAGGGATAACAGCAATCATTTTTAACGAAATGCACAATGCTTGTTTGCGTCGTAAAGTAAAAAAACTTGTGTCGCTGCCGCAACTCGAAAACAATCACAAAGTTTTGTCGAACTGGAAATATTACAACATTCACGAACACATTCGCAGACGCTGTTTTATTAAAAATTTGTAAAATCAAAAATGAAAAAAATTCTGATAACAGGCGCCGGTGGTTTTATTGGCAGTTATCTTGTAGAATATGCGCTGCAAAAGGGTTTGCAGGTTTATGCCGGTGTGAGAAAAACAACCAATCGGGAATTTTTGACGAATCCGGAAATTCATTTCGTCGAATTTAATTTTGCCGACGTAAACAGTTTATGCCAGCAACTTACAAATTTCAAAAACGAAAACGGAACATTCGAATATATCATTCACAATTTAGGGTTGACGCAGACCAGCGTTTCAAAAGAATATTTCACAGTCAATTTCGAATATACAAAAAATTTCGTCGAGGCGTTGTCGTCAGCCCAAATGTTGCCTGAAAAATTTGTTTACATTAGCAGTTTAGCGGCAAACGGTCCGGGCAATTCAGAAACATTAAAACCAATTAGCGTAAACGATTCGCCGCATCCGGTAACGCAATATGGTAAAAGCAAATTGATGACAGAAAATTATTTGAAAACAATTGATAATATAAATTATATCATCATCAAACCAACAGTCGTTTACGGACCACGCGAAAAAAATTTGCTTTTGGTTTTTAAAACTATAAAGAAACATATCGAATTTAAAATTGGTTTTAAAGAACAGCATGTTTCTTTCATTTATGTCGAAGATTTGGTAAGCTTAATTTTCAAAACGTTGACGTCAGATAAAAATAAAAAAAGCTATTTGGTTTCGGATGGAATTTCATATACCACGCAGCAATTAAACGGAATTATAAAAAAACTCTTGGCTGTTAAAACAATTAAAATTAGTACGCCGGTTTGGCTTGTATATTGCATTGCTTTTGTTAGCGAAAAAATTGGTAAACTCGTTTATAAACCATCGATTCTTAATAGCGACAAGATAAACGAACTCAAGCAGTCGAACTGGATTTGCAATATTGATGACATTAAAAACGATTTTGATTTCGAACCGCAATTCGATTTAGAAAAAGGCGTTTCAAAAACAATTAAATGGTACAAAAAAAACGGCTGGATTTGATTTAAAAATAATCGTCTGAATATCAACATAAAAAATTAGTTTGACGAAAACTTTTTTTGTAAGCCAATAAATTTTTATTTTTGCAGACTGAAAAATGGATAAAAATATTTAATAAAATAAATTTTATAAAAATGTCAAAAGTAATTGCCATAGCCAATCAAAAAGGCGGCGTAGGAAAAACCACAACTGCTATCAATCTCGGTGCAAGCCTCGCAGTCCTTGAGAAAAGAGTACTTATAGTTGATGCCGATCCACAAGCAAATTCGACATCGGGTATAGGATTCGAATTAAGCGAAATTGGTAAAAGCATCTATGAGTGTTTAATAGAAGGCACCGAACCGCAAGAAGTCATTTTGAAAACCAAAGTAAACGGATTGGACTTGATTCCGTCGCACATAGATTTGGTCGGCGCTGAAATTGAAATGCTCGAACTGCCAAACCGCGAAAAAGTTCTGAAAGAAATTGTCGCAAAAGTAAGAGATAATTACGATTATGTTTTAATTGACTGTTCGCCATCATTGGGTTTGCTTACACTCAACTCGCTGTGCGCTGCCGATACAGTTTTGATTCCGGTACAGTGCGAACATTTTGCATTGGAAGGTCTTGGTAAATTGCTAAATACCATTAATATGGTTAAAAGTAGCTTGAATCCCGAACTTGTAATAGAAGGATTTTTAATGACGATGTACGATTCGCGTCAACGTCTTGCCAACCAAGTTGTAGAAGAAGTTCAAAAACATTTTGGCGATTTGGTATTCGAAACAATTATTCAACGTAACGTTAAACTAAGCGAAGCGCCAAGTTTTGGCGAGCCGGTTATTTTGCATGACGTAACTTCGAAAGGTGCGGTTCAATATTTAAACCTTGCTAAAGAATTAGTTAAGAAAAACGAAATGCAACCGGAATTTGTAATTAACAATTAATAATTGACAATTAACAATTAAATTTTTATAAATTGGATCAATCAACAACAAAAAGAAGCGCATTAGGCAGAGGACTTGGAGCACTTATTCAAGACGCACGATACGAAAAAAAAGACATTATTGCGGCAGGTTCGATAAACGAAATTGAAGTTGAAAAGATTGAGCCGAATCCTTTTCAACCACGCACACATTTTGACGAAGATTCTTTAATCGATCTGGCAAGTTCCATCAAAGAATTGGGAATTATTCAGCCAATTACTTTGCGCAAAGTCGATGAAAATAAATATCAGATAATTTCGGGCGAGCGTCGATTTAAAGCTTCAAAATTAGCAGGTCTTACAAAAATTCCTGCTTATGTCCGCGACGCCAATGATCAGGGTTTGATTGAAATGGCGTTGGTCGAAAATATTCAACGCGAAGATTTGAATCCTATCGAAATTGCGCTGTCGTACCATCGTCTGATTGAAGAATGCAGCATCACACAAGAAAATTTGAGTGAGCGCGTAGGTAAAAGCCGTTCAGTAATTACAAATTTTTTGCGTCTGTTAAAATTGCCAGCCGAAATTCAGGTCGCATTACGCGATAAAAAAATATCAGTAGGACACGGACGCGCGCTGATTACAATAGAAGACGCACAAGAAAGACTTAAACTTTTTTTCCGAATCGTTAACGAACATTTGTCGGTGCGCGATGTTGAAGAAGCTGTTCGTAATTTGAATGCAGAAGCCGAAAAAGTTTCAGGTGTAAAACATTCAAAACAAATTGCGCTACCTCAACAATATATTTCGTTAAAGAAAACATTGGCAGATCAATTCAAAACGAAAATAGAATTTAAACGCAGCGACGACGGCAAAGGTAAAATTGTTATTCCGTTTGCAAGCGATGAAGAATTAGAATACATCTCATCTATTTTTAACAGACTCAGCGAAAATCAACAAAACGGTTTGCCACAATAAAAATGAACAAAACGATTCATTTCATACAAAATAAAATTCCTGTTTTTAAAATTAAAACAGGTTTTTTATTTTTGTTACTATTTACTTCAATTTTATTTTCGACAAAAAGTTTTGCACAAAAACCCAAAGTCATACCATTAAGCGATAGCGCAATAAAAGCAGCAAACCATTCAGCATTAATGGCAACATTGTCGTCAACTTTTATTCCCGGGTTAGGACAGGTTTACAATAAAAAATACTGGAAAGTGCCAATTATTTACGCGACATTTGCAACACTTATCTATTCAATAAATTATCACAACCATCAATATAATATTTACAAACAAGCACTCGCCACTTATAAATTGCCGGGACCATATATATACTATCATGACAAGCACAGCGATACAGAATTGCGGTTTTATATAGACCAGCATCAACGGTTGCGCGACATGAGTATTCTTGGCATTACACTTGCGTATGTTTTAAATATAATAGACGCCAGTGTCGATGCAAATCTTTTTAATTATGACATTACCGACGACTTGAGTATGAAAGTTCAACCATTCAATAATTTAGATTTGGCAAGAACAACAAGTGTCGGATTAACATTTTCGTTTACATTAAAATAACATTTTGTAGAATCAAAATTTGGCATACATTTAACAGACAGAACATCGGCTAAAAATTTGACTAACAAATTTTAATTTTTCAAAAAAAAATATAACTTTGTAAAAATAAACAGTTCTAATAAAAATAGTTTACAAATGAGAAAGTTAGCGATAGGCATTTTGCTTTTAATTCTTGGCTTCGCGCCTACCACCACTTTTGCAATTGATAAAAATCGCGATTCGACCGTAGTCGATTCTGACGAAAACAGTCAAGTTGCTAATAATTTAGACAGCCTTTTACACGCATATTATTTGCAACAGTCCATGCGTGCCAGCGATTTCGATACGACATTCGTTATCAACCTCGACTCAATTGCCAGTGAAAAACACGATTCAATTTATATCAAACGACTTTGTAAACTTCCAACACTTATTCAGTTACCGTACAACGAAGTAATTGGAAAATATATTGACTATTATTCGAAACGAAAAATAGCAACAGTTCAACAAATGCTTGGATTGGCAGACTACTATTTCCCGATGTTCGAAGAAGTGCTTGATTCGTATAACCTGCCACTCGAATTGCGTTATTTGCCGGTCATTGAGTCGGCTTTAAACCCAAAAGCAAAATCGCGCGCAGGAGCAACCGGTATCTGGCAATTTATGTTAAAGACCGGCAGAATGTACAAACTCGAAGTCAATTCATTAGTTGACGACCGACGCGATCCATACAAATCATCAGTTGCCGCAGCAAAATTTTTAAAAGATTTATACGCAATTTATCAGGACTGGACGTTAGTTATCGCTGCTTACAATTGCGGACCGGGAAATGTCAACAAAGCAATCCGTCGCTCTAAAGGCAAAACAAGTTACTGGGACATTTACTGGTATCTCCCAAAAGAAACAAGAGGATATGTTCCGGCATTTATCGCTGCAAATTATATAATGAATTATCACGCTGAACATGGCATCACAGCAATAAAAGCTGACTTGCCGACGAACTATGACACTGTCAATATTAATCGACGTTTACATTTAAACCAAGTTGCACAGGTTTTATCAATACCAATTGATATTCTGCGCGAAATGAATCCACAATATAAAGCAGATGTCATTCCGGCAATGAGTTGCACATATAGTTTGAAATTGCCATCGAACTTTGCAACACAGTTTGTCGATTTGGAAGATTCAATTTACAATTACAACAGTGCATTTTATAATAAAACTCCGATTGCTTTGATTTCGCCAAAAAACGGCAAACACAACAGCAAAGCCGATGTTGCTGAAAATTACGTTCCACCTTCAACTTCAGGTAAATCGAAAATATTTTATACCGTTAAACAAGGCGATAATATCGGCGCAATTTCTGCTTGGTATGGCGTTAAAACTGCCGATGTTAAATATTGGAACAACTTGTCAAGCAATCGCATTAATCTTGGAAAGAACCTTTTGGTTTGGATACCGTCCGAAGAATATAAAAAATATGTGATGGTCAATATGATGACAAACGAACAAAAATATGCCTTGATTGGAAAGACAAATAAACAAGTACAAAAAACTACAGAATTATTAGACGCAAATTACATTTATTACACGGTTCAGTCTGGCGATAATTTATGGGATATTGCACGCAAATTTCCGGGCGTAACAGATATCGAAATCAAAAAATTAAACAACATTACAAAACACAAAAAACTGGCGATGGGACAAGTTTTAAAAATTAAACGCAAAAGCTGATTAATTTATAAATGATAAATCATTCAAAAGGCTGACTAAAGTTTAAAATTTAGCAGCCTTTTGCATTTTGAAGATATTAATGAAATACAATTTAATAACAATTCTTGGTCCGACAGCAACCGGCAAAACAAAGCTCGCAGCGAATTTAGCCAAACAATTAAACTGCGAAATAATCAGCGCCGATTCGCGACAGGTGTATCGCGGAATGGACATTGGTACCGGTAAAGATTATGCTGATTATTTTGTTGACGACCAAATAATGCCATATCATTTGGTGGACATTGCCGATATTGGTTACAAGTACAATGTTTTCGAATTTCAACGCGACTTCAATCAGATTTATGACGACATCATTTCAAAAGTCAAAACACCAATTCTTTGCGGTGGAACAGGCTTGTACATCGAATCGGTTGTAAAAGCTTATCGATTATTAAACGTCCCACAAAATGCGGAGTTGCGAGATCAAATTGCGTCGAAAAATTTAAAAGAACTGGTGTCGATGTTAACGTCGATGAAAAAAGTACACAACACCAGCGACCTGACCGATAAAGAAAGACTTATTCGCGCAATCGAAATACAGATTTACTATCAGAACAATCCAGACGCAACAACGCAAGCGCCCGAAATTCATTCGTTAAATGTCGGATTAATAGCTGAGCGTTTTATAATTCGAAAATTAATATCGGAGCGTTTAAAGTTGCGGCTTGAAAATGGTTTAATAACTGAAATAGAACATTTACTCGGTTCAGGCATTTTGCCGGAAACATTAATTTTTTATGGACTCGAATATAAATATGTAACTTTATTTGTAACCGGACAAATGAGTTACGACGAAATGTTTGCAAAACTCGAAATCGCGATTCATCAGTTTTCAAAACGTCAAATGACATGGTTTAGAAAAATGGAGCGCAATGGCGTCGAAATCCATTGGCTCGACTGCAAAATTCCTACTGACGAAAAAATTAAACAAATTATTAATTGGTTGAACAATGTATAAGTCTTTACAACACTTTATCGATATATTAGAAAAAAACAGCGAACTTGTCAGAGTCAAAACGTTTGTAAATCCCGAACTCGAAATTACCGAAATAATTGACCGTTTGAGCAAACAACCTGACGGAGGCAAAGCTGTTTTGTTCGAAAACAATGGAACTAAATTTCCAGTTTTAATAAACGCATTAGGTTCTATAAAAAGAATTTGTCTTGCATTGGGTGTCGAAAAATTGGATGACATTGGCGTCGAAATAGAAACGCTGATGAAAAAATTGACGTCGCCAAAAGCAGGCTGGCTCGACAAATTGAAACTGTTGCCGCAGCTCAAACAATTATCGTCGATGATGCCGAAAGTTTTAAATGGTCGCGGAAAATGTCAAGAAGTCATTATAAACAATCCAGACCTGAATATGTTACCGGTTTTAAAATGCTGGCAATACGACGGTGGAAAATTTATTACCTTTCCGATTGTCCACACCAAAGACCCGTTGACAGGTATTCGCAATATCGGCATGTACCGTTTGCAGATTTTCGACAAAGATTTGACCGGCATGCACTGGCACCGCCACAAAACCGGCGCACGACATTATGCCGAATATAAAAAGCTAAACCAACGAATGCCCATAGCTGTTGCGTTGGGTGGCGACCCTGTTTATACGTATTGCGCTACCGCGCCCCTGCCCGACCATTTTGACGAATATATGTTTGCCGGATTTTTGCGCAAACAAAAAGTCAATCTTGTAAAATGTTTGACGCAAGACATTGAAGTACCCGAAGATGCTGACATAATTATTGAAGGTTATGTCGATCCGGCAGAAGAAATGATTTGGGAAGGACCTTTTGGCGACCATACCGGTTTTTATTCGCTGCCCGACTGGTATCCGAAATTTCATGTAACGTGCATTACGCATCGCAAAGATGCGGTTTATCCGGCGACAATCGTCGGAATTCCACCGATGGAAGACGCTTACATCGCAAAAGCTACCGAGCGCATTTTTGTCGCGCCAATAAAATTAACCATGTTGCCCGAAATGGTGGACATGGAAATTCCAAACGCCGGTGTAGCACATAATCTGACGATTGTCAAAATAAATAAAACCTATCCCGGACAAGCATTGAAAGTTATGAACGCGCTTTGGGGCGCTGGTCAGATGATGTTTAACAAAGTAATGATTGTTGTTGACGATGACGTTGACATACACAATTATCCAAATTTGATTAATGCTATTTTTAAGAATTTTGTTCCACAAACCGACATTCACTTTAGCAGCGGACCGCTCGATGTGCTCGATCACGCATCGGATAAAATGGCTTATGGCGGCAAAATGGGAATCGATGCAACACGAAAATTGCCGGAAGAAAAAACCGTATTTTCGTCGAATAAAATTTTTGATTTAAATGAGTTAAACAAAATAATTGCGTTTGAATTTCACGAAATTCTGAACGCCAATTTTTCATTGTTGTTGACCGAAATACCGGTTGCAATTTTTGCTGTCAATAAAAGTTTTGAAGATAATTTAGAAATTTTATCGGACAGATTCATTCAACATAAAGCATTTGATAGAATTAAAATTTGTTTGTTTGTTGATTATTTTGTTGATGTTCAGGATTTAGAAACAATCATCTGGCTTGTCTTAAATAATATTGACCCGAAACGTGACTGCAAAATTTACAACAGTCAATCTAAAATGCAATTCGCTATTATAGATGGTCGTCGTAAAACCCGCAAAAATATTGACTTTCCGAGACAGTGGCCTAACATAATTGTTTCTGACGATTCTACAATAAATAAAATTGATCATATCTGGCATCAGTTAACAATTGGTCCGTTTATTGAGTCACCTTCACGTAAATATAAAAAGTATGTAATTTCCGATGGTGCTGAAATTCATGCTGATTAATTAAAATTATATTTTGATTTTTTTTTAGGTAAAACACGCTAAAATTTATATATTTGTTGCGAGTATGGAAAATTTCGTGAAAAATATATCGTGTCTTTTTATTGTTTTGTTGCTCGTCAACAGACCAATATTTGCACAACCCACTTTCAGCAACATTGAGCATTTTACAATCGAAAATGGGCTGTCGCAAAGTGTAGTAAATTGCATTTTGCAAGACTCGCAAGGCTTTATGTGGATTGGAACACAAGACGGACTAAATAAATACGACGGTTACCATTTTTCCATTTATCGACACGACCCGTTAGACCCATATTCTATTTCGAGCAATTATGTAAACAGCATTTGCGAAGACCGCAAACATAACATTTGGGTTGCAACACAATATGGTCTTAATAAATTCGACCGCAAGAAAAGTACATTCACTTCATATTTTAACAATCCCAACGATGGCGGCAGTTTGAGCGATAACGAAATCTTCTCTATCTTTTGCGACTCGAAAGGAAACGTCTGGCTAAAAACATTGAACACACTCGAAAAATTTGACGAAAACACCAAAAAATTTACACATTACAAATATAAACTCGACTATTTTAATTTGCGCTCGGGTTACAATTTATTCTGCATTGCCGAAGACCACAAAGGAAACATCTGGGTTGGTACAAAAGAAGGACTTGGATTGCTTGACATACACAGCGAAACCATTAAACTGTACAGACACGACCCATCAAATCCGTCAAGTATTTCCAACGATCAGGTGCGTGCCATCTACGAAGATTCGCTAAAAAATATTTGGGTTGGGACTGATTACGGATTAAATAAATTAAATATCAAAACCGGAAAGTTTGAAAGTTACATGCAAAATGGAATTCCGACAATTAATTCAATCAACAAAATTTTCGAAGACAGCTTTCATAATCTCTGGCTTTGCACCGAGCATGGTATTTTCGTTTTTGACAGAAACAAAAAAAATTTCAGTACCAACTTTATCGTCCAAAAAGCAGCTAATACAAAAAGCCAAATAATCACGTCGATGTTCGAAGACTATTCGAAAATTTTGTGGATTGGAACTTGGGACGGTCTTTATAAATTAGACAGCAAAAAGCAAAAATTTGCAGTTTACAGAAAAGGCGCAGACAACACGCCCGATTTTACAAACAATAATTTGCGTTCAATTTTGGTTGACGACAACAACGTCATTTGGTTTGGTACGCGCGACGCCGGTTTGAACATATTCGACCGCAAAACGAATAAAGTTATACAATACACTGCCGAAAATAAACAGAACAATATACCAAACAATTCGGTACAAAGTTTGTTTAAAGACAGCAAAAACCGCATTCTCGTAGGTACAGCAAATGGAGTATTTGAATTTAACAGCCAAACAAAAAAATTCACAGCTTTTTGTCCACCACATTCGGCGTGCGAATTAATTTTTAAAAACAATCGCATAAATCGTATTCTCGAAGACAGCAAAGGAGATTTGTGGTTTGCAACAAATCATGGACTGCACGAATTCTACGAAAACAGACTTATTCAAAGTTTTGTTGTCGATATGGCAGATACCGCCGGTTTATGTTCCAATCATGTTAATACTTTAATTGAAGACATTGATGGCACGTTCTGGATTGGGACAATCGAAGGTTTGAATAATTATAATCCTAAGACAAGGAAAATGATTTCGTTCAAACGATCCAATACTTTTTTAACCACCGTCAGCAACAACAATATTCTATCATTGCTTATCGATTCGAAATGCGTGCTTTGGATTGGAACAGAGTCGGGTTTGAACAAATACAACCGCAAAACAAATTCGTTCAAATTTTTTACTCAACAAAACGGATTTGCAAACGATTTCATCTACGGAATACTTACCGACAACAGCGACAATCTGTGGGTGAGCACCAATCGCGGAATATCAAAATTCAATCCCATAAAGGAAGAAGTTACAAACTACGATTTAGTTGACGGTTTGCAGAATTACGAATTCAACATTGGCGCATATTACAAGACGAAAAATGGCGAAATGTTTTTTGGAGGTATCGACGGCTTTAATGCTTTCTTTCCCGATTCGATTTTGATAAATAAATTTATTCCGAAAGTAATAATTACTTCAATTGAATATCAACGAGGCGATAAAAAGTTAAAAGTAAATGTTGGCTCGACAAAAGATTTTAGTTTCCATTTTAAAGATTACATGTTCGAAATTGAGTTTGCTGCACTCGAATTTACCCATCCTGAGCGCAACAGCTACAAATATCAAATGGAAGGTCTCAACAGCGAATGGATTTCGACCGGTAGCACCAACAAAGCACAATTTAACAATTTGCCATCGGGCGATTACGTTTTCAAAGTTATTGGCGCCAACAGCGACAAACAATGGAGCGAAGACGTAACGTCAATAAATATTCACATTGATTATCCATTTTACAACAACAATTATGCGTATATAGCTTACATTGTTTTTGGTGGTTTGTTGATGTATCTTTTTACACTGATTTTGACAAAAAATTTACGCAAAGCAAATCAGGTGTTGATTGAAAAACAAAAAACAGCGCAAAAAATTTCGAAACAAAAAGAGGAACTGTCACTCAAAAATAAAAACATAACAGACAGTCTTAATTATGCTCAACGCATCATCAAAGCAATGATGCCGTCGCAAAAGTTGCTGCAAAAATTGTTGCCAAATTCTTTTATATTGTTCCGTCCCAAAGAAATTGTCAGCGGCGATTTTTATTGGATCGGCGAGAAAAACCATAAAATATTTGTCGCAGCAGTCGATTGTACCGGGCATGGAATTCCGGGTGCATTTATGTCAATAATCGGTTTCGATTTATTGCGCAACATCACAAAAGTCCAAGGCATCGAAGACCCTGCAGAAATTTTAAATCTGCTCAACCTCGGTGTTGCCGATACTTTTGGCGAAGATGAAGACAATGCAGTTAAAGACGGCATGGACATTGCGTTTTGCGTCATTGATAAATCGACGCAGACACTCGAATTTGCCGGCGCTTTTAATCCTTTGTACTTAATACGCGACAACAGAATTCTCGAAATTAAAGCTGACCGATTTTCCGTAGGTAAAGCATCAAGCATAGAGGAGCAACGCTTTACAAGCCACGTAATTCCTTTACAACCCAAAGACGTGATTTATATTTTTTCTGACGGTTATGTTGATCAATTTGGCGGAACAGAAGCTAAGAAATTTAAGTTCCGACGTTTCAGACATGTATTGCTTAACATTCATAAACTTCCTGTCGAAGAACAAAAAGCAATGCTCAATAAAAGTTTTGACGAATGGCGCGGAAATTTAGAACAAGTTGACGATGTTTTGATAATTGGAATTATTCCTTGATAAATTTCAGATTTGTTTTTCGGCGTGATAAGACGAGCGCACCAACGGATTACTTTCAACAAATCGGAAACCTTTCGCCAGTCCAACTTTTTTATATTCTGCAAATTGTTCGAGCGAAACATATTCGACCACTGCAAGATTTTCTTTGGTAGGTTGCAAATATTGACCAATCGTAAAAATCTGACATCCTGCATTTATTAAATCGTCCATTGTTTCGAAAACTTCTTCAGCCGTTTCGCCAATGCCGACCATGATTCCCGATTTTGCGATTAATCTTGAATTTGAAATGTGTTTTATAACTTCTAAACTGCGGTCGTATTTCGCGCGACTGCGAACCAATGGCGTCAACCGGCGAACAGTTTCCATATTATGCGAAATAATTTCGGGCGCTGCTGCAAATATTTTTTCTAAATCCGTCAATCGTCCGTCAAAGTCTGGAATCAATGTTTCGATGGTTGTGTGTGGGTTTTGTTTTTTTATTTCGACAATTGTGTTTGCCCAGAGTTGCGCGCCACCATCTGGCAAGTCGTCGCGGTCAACAGAAGTCAACACACAATGTTTGAGTTGCAAAATATTTACTGACTCAGCGATGCGCTCTGGTTCTTGCCAATCAACAGGTTCGGGTTTGCCGGTTTTTACGGCGCAAAATTTACAGGCGCGTGTACAAACCTCGCCGAGAATCATAAAGGTTGCGGTTCCGGCTTCCCAACATTCGCCAATGTTCGGACACTTACCGCTTGTACAGATTGTGTTCAACTGGTGATGTTTGACCAACTGATTCAACTTACTAAAATTTTCGCCTTTCGGTAATTTTATTTTTAACCACGCTGGTTTGCGCAAAATTATTTGATGTTGGTTTTCCATTTTAAAATTGTCAATGTTGACGAAAATTATTGCGCAACTTCTTTTTTGCCTCTTGCCAGCGACGCAAAAATGCCAACAAAACAAAGCACTGAAAAAATGATAAAAATTGTACGCAAACTGTACATAAATAAATCGTGGTTTTGCGACGTAGGTTTAGTTTCGCCAATAAAAACGTGCATAACCAT
>Ga0265327_10001424_pt1 | contig 30421 bp, 22 predicted proteins | sample 41621metaG_FD_202089 | JGI IMG/M metagenome (GOLD analysis project Ga0265327, IMG submission 202089) | Rhizosphere microbial communities from Carex aquatilis grown in University of Washington, Seatle, WA, United States - 4-16-21 metaG | ecosystem: Host-associated > Plants > Roots > Rhizosphere...
CACCGTTTTGCCGTTGAGCTGTTCTTGAATCGCCACATGCGTCACGGCGATGGTGGGTGAGGCACCATGCCAGTGCTTTTCACCGGGGGCAAACCAGACGATGTCGCCGGGCTGAATTTCCTCCACGGGTCCGCCCTCGCGTTGTGCCCAACCGCGACCGGTCATGACAATCAAGGTTTGGCCGAGCGGATGCGTATGCCAGGCCGTGCGTGCGCCAGGCTCAAAAGTCACAATCGCGCCCGCGACCTTTGCGGGGTCAGTTCCCTTGAAGGGCGAATCAATCCGGACTGTGCCCGTGAACCAATCGGGCGGTCCTTTGGCCGAAGGCTGTGTGCCGTTGCGAATGATATTCATATTTTTTGATTTGTTATCGCTGGTTTTGTACCAGATCAACGGCCAACGAGCTTTTGTAAATGTTCCGGGTAACGTGCGCCTTGCACCGGAATTTTTGAGGCGGCATTTTCCAGTTCGGCCAGATGCGCCGCTGTCAATTGAAGCGTGGCCGCGCCGTTGTTTTCGCGCAAACGATGCGGTTTGGTGGTGCCGGGAATGGGAACAATCCACGGTTGCCGGGACAGCAACCAAGCGAGGGCAACCTGTGCCGGGGTGGCGTTCATTTGCCCGGCGAATTTTTGTATCACCTCGACCAGGGCCTGGTTTGCCTTGCGATTTTCCTCGTCGAAGCGCGGCACCTTGTTGCGAAAATCGGTGCTGTCAAATTTGGTGTCTGCCTTGATTGCGCCAGTGAGGAAGCCTTTACCAAGCGGGCTAAAGGGAACAAAGCCGATGCTGAGTTCTTCCAAGGTCGGCAAAATCTCCATTTCGGGTTCGCGCCACCACAGCGAATACTCGCTTTGCAGCGCCGTGACTGGTTGCACCTTGTGCGCACGGCGGATGGTTTGCGCGCCGGCTTCGGAGAGCCCAAAATGCTTCACTTTGCCTTGTTGAATCAACTCTTTGACTGTGCCCGCCACTTCTTCAATGGGCACTTCGGGATCAACCCGATGCTGATAGAGCAGGTCAATGACGTCGGTTTTCAATCGCTTGAGCGAGGCTTCCACCACTTGTTTGATATGCGCCGGTTTGCTGTTTACCCCGCCTTGCTTGCCGCTGTCACAATCAAAGCCGAACTTGGTGGCAATCACCACCCGGTCGCGCACCGGGGCCAGCGCTTCGCCCACGAGTTCTTCGTTGGTGAAGGGGCCGTAAACTTCGGCCGTATCAAAGAACGTGACGCCTTGCTCAACGGCCGACCGGATGAGCGCAATCATCTCCTGCTTGTTTCCCGCCGGGCCATAGCCAAAGCTCATGCCCATGCACCCCAGGCCAATGGCCGAGACTTCCAAATTACTTTTTCCTAATTTACGTTTTTGCATATTGAATTTTTTTGTGGTGGTTAAATTAATTATGTGGTCAGCGCCACCGGCTCATTTGAACGGTGTTGCGCGCGCCATTCGCCCGGCGTGGTGCCTTCCCAGTTTTGAAAGGCGCGGAAGAATGAATTGGAATCCTCGTAGCCCAGCAAATAGGCGGTTTCGTTCAGTTCCACACTGCTGTTACGGAGATAGTGGCGGGCCAGTTCCCGCCGGGTGTCCTCAACGAGTTGTTGAAAGGTAATGCCCGAGTCGGTCAGCCGGCGTTGCAGCGAGCGTGTGCTCATGCCGAGTTCCTGGGCGATTTCCTCCAGCGTTGGCCGTTTTCCCGCCAGCGAACGTTTCAGGGCTTTCTTGACCAGCTCCTCCACATCCAAACCGGTTTTGCGGGCCTGCAATTCCGTTTCAAGCTGCGCGCCCAACGCCGCCAGCAAATCTTGATTATGGGTGACAAACGGGCGGTCCAGGTCGCGGGTGTTAAACAGAAGCGCATTGCGGCCGGCCTTGAATTTCACGCGGCAGCCGTAATGTTTTTCCAGCAGTTCGCGATTTCGTGCGCTCCGGTTCAATTCCAGCCGCAGGGGTGTGACCTGGCCATCCGTTCCCCGGCCTGCGATGGAAGCAATCCACGAAAGACACACATCCACCAGCACATCCGGCTCTACTTCCTTGGCTTCGAGGTAAAAAAACTCCACTACCGTCTCGTCGGCCTTGGGCTGCACCCGGATTTCTTCCGGACAGGTCAACTGCTTGTAGCGAGCCATGCGTTGCAGGGCATCGCGCAGATTCCGGCTGCAAACCGCCGCAATGGCCGTGGGATGATAACGTTCCATGCGCGGCTCGGCCCCGTGTTTCAAACCAAACGCCGGGTCTTGGCTCATTTCCCCAATGGTTTGCCAGAGCGAAAACAGCTCTTGAGTGGTCGCAAAGATTTTTTCCTGCTGAAAAAATCCCGGCGGCAACCCGGCCCGTTGCAGCAAGGCGGGCAGCGAAATTTTGCTTTCCGCCAGGCGCAGCGCCAACTGGCTCGATATGCGAAATCTATCAATCATGATTTGAGCGAGGCCATGTCGATGACAAAACGATAGCGGACATCCTGCTTGAGCATGCGTTCCCAGGCTTCATTGATCTTTTGTATCGGGATGAGCTCGATATCCGAGACAATGCCATGCTGGGCGCAGAAATCCAGCATCTCCTGTGTCTCGGCAATGCCGCCGATGGCCGAGCCGGCAAAGTTGCGCCGGGGCAGCAACAGGTTGAACACGTTCACCGGCAGGGGATGTTCCGGCGCCCCGACCAGCGTGAGCGTGCCGTCCAATTTTAACAGGCTCAAATAAGCGTTGATGTCATGTTGGGCCGACACCGCATCCAGGATAAAATTGAAACTGTTCTCGTGTTTTTGCATGGCGTTGGCGTCTTTGGAAACCACAACTTCATGCGCGCCTAATCGTAATCCATCCTCAATTTTATTGGGCGAGGTGGTGAACAGGACCACATGCGCGCCGAATGCGCGGGCGAATTTCACCGCCATGTGGCCCAAGCCGCCCAAGCCCACCACGCCGACTTTCTGGCCGGGTCCCACTTTCCAGTGGCGCAGTGGCGAGTAGGTGGTAATGCCCGCGCACAAGAGCGGAGCGGTGGCGGCGAGGTCGAGCCCGGCCGGCACCCGCAAGACGAAGGCTTCGTCCACGACGACATTGGTGGAATAGCCGCCGAACGTATGTCCGCCCAGATGCTTGTCTGTGCCATTGTAAGTGAATGTAGGAAACGAAAGACAATATTGCTCGTGACCCGACTGGCAATGTTCACAGGTGCGGCAGGAGTCCACCATGCAACCCACGGCGGCGAGGTCGCCGGTTTTGAACTTGGTAACGTCTTTGCCAACGTGTTTGACCCGGCCGACAATTTCGTGACCGGGTACGCAGGGATAAAGTGTGTTATGCCATTCATTGCGGGCTTGGTGAATGTCGGAATGACAGACACCGCAGAAGAGAATGTCGATTTCGATATCGGTTGGACCGGGTTCGCGGCGGGCGATGTCGAGCGGGGATAAATTGGATTTGGCGTTTTGCGCCGCGTAAGCTAAAACCTTGGACTTATTCATGGTTCCAACATAACGCCAAAGCAAAACCTGTCACTAGCAGAACGCGCCAATCTACTTGCAAAACACGCCAATGCGATCAATGGTAATTCAGCCTTACCGTGAAGTTTAATGATTAAGATTTATGATTCATTGATTAGCACCGGCAAACAGTCCGGCTTTTTGGATGGCCAATTCTCCCGCGATTTGTGCCTCGTGCGAGGGGAGAGTTTGGAGCCAGCTTTTTGCCGCCGGCGAATCGGTGACGGCCCAAGCGGCGGCAATTTGTTTCACAGCATTCAGGTAAAGTTCGCCGTCGGGGAAGCGGCTTACCCATTCTGCGGCGCTGGCTGGATCGCGCTGCGCCCATTGGTTAATAACCTGTATGGCTGCCTGATTGCCGGCGGGGCCAGGTTCGAGTTCTGACACCACTAAATCTGCCGCCGTGGCAGGATCAGCTTGTGCCATCACCGAGGCTATGCGGCCGATCAGTGTCGCCCGCAATGTTTCATCGGGGATGGTCTTGGCCCAGGCCAAAGCCGTCGTAGCATCCCGTCCGGCCCAATCGTTGACCAGCTTTTCCATGAGCGCACTTTTTTGATCTCCAAAATCATATTGTTGCGCAATGGCCAAGGCGGCGCGTGTATTTGTCCGGATAGTTTCAGTGCAAACTCCCTCCAAGGTCTGTATGCGTAGTGCATCGTCCGGAAATCTTTGCGCCCAGGCTGCCGCGCCAACTGGATTCTCTCTGGCCAGATTGTCGGCCAAATATCTCGCAAATGCATAACGGCTATGATCGTCAGGAAGCATTGAAATCCAGGTAATGACTTGGTCGGGCCTGGTTTTGACATTGGCCAGCAGCCATTGTTTTATCGTATCAGGGTTATCGGTTGGCGACGGAAATTCCACAAGCATGACGCTTGGGTTGTGCGACGCAGTTTTTGTGGTGTCTCTTTTAAGGTCGGTTCTTTTTTGAGAATTAATTAGCGCATCGGGGGTTGTTTTGCTGCCGATTAATGCTGGAGAATTCGCCGTATGGCTCAACCTGTAAATACAGATTGTCATCAACAATAGAGCAGCGAAATACAACACATGCTTGTTCATGGCCTTATTACTTTCAGCTAGTTTTGGCATCGAGTGGCGGCCCGGCTCATGGGCCGGGCCGCCGTTGTCCGCTGAGCGGCTAGTGGGTGAAGGAATAGGCTGCCGAACTTATGCCGTTGGCTATTACGTAGAGTGAATAGGTGCCGGATGGCAGGCCAGCCGGGAGCGTGAATTTCGTGGATAGCACGGTGGTGCCCGTTTGAACCTTGCCGGGTGGCCAACAAAAGGTCTTGGCAAAATATTTATTGGAGCCATTAACCAATTGAACAATCGGATAGTTGCTATCCATCTGCTTGTCATCGCCGTACTTGGCGCCTTCGCTAATTCCGCAAAGATTGGTTCCTGTCAACGTATAGGAGCCATCGGAATTGAGTGTCACGGAAGAAATGCCGGGAGTTCCCTTGGACACGGCGGTGCCGCTAGGTGAATAGATATAGAGCTGCTTGCTGTTATTGGCGTAAAGAATACCGCCGGTGGGCAACTCCAGCATTGTGGTCAAGTAGCACGGAATATTTTCCGTGGTGTTGGTGGGACCGCTGATTTGTGTCAGGGTGTTTGCCGTGTAGTCGTATTCGTAGAAATACGTGGGACCTGACAGTTCGTCAGATGTATTTAGGGCCATGATGATGTCGCCGTTAAATTCCATGGCCGAGGCTGCGTCCATCGCACCCAAATTGTTGGGAATAGACGGTCCCGCTGCCCAGGTGCCCACATTGGTGGTGCCCGAGGGCGTATAGATGGCTGTGTTGGTGGTGCCGCCAATCCAAAAAACCTTGCCATTGGGCAACAGGTGGCCGGCACCCATTTCACCGCCAACGTATAATTTTACCGGTGCCGGGGCGTCCTTGATCCATTTATTCAACGAGGGAATATAGCGTTCAACATTGGTAGAACTGAGATTTATTCCCATAATACTGCCATCTGGCAAGGTTACCCAGTCGGTCTCGTTCTGGCTGCCCAACGGGCTGCCGCCTTGAGTCCATGAATCCAAGGTCGGATTATAAATCCATGAGGTTTGTGACCACGCCGGCCCAACCAAAACATTCCCGGACGGAAGCATTTTGGTAATGCAATCCTCATAGGGTTCATCCTGAACAGTCGTTTTGGTCCAGGTGTTGGCAACCGGATTGTAAATTTCCGAATTGGTGCTACCGGATCCATATTCGGCTCCAACAACAAATACCTCGCCATTGGTCAACACCTGGGAACCAAAGTAAAGCCGGCTGTAATTCATGGAGGCAATGGTAGACCACGTGCCGTTGATATAACTGCCGCTTGAGTTGGGCGTCAGCTTGTACCAACTCGTGCCGCTGTTGCCGCAAATAACGGTGCCGTCGGTGAGTAACAAAAGGCTTTCAATGCTTCCGCCCGGTGCCAGATTCGCGAGGGGATGCCAGGTGCCGGCAGCAACAACCTGCCGGGGGCTAACCATGGTGGCTAGGCCGATAATTAATGAAGCAATGCATGCTGCCCGGCACAGGGTACGCCGTCTGCGCGGCGGTGTCGGATGCGTAGCGGGGATTTTGGGACAGCCTCCCGCTGCGTTGAATGTCTCCGGAATTGGTTTAGTTATTTTATTCATGACTATTTTGGTTGATGGTTCATTGGTTGGTTCGACAACGCCCGTCTGGATTCGCCAGATAAGCGCTGCCAAAGTGATGGGTAGTCCTTGTTTATCGCTACAGTAAATGGCCGCCACAAATGACGGGCTTGCCAGCCATTTATGAAAAAACGGTATTGAATTGGCTGGCATATTATCTAGGGCCAGCTTTTTGTGGGTGAACTTATCCTAAAGCCCGGGCTGACAGTTCACGGGGGTGGATGACCATGGATCAATGACATAGTTTTTGTCAGTTAGGTGTGGCCTTGGATTTGATGGTGCAAGTGTAACGCAAAATCTATGGCAAACAATATGACAAAGGGCATATCACATATGTGGTATGCCCCAGTGATATAAAAAGTAACTTATGTGACAATTGCATCATCCTATCTAAGTGAAAATAATCATATAATATTTAAGAATGGGAGGTGGCTGGTCTGTAAAAGTGCGAGCTAAAATTATAGCGGTGCCGTCTTTCAAAATGACCTGGCCAGTTGGGAGCAACGCGTTGCAGTGGTTTTGCTGCCGGAAATTGTTTGCAAATCAGGGATGCAAAACGCGGGTTTCTGCCCTTGAGTCCGGCTTGCCTGCCCAAATCCTGCTCGACGATGTCGCCGTGGAAGGCTAATTTATGGTCATGTCAAAAGAATCGAATGGTGCTCACGATGGAGACCACAAGAAAAAGATTAATCTTCGTCGTCCCGATATCATGGAGGCTGTACAGGCCCAAGTTTTGTCGCATTATCGCAGTGAACTGGTGGAAGGCATCCGGGCCAATGGCGGCGTATTGTCTGCCGATGGTTTAACCGTGAAGCTGGCCAAGGAATTTGGTTTTTGTTACGGCGTGGAACGGGCGATTGACCTGGCCTACGCCGCGCGGAAGTATTTTTCCGAGCACGCCCCGCACACGCCCATTTATTTGCTGGGCGAAATCATTCACAACCCGGAAGTGAATGACCAGATTCAAAACATGGGCATCCAGATTATTGCCGCCAAGCCCACGGAGGATGAGGTGGACCGTTTGCAGCCTGGCGATGCGGTGATCATTCCTGCTTTCGGCACGGAAGTGAGCACGCGGAAGAAGCTCGAGGCCAAGGGCTGTAACCTGGTGGACACGACTTGCGGCGACGTGATGAGCGTGTGGAAGCGCGTGCGCCAGTATTCCAAGGAACACGTCACGAGCATTATTCATGGCAAGGCCAAGCACGAAGAAACCAAAGCCACGACCTCGCAGGCGCGGGCTTATGGCAGCGGGCATTATTTGGTGGTCTTCAACCTTGCCGAGACAGACTACGTCTGTGACTACATCTTGAACGGCGGCGACAAAGCCGAGTTTCTTAAAAAATTCGAAGGCGCTTATTCCGCCGGCTTCGACCCGGACCTGCATTTGCAGGCGGTGGGGGTGGCTAATCAAACGACGATGTTGCGCGGGGAAACCGAGGAAGTACAACGCCGGTTCAAGGCCGCGATGGAAAAGAAATATGGCGCGGAGAACATCAGCACTCATTTCCGTTTCTTCGACACCATTTGTGGTGCCACGCAAGACCGACAGGATGCGCTCCAGAAATTGTTGCTGGAGCCAATGAACCTGCTGTTGGTTATCGGCGGTTACAATTCGTCCAACACCTCGCATCTTGCCGAGATGGGCGAGGCCAAGCTGCCAACCTATTTCATCAAGAACGCCGGCAAAATGGCTTCGGACAAGTTAATCGTTCATTACAACCAGCATTTGCACAAAGAAGTGGAAACGCATGACTGGTTGCCGGCGGGGAAAATCACCGTCGGGATCACCGCCGGCGCAAGCTGCCCCAACAACCTTATTGAGGACACCATCCGCCGTTTGTTTGATCTGCGGGGTATTTCAGTTCAGGAAGTGCTCAAGAATATTAAATGATGAAACGGGATTTAAACGCCGGGACGTGGCCTTATCGTCCCGGCTATGGGGGCAAGTACGACCCGCATTGAAATTGGTTTATGCCACGCTATCGCGAGGAACTGGAAGAGAATGAACGCCGCACACTGGCGCCGTTTGCGCAGTTCAGCGCCGAAACGCGTGGACGGCAACATCCTGAGGAACCGCCGTTATGGCGCACACAGTACCAGCGCGACCGCGACCGGGTGATACATTCACGGGCCTTTCGCCGGCTGGAATATAAGACGCAGGTTTTTCTCAACGGCACGGCCGACCACCTGCGCACGCGGCTCACGCACACGATGGAAGTGGCCGCAATTTCCCGCAACCTTGCGAGCGCGCTTCGGCTCAACACTGACCTCGCCGAAACTATTGCCCTGGCGCATGACCTCGGCCATTCACCGTTCGGTCACAAAGGCGAGACGGTTTTAAACCGGCTCATGCACGGGCACGGCGGGTTCGAGCATAACCGGCACAGCCTGCGTATTGTCGAGGAACTGGAACAGAAGTATCCGAATTTCTCCGGGCTTAATTTATCGTGGGAAGTGCTCGAAGGTCTGGCGAAGCATCAAACGGCTTTTGACCGTCCCGGGGTGAAAAAAAGTTTCGTGGCCACGCAACCTTCGCTTGAAGCGCAGATTGCCAATCTCGCGGATGAAATCACTTATTACAGCCACGACCTGGACGACGGACTGGATTCCGGGTTGTTGGCTGAGAAGGAATTATGCCGGCACGTCCGCGTCTGGGCTCGTGCGGCCAAACAGGTGCAGCGGCAATTTGGTAGGTTGCCGGATGAGTCGCGCCGTTATTATACCATTCGCACCATCATTGATATGCAACTGGCTGATGTCATCGCCACCAGCGAGCGGTTGATTGTCGCCGCCGGGGTGCAATCCGCTGATGATGTGCGCCGGCAGGCAAAGCCGTTAATTCAATACAGCCCGGAACGGCGAAAGCTCAATCTCGAACTGCGGAAGTACTTGTACAAAAATTTGTATTACAACCCGGTCGTCAACAAACCGCACATCCTCGCCCGGCAATTGCTCAAGGATTTGTTTCATCATTATCTGGAGCATCCCAAGGTCATGGGCGTGCAATGCCGCAAGGAAGTCCGCCGGTTGGGTATTCACCGGGCGGTGTGCGATTATATTGCCGGAATGACGGACCGTTTTGCGATTGCCGAGCATCAGAAATTCTTCGGCGATAAGCTTAAATTTTCGTGACGATTTCGTCCGCAGGCAAGGCCGCGAGTAATTCAGAGACGGTTTTTTTCTGTCCCGGTAAAACCAATTGAGGCGCGATTTCCAACAGCGGTTGCAAAACAAATCGTCGCAAATGGGCGCGCGGGTGGGGCAGGGTCAAGGTTGGTGAATGACGGATTTCTGCTCCAAAGGCGATCAGGTCGAGGTCGAGTGGTCGTGCTTCGTTGAGAATTTTTTTAGGGCGTCGGCCAAAGCTTTTTTCCAGTTCTTGCAAATGTTTGAGCAATGATTCCGGGGTTTCCTCCGGGCGTGGAATAAGGCAAACCACGGCATTAACAAAAAGCGGCGACCCTGGCGGGCAATCTACGGGTGTTGTCTGCCACAACGACGATTTTAACAGCGGTGCCGTGGAGAAATCCTGCAGGCGGGCCATCGCCTCGCGAATGAGCCCGGCGGAGTCGCCAAGATTCGAACCGAGGACGACCACGGCGGGCAGTGCGGAGGGATGGACGTTGGCGGGCATTAGTTAACGAGCCATTCCAAACCATTGGGAAGTTTGTGCGTGGCATATTCGAGGTGCAGGACGCGGCGGTGCTGCGGGTTTTCTGCCGGCGCGGAGGCGTGCAATAGCAGCGGGCGCATGAGCAGGGCGCCGCCTTTGGGAACTTCACAAACGACCGCTGGTTGTTCGCGGGCCCAGCGGGTAATTTCAGCGGCGGCAATTTTCCCGGAGCGATGAGAACCGGCGATCACTTTTAATGCGCCATTGCTTGCGTCGCACGCGTCCAGATGCAGGCGCAAGGTAATCATGCCAGCCAGGATTCCAGCCGGCGGGTGAACGTGCAAGGTTCCGTCCTTTAGGGACCAACCGGTAAAGCCAGGTGTTTCAATCTGTGCCGCCACGGCAATGGCCAAATCCTGATGCCACGGAACCCGCCAGTTGGCTTCCGGATTTTTATCGAAGAAGATGGCGCGCACGGGAAATACCGGCGTACCGGCAGCCGCGTTCAACCGTTCAAGCAATTTAGGCGATTGGGCGAACTGGCCAACGAGTGGATTGGTGTATAATAAATTTCGCACGCCGCCAATCCGGCTTTTCGTGGAGCGCTGTTGCTCCTCAAACAAAGGGGTTAGTTCAGCGGCAAGTGCATCGCATTCGTCCGTGGTAACGAGCGAATGGATGATTTGAAAACCGTCGTGTTCGAATTGGCCAAAGCCGTTGGCTGCGAAGTCCGGGGCTTTGGATTCACGATTCATTTCAGGCCCAGCACGTCCTGCATGTCGTAGAGGCCGGGCTTTTGCTTCACCAGCCATTTGGCGGCGCGGAGCGCGCCATTGGCAAAGGTATCGCGGCTGGAGGCTTTGTGGGTGAGTTCCACGCGCTCGCCGACATTGGCAAAAATAACCGTGTGATCGCCCACCACATCGCCGCCCCGGATGGAATGAATGCCAATCTCGCTCTGGGTGCGTTCGCCGACAATCCCCGTCCGTCCGTGCCGCGCCGCCTCGTTCAAATGCAGGCTGCGCACTTGCGCCAGGATTTCCGCCAGCGATTTCGCCGTGCCGCTGGGGGCATCTTTTTTCAGGCGATGATGCATTTCCACGACTTCGAGGTCGAAGTCGGGCCCAAGGATTTCGGCGGCCTTGCGGGTAAGCCAGAACAGCGTGTTGACGCCGGTGGAAAAATTGGAGGCCCAGACAATGGGAATCTTGCTCTTGAGTTTTTTTAGCTCAAAGGTGTCGGTGTCGTTATGGCCGGTGGTGCCGATGACCAGGGCTTTCTTGTGTTTGGCACAAAGATTGGCCACATCCACGGTGGTCGCGTGCGCGCTGAAATCAATCACCACGTCGCATTTGCCAATGGTGGCGGCGAGATCATCGCCCCGGTCAATTTCCGCGACGATTTGTAGGCCCTGGATTTTTTTGGCGCACGAGATGAGCGCCTGGCCCATCCGGCCTTTTGATCCAACGATTATGACTTTGACCATAAGCTTTTTATCCATGAGTGGATATTGGTGAAAACGGTTCAGGAACAGGTTGCCCGCTAAAACCGTGCTGTCAATCCGCGTCTATTGGCGGGCCGCTCAGTTGAGCACGCTGCACCGCTTGAGCGTGGTGCGCAAGGTTTCCCAGTGCTTGGGATTCATGGGCACGAGCGGCAGGCGGTATTCCTCTTCGATCAGCTTCATCATGGCCAGCGCGGCTTTGACCGGCGTGGGGTTGGTTTCGATGAACAAATCCTTGAACAGGGCATAATAGCGGGCGTGCAACGTAGCCGCCTTGCGCGCATCGCCACGGGTAAAGGCCCGGACCATCTGCGATACTTCCTTGGGAATGATGTTGGAAGCCACGCTGATGACGCCATTGGCACCGACCGACATAAACGGCAGCGTCAGCGAGTCATCGCCCGACAAAATTTCAAAGTCCGGCCCCAACGCAGCGCGCAACTGGGACACGCGGTCGCAACTGCCGCCGGCTTCCTTGATGCCGACAATGTTTTTGCAGTCATGCGCCAGGCGCTTGACGGTATCCACGCCAATTTCCACGCCACAACGTCCCGGAATACTATAGAGCACGATGGGCAGCTTGGTGGACTTGGCGACGGCCTTGAAATGCTGGTACAAGCCCTCTTGCGTGGGGCGGTTGTAGTACGGCGCAACTTGCAGCGAACCATCGGCACCGGCTTTTTCCGCCGACTGCGTCAAATGAATGGCTTCGCTGGTGGCATTGGCACCGGTACCAGCGAGGACCTTGACCTTGCCGGCGACGAATTTCACCGTCAGTTCAATGATGCGGACATGTTCATCGTTGTTCACGGTGGGCGATTCGCCCGTGGTGCCGACGGGAACAATGCCGTCCACGCCGCCCTTGATCTGAAACTTGATCAGGCGTTCGAGCGCAGCTTCATCCAGTTGACCGCCGCGGAACGGCGTGACAATAGCAGTATAGGTTCCCGTAAACATGATGTAACTCGGATGGTAAAAATAGCGGAAAAATGGCGTTTGGCGAGCGGGAAGTTTCCCCGGACTGGACGCGCTGGTTTATGTTATTCCAGCGCTTCAGCCAGAACCTCGGCCATATGCAGGGTGCGAACCGTTGCCAGATGCTGCACTTGATGACGGCAACTGGTGCCGGAAAGCACCACCGTGGTGCCGTAAGGCTGGTGCTTGATTTGTTCCATCAAAGGCTCGGCAATTTTGAGTGAAAGTTCATACTTGGATGCCATCATGCCAAACGCACCCGCCATGCCACAGCAGCCGGTTTCCAGCATGGCCACCGTGCGGTTGGTGAGGCGGGTTGCCAGTTGCCGGGTGTTGCTGGTGTTGGTCAGTGCCTTGGCATGGCAATGCACATGAATGGCAAGGCGGCCTTGTTCGTGGTCGAACTTGAGCGCGCCGGGTTCTGCTTTCAGCAAATTTTCGATAAAATCCTCAAACAACACACAGCGCGCCCCCACCTCAGCCGCGCCGGGCAAACCGAGTTCGCGATAATCCTCTGCAAACATCGAATAACAGGATGGTTCCAGGAAAATGATGGGGGCATCGTCGTTGGCGAGGACGGCCAGGTTGTGGGTGCCAAGTTTATGCGCTTCATCCAGGTTCCCAATGCTGAAAGCCGGGCGGCCGCAACATTTGCGTTGCTTGACCAGGGTTACATAGAAACCGGCGGCTTCCAGCACCTTGACTGCGGCAATACCAATATGCGGCTCGTGATAGCGGGTGAAGGTATCGTCCCAGAGCACCACGCGGCCGCGCAGTCCGTTGGTATCGTGTGCCCGTTTTTGAAACCAGCGGTCGAAGCGTTCGCGCGTGAACCGGGGCGTTTCCCGTTCGCTGCTGAGGCCAAAAAGTTTTCCAAAGATATGGCGCAGCGAGCGCGAGTTAAAGATGGCGTTGGCCAGCGAGGGCACCGAACAGCCAAACCGGCCCAGTGAATCCACCGAGCTGACCAGTTTTTGAATGGCAGTAAGGCCATCGCGCTTGGCCCGCGCGTGAAGCAGTTCCGCCTTGAGCAGGGGCAGGTTCACATTGGACGGGCATTCCGTGGCGCACGCGCGGCAGGAAAGACAGTTAGACAAGGCATAATCCAGCTCCGCTGCACGCAGGGCATCGTGGTTGGAGCCGCGCATTTCCAGGGCGGCGCGAATCAGATTGGCGCGTCCACGGGTGGACATGCCTTCCTCGCCCGTGGCCACAAACGTGGGGCACATGGTGGCCGTTTGCTTGAGGCAGCCGCCGCAGCCGTTGCATTGTTCCAAGTTGGCTGCAAAAGAACCATCACGGGCTGCGAAGGCAAGATGCGGCACAAATGGCAGCACGAGGTTTCGTTCGGGAGCATGGCGCAGGTGCTTGTCGATCTTATAACGGTCGTCGCCAATGATTTTGCCGGGGTTGAACACGTTGGCCGGGTCGAAGGCATGTTTGATTTCGCGCATGACGCGGTACAGTTCCGGCCCGATTTGTTGTTTGAGATATTCCGTGCGCGCAATGCCCACGCCATGCTCGCCGGCGAGTGAGCCCTTGAATTGTGCAACCAGCGCGGCAACTTCATCGGCAATCTGGCGAAACTTTTTAAGGTCCTCGTGATTGTGCAGATCCAGCACGGGACGCACGTGTAACAGCCCGGCGGCGGCGTGCCCGTAGAATGAGGCTTCCACGCCGACGCGGGCCATGATTTCCTCCAGGCCCGTGACATAGGCCGGCAAATCGCGCGGACGTACGGCGGCATCCTCAATAAAACAGGCGGGCTTGGCGGCACCCTTGCAACTGGTGAGCAATGAAAGACCGGACTTGCGCATGGTCCAGACCAGATTTTGCTGGTGCGGTGTCTTTAAAATCAGACGACGGCGGCCGAGCTTGCGTTTTTCGAGTTCGGCAAGCTTGTCCTTGGAGTGCTCAAAAAATTCCACGATCAAGATGGCCGCGCAAGGCTGGGCATCCAGATCGAGCAGCGCGCGCACTGCATGAAACTCGCGCTGGTCCCGGGTTTGGTCGAATAGCGGGCGGTCAATGTGTTCGATGGCGGCGGGCTGCAAATCCAATAATGATTCGGTGGCTTGCATGGCCTCGGCCACGGAGTCGAAGAAAATGAGGCCCACGCCGCGTTCGGCGGGCAGGGGAACCACGTTCAATTCCGCTGCAAAAATTCCGGCCAGCGTGCCTTCACTGCCGCAGATAATGGGTACCAGGTTGTTTGGCATTTCCAGCGCCCGCGCCAGACCATAACCCGGCCAGCGTTTGAGCAGGCCAGCGGGAAACTGTTCGGTGATTTGCAACGAATTCAACATCACCAAGTCGTCCACCAGGCTGCGCTGATGCAGCAAGGCGGGTTGGTCATGACCGACCCGGGCATATTGGCCATCGGCAGTGACCAGGTCGAGCGAAAGCACGTGCTGGCCCGTGGTGCCATAGACGGGCGTATGCGAACCGGAGGAATCGTTGGCAATCATGCCGCCCAGTGTCGCGCGCGAACTGGTGGCCACGTCTGGCCCAAACCGGAGGCCATGCGGATGGAGAAAGTTATTCAGTTGATCCAGCACCATACCCGCGCCGACCCGCACGACGCGCCGGTCTGGATCAAATTCCAATATCTGCCGGTTGTGGCGGGCAAAATCCACAATTAAACCTTCGCCAATGGCACCGCCGCTTAAACCAGTGCCCGCTCCGCGGGGAATCACCGCGATGCCCGACCCGGCGGCGGCTTGAATGACGTGTGCCGCTTGTTTGAGTGTTTGCGGAAAGGCAACGGCTTGCGGAACAATTTGGTAGGGGGATGCATCCGTGGCGTAGAGCTGAAGCGTCTGGTTGTCGAAAGCGACCTCGCAGTTCGACGCGTTTAACGCGGACATCTGTTGCGTGGATAGCATTAAGCACAAGCTATCGCCGCCGTCGCCGTTTGTAAAACGCGCAATTTTTGAATTGCTTGCAATTAATTAATCCAAACGGGCAAGGGCTGCGGCGTAATATTTACGCCCGCCAAAATTCATCCGTTTTAGAGTCAGGAAATGGAAATTTCTGACACCAGTTGCTAGGCTGTGCAGAGAAAATATCAGTGATATTTTTCCAGTTGAGTAACCAAGGCGTGCATTTCGTGGTTTTCCGGGTCCAGTCGTGCGCTGGTTTTGGCCAGGAGCAGGGCTTCCTCGGTGCGCTGGTGGGTTACCAGCAGGTTGACATAGCGATAGACGGCCTCGGGCGAATACGGACAACAGGCATAGCTTTGGCGGAAGGCGAAGTCGGCGGCATCGTACATGCGTTTGCGGTCGTCACCGTTACTGTCATTTTGTGAATGCCAGGCATACAAGCCGCCAATGGAACTGCGGAGCTTGGAGAACGCTTTGCGGGCTTCGTCGTTGGCGGCAAAATCCTTGTCGCCCGGATAACCGGCAAGCTGTTTTCCTGAACCGTATTTTGCCGCAAAATCGCATAGTTCCTGCACGGTGGTTTTTTCCTTCAACCACGGGCCAATCATGTCGTCAGTCGTTTTTTTCCAGTATTCCGAGTCTTGGCGAACTTCCGCCTCGGTCAGGGTGGCTTGTGTTTTACTGTTCAACTGAAAGATAAGGCTGTGGGGCGTGAGATACGGGTACATCCAGTCCAGCGGGAAACTTTCTTCCACGTAGAATTCATGGGAGGGGTTGCTGTCGAAAATCTGGCGGGCCAGCAAGCCGTTGATTTCCATAACCGCGACCTGGCCCGAGACCTGAACCCGGCCATTAGCTACTTTAACATCTTCACCGGGCTTAAGCTGGCCGCTGGCCTGACGGCGGGTGGCATCGGCGGTATAATCTTGAAAAGCTTTTTGTGAGTCTTCGGCCGTGGGCGTTTTAATTTTTCTCCCATACATGGCATGCAGGTAATCAAGATAGGTGCTATCGGCCAGTTGATTTTGGGTGAGGGTGAAAAATGGTTTGCCTTCCACCTGGGATTCACTCAAGGCTGAGATAACAAAACGTCCGGGGTCGGTGCCGCCAAAATAAATGCTGCCGGGCGGAATTGAGTTGATGATTTCCTTGCCAAAACGATGCAGCCAGCGGCTGTTCCATTTCTGAAATTGCTCGCAGGCACCGTAGCTTTCGGAGAGCGGCGGCCAGATGACGGTGGTTAGCGCGGGGGTGATGGCATCGTCATTGGTGCCATTCTGATAACGGCGGCTGGCGGCGCGAATCTGGTTGAACAGGTTGGAGGCGGTATCCCAGTTTTCCAGGCGGGCGGCATCGTAAAAGCGCCAGACGATATGGGGAACTTTGTTGGTGATGGTATCCGACAGATTCTCGATTTGTTTCTGCTTGGAGTACAGAAACTGGCCCAAGTCGGCATCCATTGCTTCAGCCGGGCGGTTGATGCTGTAGAGCACCATGCAGGTGAAGAGGAAATAAAATACGTGTTTCAGTTTCATGATCGGTTTCAAATGCCTCGGGAGGATTACATACACCCGCGTAGGCCCATACAAGCCAAAAGTCTTGACGAACCGGGCGAAGCTTGTGCCCCGGCACGATCAGAACACGAGCTATCGGCGTGACAGTGCACCGGCAATTTCATTTAATCTTGAGTATGAACAAAACGCCGGGTCAACGGTCCGATGACTTTCTGCGAATCAGCAGCCAGTTCAAGCTGGGAGCGCTGGTTACCGAGGCGTCGCATCCCGTGACGGCAAATTTGAGCGAGGTGGCCAAGGTGGATATTGCCGGCGCGTTAAAGTTGTTGTTTGAAGTGGATGCCGATGTCCTGCGCAAATACCGCGAGTTTGTGGAATCGGGCCGGGCCGGGAAAATCAAGGATGTGCTGGTGAAAGCCTTGAAGAACGGCGGCCGCATTTTTTTCACCGGCTGCGGTTCCACCGGGCGGCTGAGCATCCTGCTGGATTCCATCTGGCGCGATTTCTGGCAGCAAAACGGCAATGCCGACTGGGAGGACCGCACTTTCAGCGTCATGGCCGGCGGCGATTATGCGCTGATCAAATCCGTCGAAGGCTTCGAGGATTACTCCGAGTTTGGCCGGAAACAGATTGGTGATTTGGTGCTTTCCGGGCGCGACGTGGTATTTGCCATCACGGAGGGCGGCGAAACTTCATTTGTCATCGGCACCGCTTGGGCTGGGGTGGATGCCGGTGCAAAGGTCTATTTTATCTATAATAATCCCGACGAAATTCTGTGCCAGCACGTGGAGCGCAGCGCGGAGGTGATTGCGGATTCACGGATTGAAAAAATCAACCTGACGACGGGGCCAATGGCCATCACCGGTTCAACGCGCATGCAGGCTACTTCCATCCAGCTATGCGTGATGTTGACCGTCCTGGAGGCTGTAGTTCGGGATTTGACCGGCCAACCTTCGGCCGATACGGACAAACAATTTCTCGCGCATCTGGAAACTGCCTGTCAGGGATTAAAATCGCCGGAGTTTCTGGATTCACTGGCGTCGTTGGTGTCACTGGAGGAAACCGTTTACCGGAACGGTGGCAAGAACAGTTATTTTGCCGGGCGCTTTGGCATTGATGTTTTAACCGATACCACGGAACGCTCGCCCACCTATTGCACGCCGCCCTTCCGTAAATTTGACGACGAGCGGGCCACGGAGTCGTGGGCCTTTTTGTTCCTGGCCGAAGACTGGACGGACAAGGCGTGGGAGGCAATCTTGAAGCGCAAACCGCGTTGCGTGGAATGGCGCGAAGCGGAGATTCATGAATTGGTGGAAGAGGAGAAATTTGAACGTACGCGGGAAACCGTGGAGAAAATCAGTTCCACCGAACTGATGCGTTACAAGATTGGCAGCAACGGCATCAAGTATCGCGTGCTGGTGGTGGAAGATTGCGCGGTGGCCGTGACCGCCGCCAATGAAACGCCAGTCGCCCTGAAATTCCAGTACAAGCAACTGGAACAATGCCGTTCGCGGAACGTGCACACCGGCATGTTGTATTTTGGCCCGACTCCCCCGGAACATGTGCCGGCAGAAGTGCGCGTATTTACCCATGCGCCCGTGCCGCAGACGGATTTGTTGCTCGACGGGGTGACGCGCATCGTGGTGAAGCTCGTGATGAATGCGCTTTCCACCTGCACCATGGTGCGGTTGGGGCGGGTGAAGGGCAATTTTATGGTGTGGGTGGTGCCCAGCAACTTGAAGCTGATCGACCGCGCCACGCGTTACGTCTCTCAGTTGACCGATTTAAATTACAGCGCAGCCAACCGTCTGCTGTTCGAGGTGATTGCCTACGTGGAACCGCGCATGAAGGCGGACCAGGCGTATCCACCGGTGGTGGGCATGGCCGTGCTGCGGGCCAAGGAAAAATTGACGAATGAACAAGCCGAGCAACGGCTAAAGGAACAGGGGTGAGGCCAAGTCGGCTCTACCTGATCGTAGCGTTTGTAGGTGGGAAAATTTAATTTTCCTTAATTTCCACTGGCCTTGGGCGCGGCGGTGCTTTGCCGCAGGACCAGTTCGGCAGGCAGGCGGCGCGGAGTCACTTTTTCCCCACGAATCAAGTTCATCATGATTTCCACTGCCGCGACGCCGAGGCGGTATTTGGGCTGGCGTATGGTGGTCAACGGCACGCGATAATATTCGGCGGCCAGAATGTTGCCGAAACCGGCGATGGAAATATCGTCAGGAATTTTTAGCCCCTGTTGCAATAGTGTTTCCGCGCAGCCGATGGCCACGGTATCGCTCACGGCCTGGATGGCCGTGGGCTGGCAGCCTTCATTGAGCATTTGCAAGGCGGCTTTGGTGCCGTCTTCCAAAGTGCTGCCGGCGGCGAACACCAGTTTGTCATCCACTTCCAATCCGGCTTCCCGGTGGGCGCGGCGATAGCCTTCAAAGCGTTCATGCGCCCACGGCGCGGCTGGCGGGCCGGTGAAATAGGCGATTTTTTTGTGGCCGAGTTCGATGAGATGGCGCGTTACGTTAAAGCTGGAGGCGACTTCCTCGACTTCGATGCTGACGAAATTTTTGCAGAACGGCGCGGGCGGTCCCAGCAGGACGGTCGGTGTTTTGCGCGCGACGATTTCCTGGTAGATACGCGCCTCGGCCTCGAACCGGTACACGGGCGTGATGAACAGGCCGTCGACGCGGCGGGACAGCAACCGGCGTAGGCAGGTGTCTTCGCGTTCCGGTTTGTTCAGGGTCTGGGTAATCAGCAAATCGTAGCCGAGTTCATGGGCGCGTTCCTCAATGGCATAAACCATTCGCGCGTAAATGGGATTGGTGGTAGCGGGAATGACCAGGCCAAATAACTTGGTGGTCTTGGTGCGCAGGCCCTGGGCGCTGGAGTCCGGCACATAACCCATCTGCTGGGCGAGGGACTTTATTTTGGCCTTGGTTTCAGCGGAAACATCCGGTTCGTCGCGCAAGGCCTTGGAGACCGTCATTACGGAAACACCGGTTATTTGGGCAATGTCTTTGAGTCGTACCATGGTCAAAAATAAGTTCCGCGCCAGTGTAATTTGCGGCGCAAGGCTTCCAAAAAGGAGCTGTTTTTCAGGTGCACCAGCCGCACTGCGCTCTGGCTGCGGCGCACGATGATTTCATCGCCATCGTTCATTTCGCCCACAATCTGGCCGTCGGCATTCAAATAGGCGGCGGCGAAGGTGGTTGCCGCCTTGACCTTGATGGTGGCGGACAGCGGCAGAATGATGGAGCGGTTCGACAGCGCATGCGGGCAAATGGGAGTCAGGGCAAATACCTCGGCCGTGGGCAGCACAATCGCGCCGCCGGCAGCCAGCGAATAGGCCGTGGAACCCGTGGGCGAACTGACAATCAGGCCGTCACAGCGATAGCGCGTGAGGGGTTCATCATTGACGCTGACGTCCAGCGCGATCAGGCGTGAGACCGCGCCGCGGCTGATGACGATGTCATTGAGCGCGGTGGCGCGGAGCTTTTTGCCCCGGTGCGTGCCGCTGGCTTCAATGAGTGCGCGGGATTCATATTTAAACTCACCACGCCAGACCAGCTTGAGTGCTTCGGACAGCTTGTCCGATGGTACGGCAGTCAGGAAACCCAGGCCGCCAATGTTGACACCGAGCATGGGGGTGTGGGAACCGGCAATTTGCCGGGCCGTGTGAAGCATGGTGCCGTCGCCGCCAAAAACCACGAGCAAATCCACTTCGCGTGCCAGCGCGGCCACCTGGTCGAACGCGGGGCATTTGAGCCTGGCCAGTTGCGCGGTAATTTCATCGCACATCACCTTGCGCCCGGTGCGCTTGATGAGTTGTGCGGCAGCGCGGACACTCGCGGCGCAAGCGGGTTTTGCCGCGTTGCCCACAAGGCCGATGCGTTGGAAATGGTCAGCAGACTTTTTCAATCAGCGCCAAAAATTCTTTATTGCCGGCCGGGCCGAGCAGCGGAGATTGAACCACACCGCGCCAGCAAAGACCAGCCTGCGCTGTGACAAATTCTTGGAGTTCCGTCAGCACCCGTTCATGCACGGCGGCATCGGTTATGACACCCCGGCCCTTGTCGGCCTCGGCTTTGCCGGCTTCAAACTGTGGTTTTATCAGGGCTACCATGCGTCCGTCCGGCTTTAACAAGGGCACGGCGGGCGGCAGGATTTTTTTCAAGGAAATGAAGGAGCAATCCACCACGACCAGGTCGGCCGGGCCGGACAAATGTTCAGGTTTCAGAAAGCGGGCGTTGGTTTTTTCCATCACCACCACGCGCGGGTCCTGGCGCAATTTCCACGCAAGCTGTCCCTGGCCAACGTCCACGGCAAAGACCTTGGCAGCGCCATGCTGTAACAGGCAATCGGTAAATCCGCCGGTGGAAGCGCCGAGGTCAATGGCGGTCAAACCGGTGACCTCGACTTTGAAGTGGATGAGGGCGTGCTCCAGCTTGTGCCCGCCACGGCTGACGAATTTTTCCGGCGCATCCACGGCAATTTCATCGGCAGGTTTGATGTTATCGCTGGGTTTGCGGGCGGGATGGCCATTGATGCGAACCTGCCCGGCCAAAATGAGGCGCTTGGCCTTCTCGCGACTGTCGCAGAGGCCGCGTTCAACGAGTGCCTGGTCCAGGCGGGTCACGTTTAGGAGCGGGTACCGCTATTGAAGATGCGGGTCTGCACTTCGCGGTAACTTTGGAGGAAAAGCTGGTTGTCGGCCACGGCCTTTTCGACGAGTTGTTTGAGCAGAAACATTTCCGAGCTGTTGATCACGGCATGAACGCTGTTTTTAAACGCTTCCATGGGGGTGAAAGTCTGGAATGAATTGCCAATCAAGAGCACCGTGGCATGCCGGCGCTGGTTCACGGGCATGGTCTGGAGGGCCTTGAGCGTGAGATTTTCATCCGGCGTATTGGCGCCAAATAATTCTTCAAGCAGAACCACCTGATAATGCGCCTGGCTGAAGCGCATCAGGAAATCGCTATGCGTGGCCGCCGTGTGAACCTTGTAGCCCAGTTCCTGCAGGGCGGTCTTGGCTTCCTGAAGCCACTCCGGCGTGGAAAAGGCGATCAGGGCCGGCTTGTCCTCATTGCTGACAAATTCAAAGGTCTGGCTCATTTTAATTTCAAGGTGGACGAAGCTTCGCCGCCGCCAGCCATGCCGGCCCGCATGCGCAACGCGCCGACATCGGAAGTGACCTCGCCGCGGCTTTTCTTCATGTTATCAATGCCGCGCGAAACGACACTGCGCTTGGTGCAGTAGAGCAGGGCGTTATCCTCGGTGATATGGCCCTGTTCATAGGCTTCCAAACAGGCATGGTCAAAATGCCGCCAGCCGAATGTGTAACTGGCCTCGATAATTTCGTAAAATGTTTTGCCTTCGCTTTCGCCCAGGCGGATGGCTTCCTGCGTGCGCAAGTTTGAGCCCATGATTTCAATGAGCGCGTGACGTCCGCCGCTGATTTTGGGGCAGAGCCGCTGGCTGACCACCCAGCGCAATGAATCTGCGAGGCGGATGCGTATCTGCTCCTGTTCATCCGGCTCGAACATACCGAGGATACGGTTGACGGTTTCACCCGCGTTGATGGTGTGGAGGGTGCTCATCACCAAATGGCCGGTTTCGGCCGCGCTGAGAGCGATTTTGACCGTCTCGCGGTCGCGCATTTCGCCCACCAGAATGACCTTGGGCGCCTGGCGCAGGGCGGCGCGCAGACCGTTGACGTAGGTATCGAAATCAATGCCCATTTCCCGCTGGTTGAAAGTGGCTTTATTGTGCGGATGCAGAAATTCCACCGGGTCTTCCAGCGTAACGATATGAACCGCCTTGTGACGGTTAATTTCGTTTAGGACCGCAGCCAGCGTAGTGGATTTACCGGAACCAGTCGCGCCAGTCACGAGTATCAAGCCGGTCTTTTCCCGGGGGATTTGCAACAGTGTATTAGGCAGCCGCAACTGTTCCAGCGTGGGAATCTTGGTGTTGAGCTGGCGGCAGACAATCGAGTAGTTGCCGCGCTGTGAGAAGACATTTACACGGAAACGCGCCTTGTCACTCAAGGCATAGGAGGCGTCGCAGGAACCATGGCGGAGCAAATCTTCAATTTGCCAGAGATTGTCGCCGATGATGTTCATGGCGATGGTTTCAATCTGGAACGGCGTCAGTTTTTCAATCGGCGTATCCAGCACGACAGGCTTTAGTTCGCCATAAGACTCAACTTGCGGCGGGCGGTCGCTCGTGAAAAGTAAATCAGACACTTCTGGCTGTGAAGCCAGCATGGTGGTCATGATTTGGTCCAGTTCGGCGCGGCGCATAAATTACATGGCTTCGTCGTCCTCGGGCGGATGCGCGAGCAACGGACGGAATTTTTTCTTGTCGAGCGCCTTGTCGTAGGCGTCTTCGGCGGTGACGCGTTTCATGCGCACGTGCTCCATGATATGGTCATCGAGCTGCTGATTGCCGAATTTCTTGCCGACTTGAATCATACCCTGAATCTGGTGCGTTTTGCCTTCGCGCACAAGGTTGGCCACGGCGGTATTGAACACCAGGACTTCGAAGGCCGCCACGCGGCCTTTTTTATCCGAGCGCTTGAACAGCGTCTGGGCCACGATGCCTTTCAAGGCTTCAGAAAGCGTCTGGCGAATTTTGTTTTGCTGGTCGGCCGGGAACACGTCAATGATACGGTCCACAGTCTTGGCGGCGCTCTGCGTGTGCAGCGTGCCAAAGACAAGATGGCCGGTGGCCGCCGCGGTGATGGCCAGTTCAATGGTTTCCAAGTCGCGCATTTCACCGACGAGCACGATGTCCGGGTCTTCGCGCAAGGCACCGCGCAAACCGGAGGCGAACGACTTGGTATGCACGCCCACTTCGCGATGGTTCACGAGGCAGTTCTTGCTTTCGTGGACGAATTCAATGGGGTCTTCCAGCGTGATGATGTGGTCTTTGCGGTTGCGGTTCGCGTAATCCACAATGGCTGCAAGCGTGGTGGATTTACCGGAGCCGGTCGGCCCGGTTACGACTACCAGCCCGCGGTGGAGCATGGCAAACTTTTTGAACACGGGCGGCAACGGCGCTTCGATCTTTTCAAAGTCTTCAAACGAAAGCACGCGGCTGGGAATCTGGCGGAACACCGCCGCCACGCCGTTTTTCTGGTTGAAGAAGTTTACACGGAAACGGGAGATGTTCGGGATTTCGTAGCCGAAGTCCACGTCGCCGGTTTCTTCGAATTGTTTAATTTTGTAATCCGGGGCGATTTCGTAGAGCATGGCCTTGAGCGCATCACTCTCCAATGGCGGGTAATCCACGCGCTGGAGTTCGCCGTGGATGCGCATCATCGGCGGGTTGCCCGACGCCATGTGGAGGTCGGAAGCCCGCTGCTCGAACATCAGGTTGAAAAACGCATCAATTTTCGCCATAAATCCTCGTATGTGTCGCGACACTAATCAAAGCCATGCCGCTCTGCAAGCAATGAAAATGCCCGCCGACCTCATTCGTGAAGAAATTCGTAAAAGCGGCGCAATTTCTTTTGCGCGCTTCATGGAATTGGCCCTGTATTGTCCTGAAACTGGCTATTACGAGTCAAAAAAGGACATTGTCGGGCGGGGAGGGGATTTTGTCACCAGCGTGAGCACCGGCAGCTTGTTTGGTGAAATGCTGGCTTTTCAGTTCGCAGACTGGCTGAAACCGCTTGGAGACAACGTCATAATCGCCGAAGCAGGGGCTCACGACGGCAGGCTGGCGCGGGATATTTTGGGCTGGTTACAGGCGAATTCACCGGGGATTTTTGAGAAATTGACCTATGTTTTGGTGGAACCGTCGTCCCGGCGACGGGATTGGCAGCGCGAGACGCTGGCTGGCTTTGAAAACCAGGTCCAATGGATAGCGCAGCTTTCCGAATTGAAGAAGCGGCAATTTGTATCCGGCATTATTTTCTCGAATGAGCTGCTGGATGCGTTTGCGGTTCACCGCTACGGTTGGTCTGCCGCCAAGCGAGAATGGTTCGAATGGGGCGTGGCGTTGAATGCCGAACAATTTTGCTGGACCCAAATTCCGCTCAAATCCGGGGCGTCAAAACTTTGCCCGCTCGAATTGGAAAAGGTCTTGCCCGACGGTTACGTGATTGAAACCTGTCCGTCGGCCGAGGCTTGGTGGCGCGAGGCTGCCAGTGTCTTGACTCATGGCAAACTGGTCGCGATTGATTACGGCCATGCGGCTGGGGAAGAATTTTCGCCCGCCCGCATCCGTGGCACTTTGCGCGCCTATTATCGTCACCAAGTGTCGGACGATTTGCTGGCGCATCCGGGCGAACAGGATTTGACGGCGCACGTGAATTTTGCCGCGATACAGGCGGCGGGAGAGGCGGCGGGTTTGCGCACGGAACAGTTTTGCACCCAACCGCAATTTCTGACGCGCATCTTGCAAAAAGCCGTGGCTGAACAAAAATTTACCCGGATGGATGCCAAACAAGTGCGGCAGTTTCAGACCTTGACGCATCCGGAACATTTGGGCCGGGCCTTTCGGGTGCTCGTGCAGGCGCGCGGAGCCAGCTAAAATATTTTACGCCGCCATTGCAGCCATGGCGTAGGTGGTATTCGTATTGCGTTCCAATTCGAGCTGGCGATTAATCAGTTCGATCTTCACCTTCAGCAGCTCACGATTTTCCTCGTTGCGGAGGGCGAGTTCCTTTTCCAGCATTTGGATGCGGTTTTCGTAGGTTTGCAGGCGCTGCTGCATGGGCAATTGCAATTCATCCAGCCGTTGGACCAGCTCGGAGATTTCATCCGTGGCGGCTTGTTGGGCCATCAATAATTCACGGCGTTGCATGGCCAGTTCTTGCTGCACGGCCTCGCGCACGGCAACCGCCACTTGGGGCGTGAGGTCGGATGGCACGATGCCGGAAAATGGCAAGGGCACTTGTGCCGCCGCTTCGGCCAGCTTTTTGCGCTTCCGCTCGGTGAGGAATTGCCAGCCCGCCACCAGCAGTGAGAACAGCGAAACCCCGGCCAGCGAGGCGATTAATTTTAAGTGATGGGCAACTGGTTTTAACGCCGGCTGGGTTGGCAACGAGGTTGTCGTATGAGCTGTGATGGCAGGCGTTACGACTGTGACGGGTGTGGCCGGTTCCAAAGGCGCCGGCGTGGCAGGTGGCGCGATTTCGGCAATTGCCGGTGCCGCCGCCGTCTGCGTAACCAGTTTTTCGTTAAGCGCCGTTAACGCGGCTTTGATCTTTTCATCAATCTTGGTGCCGGCGCGGACAATGGCGTCGCCAGCATCATAATGATCCGACACCACCAACTGGCAAACGGCCGTGCCACGCGTCAGTTGCGTGAAGGGGACGTCGGGTCGGCAGTTGGGTTTCAGCAAGCTGGCGAGCGCCCGCGCGAACAATTGTTGTTCGGCGGGAAATTCCCGGCGCAACAAGGCCTGTGCATTAGCGAGCGTTTTCAAGTTTGCGGCCGGGGTGAGCGGGGCGTTTTGAACCGTTTCATAAGCGAGCTTTTGATCCGGGCCGGAGACGGGTACGAGCCGAATGGCTTGGCCGATAAAGAAGTCTTTGGGCAACGTCTCGTCGTAGATGGGTTGCCGGGCCGCCTGGAGCAGGGTGCCAAGCATTTGATTCAGGATGACCGAGCCATCGCTCCCACGCGCCCATTCAGCAGCCAGCGCATCGGGCACCGGAAAGTTTTTATTCTCCACGCCAAACGCGGTAACCAGCCGGCCGAAATCCGCCGAGGCAATAGTGGATTGATTGAGCGTCTGTGCCTGAAATTCGCTGGCCATTTCCGCAAGGAAATGGGTGCGCGCCTGGTCAAAGGTGGTGAGAAAATTGCTCGTGATCGCATTGGTTATGTCCAACTGGCTGCGAAAAATGGCGGGGAATTCCCGGGCATGGGCCGATTGCAGGGTGGCGGTGGCGGCGGGGTCCACCACGTCCAAGGCTACGGGCGTGATGATGTCGGCTTCCGCCAGGTCTCCAAGGTGATACGTCGTGAGGTCTCTGGCGTGGAGCGGGAGACAGAGCCAGATAAGGGAGCAAAGATAAAAATGCCGTAGAAGCTTCATGCCGGGGACAATTCTCCTGCGGGTCTGGCAACGTCTTTAAACGCGGCGACCCGTCCCGGCAAGAATGGAACGAGCAGAAGTCTGCGCACGAACCAACAATAGTTTTTTGGAGCGGTAAATTCAATCAGGATTTCCCGCCAACTTGCAAAAATTAACAGGCCGCCGGACCCCCAAAAGTCCGACGGCCTGCACCCAACCCCACAAAGCGGTCTGCTTAAGGATAGACCAGGCGATAGAACACCGTGGCCTGGCTCGGATCGATGGTGATATTGTTGCTGTTGCTGGAATCAGAGCCCGGAACCGGATACCAGGCGCTTACATTGGTATTCAGGCCCGTATGCAGCGAGTTGGTCTGCACCTGCAACCGCCAGCCGATGTGGTCAACCGGCCAGGTGAGCGACAAGAGATTGCCCGTGACTTTTACCGTGATGTTGGTCGGGTTGGTATTGACCGCATTCACCACGTTCAGGATGCCACTGGCGAGGTTGGAAGCGTCCCAGCCCAAGCCGCCGCCCAGCACGGGCAGGTTGGTGGCGGTAAACGTGCCGCTGATGCCGCCACTGGCATTGAACAGCTTGAATGAATCGCCGGCCACGTACGTGCCGCCAAGTGAGGCAACATTCAACGTACCACTCAGGCCCAAGGTGCCATTGACGTTCAAGATGTCATTCGTAGCATTGGAAACACGGCTGACTTTCATGACATTCGTGCCACCCAAGGTGACATTGTTACCAAAGGTCAGCGTACCCGTGCTGCTGGCTGATCCGGGTGCGATGGTGGAGCCGCTGACAGCGGAGACCAAACCGGTTACCGTGCCAAAGCCGCTCAAGGTTTGACCCGCGTTCAACGTGAGCGTTTGGTCTGTGCGCTGGCTGGCATCCAAAGTCGTGTTGGTGGCAAGATTGATCAACTTGCTTTGCGAGATGGCGCCGTTGACCGCCAGAATCAGCGTGCCTTGAACAATCATGGTCGGGCCGCTATATGTGTCATTTCCAGCCAGTGAGTAAGTGCCGATGTTGGTCTTGGTCAGGCCGTATGAACCGCCTGATTCGACGATGTTGCCATTGAGGCGGATGAGGTCGGTGGAACCCACATTCAAATCCAGCGTCGAGTTCGCCGTCAACGTGATGGGCGAATCGTTGGTGGAACCGGGTGCGCCGTTCAGATCGCGGATCATGCCGCCGTTCAAGGTGATGGGTGCCGTGAAGTAGCCAGCGGTCTCGCGATAGTGTCCCATGACACCGCCGGAGTTGATTGTGATGGTTGTGGTGCTGTTCGTCGAAGTGGTTTCAAATGAGAACACCCCGCTGTTGATGATGATATTGCCGCCGTTGGTGACAATGAGGGCGACCATGCTCATCTGGTTGGTGCCTGTTTTGGTCAGTGTGAAGCCGTTTAGGTTCAGGACGGGCTGGAATTTACCGTCGGGAACGCGCATGTCCCAGCGTCCTGAACCGCCGATGGTGGCGTTGGCCGTAAGCGAGATAGCTTGAAAAGCCATTTGTTGGTTGACGGTGCCGTTATTGACGATGGCTCCGTTGCCACCCACGCCGGCGCCAGCAAGATAAACTTGTTTGCCCCCGTTGTCAGTGGTGTTGGTGAAACAAATGGTCTGCGAGGCAGTATGTTCAATGTCCAACGTTCCGCCATTGGTGATATACAGGGCACCAACCACCGAGCCGAGCGAACTGAAGCCGGAGTTGGCATTGGTGGCAATGATCATGCCCGCCTGAATAATGGTGTTGCCGGTGTAAGTATTGACGCCGGCCAGTTTATTGGTACCGGTGCCGGCTTGGGTTACCGTGCCGCTGCCGGAGATGACGTTCAATACCGTGTTGCTGTCCGTCCGGTCAAATACGAGTTGCGCGCTGTTGGTAATACCGCCGGTGGGAGGCAATGTGCCTGCGGTGTCATTGTTACCGATTTGCACTGAGCCGGTCATGATATTGATGCCACCGGTAAAGTCGTTGGCACCAGTGTTATCAATGATTGCCGTGCCGGTGCCTTCCTTGGTCAATGTCACCGGGCCGCTGATTTTGCCCGTGCCGTTGAAGGTGTAATCATGCGCGTTATTGGTGACCGTAAGACTTGCCGGGGCGACCGTAGTCGTCAGCGTGACGACAAAGTTGCTGGCGGTGTCATCGAATTGCGGGAAGTCCGTATTGACGTAAGCAGCCGGACTGCCGTTGTATTGCCAGTTAGACGTCAAAAAATCCCAGCTACCGTTCAGCGTAGAGCCTACGGCTCCGACCCAGATGAACGGACCGGGCGGCGTAATCACGAGGTCAATCGTCTGATCAACGGTGTTGTCGACCAGTGCGCCGCCGTTGCCGACCGTGTATCCAAACGGCACGGTGCCCAAGGCGATATTATTGTAAGGATCGCCACTGGTATAATGGATCAAGGGGATTGTGGCCGTGTTGGTCAGGCCTACAAACGTGGGAATGTTGATGGTCGTGGTGCCGCTGGCGGCGACCGTGTTGGCGGCAATATTGGTGACACCCTGAGCGATGGTTAATTGGAGGGTGGTGCCGCCATTAAGGGTGAGATTGTCAATCGGCAGGGCCAGGGTGCCGATGGTGCCGGCGACCATGTTTACGGTGCCGCCGGTGAATGTCACGTTCGCCGTGCCGGAAGCAGTGGATTTTGTGATGCTGTTGCTGCAAATCAAGATACCGCCGTTGTTAGTGAGTGAACCCGTAGCGGTGCCCGTGGAAGTTTGGCCGACCAGGGAAACACCACCTGTACCCACGATCAAGGTGCCATTGGCACCTACTGTCACCGCGCCTTGAGCGGCACCGGTATTGGAATTAGTGGCCATGTTGATGGTCGAAATATCCATGGTGCCGGTATCAAATTGAACAATGCCGTTGCCGATAACGGGCGTGGGCGAATTGCATGTGCCCGCGGTCAGGATGCCCATCTTCACGTCCACGGGGAAACCATTGAGTGATAGGGTGCCAGTGGTGGTGCCGCTGCTGCCGCCGGTATTACGATTACCAAGAACCACCGTGGCGCGGCTGCTATCCGTGCCAGCGGAGCCGCGTAATTTTAATCCGCCCGTGGTGGCCCCGCTCGGAAATTGCAGAGTGGTGGAGGTGCGTTCACCGCCAAGATTCATAGTGCCAATGTTCAAGATATTCGTTCCCGCACCCAAGGTGATGGTCCCACTGGCGCTGCTGCTGGACGAATTGACATTGGCATTCAAGGTGCCCGCCGTAATGTTGTTACTGGCATTGGCCAGGATGAGATTAGCTGCGCTGCGGTTGTTGGGTCCCAAGGTGATGGTGCCGCTGCTGGCACTATAGACAAAGTTGCTCAGGCCGCCGAGATTGAGTGCCGATCCAGTATTGATAGTGGTGGCACCAACATTGCCGATGGTGAGATTGCCGTCCAGTTGCAGGGTGCCGGCGTCTACCATGGCCACCTGGGTCTTAAGGCCGTCACCAGTGGCATTACCCACCACTGTGCTGCCATTGACAGTGAGAGTGTTGCCAGCGGGAATTTGAGTAACGTGCCAGGCGGTGCCGGAGGTTTGATTGAATGTAAGACTGGCAACCGTATAGCTTTGATCCACATAGTTGTTCACCGTGCTGCTGCTGCTCACGGTGGTCGTGCCGTCAAACACGAGGTTGTCCGTGGTGACTGGGATACCAGGCAATTGCCAGTTCTGTGCATCTGACCAATTGGTGGTCACGGAAACATTGTCCACGCCGGCCCACGTAA
>Ga0265327_10001425_pt1 | contig 30381 bp, 29 predicted proteins | sample 41621metaG_FD_202089 | JGI IMG/M metagenome (GOLD analysis project Ga0265327, IMG submission 202089) | Rhizosphere microbial communities from Carex aquatilis grown in University of Washington, Seatle, WA, United States - 4-16-21 metaG | ecosystem: Host-associated > Plants > Roots > Rhizosphere...
CGCCATTGGGGACGAGGCGGCCGGTGGAGAGTAAGCGGGCGGTTTCGGCGGGGTCGAACTTGCGGTGGATGGTGATGAAGTCGGACCAGACGGTTTTCATCTGGCTGTCACTCAGGTTGTACTGCTTCTGCAGGTTGGAGAGGACGCCATCGAGGTTGTCGGAGGTGGCGCCGATGCGTCCGAAGAAGGAGTTGATGGACTGCCAGGCGGCTCCGGCTTCTTCGTTGACCCAGCCATCATTGGAAAACGGAGTGGAGGAGGTGATGGGGGGGCCGGTCCATACGCCGTCTTTCTTTTCGATGGTCTTGTGCCAGGCAGAGGTGGAGGCATCGGTGGCGGAGCCGTACATGCCACTGTCGATGAGCATCTGGGGGAGGGCGGTGCTGGCGCGATTGACCGGTTCCTCCTCGGGACGGAGAGGGGTGCCGGTGACGGGAGGGAGGAAGGAGAAGGGCTGGAGGGGGCCGGACGCACCGCGGTTTTCCACGATGGTATCGCGGAGGTTGTCACGGAGCTTGTCCTGGAACATGAGGGCCCGGGCATTGGCCCCGGGAAGGTCTCCGGTGAGTTCGTCGCGGTTGAGCATGCCGAGCCCCAGGCGGAAGGCGGTGCCGTCATCGTCGAGCAGGCCGGCGGGGACGGAGGCCTCCGGCGGGGCCTCGGTGATGGCATTGCGCAGGGCCTTTTCGAAGAAATTCCGGCGGTCGAGGTGGTTGGCATCCGCCATCACGCCGAGGAGCCCGAAGTAGGTGGAGCGGTCCTGGGCGGGAAGCGCCTGGTAGGTGCGGGCGATCTGGTCGGCGCTGCGGGCGGGTGGCAGCGCACCGGGCATCTTGTTGGCGGTGGCGGTGAGATTGTAGGTGTCATTGGCCAGGGCGAGGAGCTCCGGCGAGGCGGACTGGTGAAGGGTGTCGAGTACGGTCTTTGACGTGGCGAGGTAAGCGGGGTCCTTCAGGGTGGCGCGGATGGTGTCGAAGGATTGGCCGCGGATGCCCTGGTCCAGCACGCCGGTGGTGGTGGCGTTGTAGGTGTCGACTTGTGCCTTCTGGCGGTTGAGATAGGCGTTGGAGGCCTTGTAGAAGGTGTCTTCATCCACGGGGCCCTGAAGGTGATAGAGCTCATGGGCGAAGGTGTCGCGGTAGCGCGGCCAGTCCTTTTCCAGCTCTTCCATGGGCACGTTCCGCAGCCTGGAAACGACGAGGCGGCCGACGTAGTCCTTTTGGGCGACGGGGTCGTTGGCGATGAGGCGGTCGAATGCCGGGCGCTCGTCCTGGTCGAGGGCGGCCCGGATATTGGAGGGATCGGTGGTGAGGCGCACGAGGTGATCGAGATCGCCGAGATTCTGGCTGGCCTGGTCCTTCTGGAGCCTGCGTCCGTAGTGGAAGAAGGGTGCCACGTGGCGCTCGGCGCAGAGGAGCTGGTAGGCATCGTATTGCTCCCGTGCCTCTTTCAGGTCATATCGTTCGTCGACATCGGGATTGGCTTTGGATCCCAGATCGGAAAGCAATGGAACGACGTGGTGGTAGATGTAGGAATCCAGGGCTTCGGGATTCTGATTCTTGAAGATATCGACCTTTGTCCGGACGCTCTCCGTCCGTGCCAACGAGGGGTTGGCCAGGATGTCTTCGGTCGTGATCGGACCGGAAGCCGGATCCGGAGTGGGATCGGGATTCGGATTCGGATTCGGATTTGGATTTGGATCTGGATTCGAGGTCGGCAAGGGCGCGCTGTGATCCACCGTGGGGTCTTTGTCCGGACTCGGAAGGTCGGTGATGGGTACCAGCGGCCCGCGGCCTTCGAGATTCGAAGGAGCTGAAACGTCGGCCTGGATGGCGGGGGCGGTTTGGTCTGGTGATGGGGCGTTGTCCGGGCCCGGCAGATCGGTGATGGGGGTGAAGGGACCGCTGCCTTCGAGCGTGGAAGAGGAGGAAAAGTTGATGTCCGTCATATCAGGGGCGTGCCGTGGGGAGGTGGTTCAGCTTGTTGGCGGCGGAGGCGCGGAGTTCGTCCGGGCTGGTGGGATGGGCGCTTCCGGCCCATGGTGGCTGTTGCCAGACAGGAATGGTGGAAGGGGTCGGGGAGAGCTTGGCGAAAGCTGCCGCAGCGGCGTTCCGGCTGATGTCGTCCACTGATTTTCCGACGTCCGGGAGACTGGTCAGACGGTTGCTGCGGATGTCGCTGATGAGGGATGCACGGTTCTGGAGAAACTGCTGTTGGGCGTTGGCCTTTTCCTGGTCCGAGCCATTCGCGATGTTTCCGAATGCGCCGGAGTTCAGTTTCCGGTTGAGCTGGAAGGTCGCAGCCATTTCCAGATCCTGTGGTGTCACGGTTTCGAGACGGGCCGGATTGCTTTCGCGGTTGCCGGGAGCGAGATAGTCCAGCGTCTGTTGGAACGTCGGGCGGAGATTCCGCGGAATGGTCGGCAGCAGGGCGGCTTGTGCGTCGTTGTAGGTGCGGGCGTAGCCGGCGGAAGGCAGCGCCGGGTCGAGGAACTGCCGGTGGAGGTTTTCGATGGTGCTCCATGACCGGGACGGACCGTCCACGGAGACAGGTGCATCCGGGTGGGTGTTGTAAGCGATGAGGGCGCTGCGATCTTCCGGCGTGAGCCGCGTGCCCGGCTGTTCGAGCATGCCGTTGGTTGCCTTCCCTTGATCGATGAGAAACAGGGCTCTTTGAAAATCCGTACCGCGCAGCGCCTGGACCTGGAGGTTGGCTTTCGCCAGCAGGCGTGCGCGCTCGGGCTCTGCCAGCGGCGTGTCGTTTTTATAGATCCCGTCGGAGCCCTTTTGCTGCAGTTCCTGGATCACTCCCTCCGGATCATGAACCAGGCGCTGATCCAGGGTCTCGACGTGGATCTGTTTTTCGCCATGTTCTTCCATCTGCCGCGCTTCGCTCTCGGTGGCGACGCCCTGGGCGCGGGCCAACTGCGCCACGGCGGTGACGCCCTGGCGGTCGCCGGCGGCGATCTTGGCCTGGAGGCGTTGGGAGACGGCCTGGACCATGCCGGCCTGGGAGGCGCGCATGGCATCGGCGCCGGCCTGGATGCGGTAGTGGGAGGCGGTTTGGTCGAGGCGGGCGTTGAGGTCGGCGGCGGCGGGAGGCGAGAGCTCGGAGGTGTCGGGGCGGTTGTCGGCCAGCCACTGGGTGTTGGCCTTGAGGCGTTCGGCGGGGTTGGCGATGGATTGGCTTTCCTGGAGGTGTTTGGCGTAGCCTTCCTCGTAGGCGGTTTGCTTGAGGGTGCTGAGGCGGGTGTCCTCCATCTGCTGGACGCGCGCGGCGTGTTCCTGGAAGGGCTGGGCGATGGCGGAGATGCCCTGGGCGAGATCGCCGAGGGCGCGGGCGGGGGCCATGGCGGCCTCGGGGCTGGCCTGGGGCATGCCGAGGCGGGTGGACTGGAGCGGAGGCGGGACGAGGGCGTCGTCGAGGCGGATCATGGAAGAGGGTGGGAGTTGAGGGTGGGGCTGAAGGTGCCGGGTGATCAGTGATCGGTGATCGGTGATCGGTGATCGGTGGAAGAGCCGGGATGGGCGGAGGGGCCGTTCGAGGCGCGATGAATGCGGGCCGATCTACTGCGAACGGCGTAGTTTTAGCCCGTGCGGGGCTTGTAGAGGCCGAAGGTGTCCTTGAGGGTGCCGTGATAGACGTCGGTGTCGTATTGGCTGCCGAGGGCGGAGATGCCTTTGAGGCCGCTGCCGATGGCGCCGATGAGGGAGGCGTTTTGTTGCTGGTCGCCCTGCCAGAGGTCCATGGCGCCCTGCTGGCGCTGGGCGGCGGCCTGTTGGTTGGCGCGGCGGACGGCGTCCTGGATGGAGAGCTCGAAGTTGGCGGAGGATTCGCCGAGGATGGCGAGGGGGGTGCCTTCGGTACTAAGGGTGCCGTTGTTGGCGATCTGGTTGCGGATCTGGCCGAGGGAGTGGCGGTCCTGGAGGCGCTGGCGGTTGATTTGTTCGGCGGCTTCCAGTTCGGTGTTGTGCGCTTCCTGCTGGGCGAGCTGGTTGTTGTACTCGGCGGCGCGCTGGGCGGCTTCGCCCTGCTGGACTTGTCCGTAAACGGAGACACCGGTGCCGATGGCGGTGGCGGCGAGGGCGATGAGGGGCATGGTGGAGAGTTTGCTGGTTTGAAGTTTTCAGTTTTCAGGGAAGAGGCGCGGTGGGCCGGTGGGGAGAGTGCCGGGTGATCAGTGATCGGTGAGAAGAGCTGTGAAGGGCCGGGTGGGTGGTGCGGGCAGTTGAGTGGCCAGTGGCCGGTGGTCAGTGGCCAGATCAGAAGGAAGAGTGCTGCTCTGGTTCTTTCGCTCTCTTCCCTAACCACTGGCCCCTGACCACTGGCCACTCGATGCTGACCGGCCATTTGACGCGCCATGCATCCCTGGCCACTCAGGAGGGGCACGCGATGAGATGAGAAACATGGCGCGAGGTAACGGTGAAGCCGTGGCGGCGGAGGAGGCTGATGAGGCCGCGGTGGGCGACGCCGGCGAAGAGGTGGCGGTAGCCGAGGCGGGCGGCTTCCTGCTTGAGAAAGGCGATGGCGTGGCCGAGGGCGGCGGCACCGGTGCGGGCGGGTGTTCCTGGCTTGATGGTGGGCCAGAGCAGGGCGCCGAAGCCGACGCTGTTGTCCATGGAGAGCCAGCACGCGGCGACGGGTTGTCCGCCGGCTTCGGCGATGACGCCGAGGCGTGGCAGGAGTCCGGCGGGCACGGGATCCTCGCCATGGCCGCGCCACCAGCTTTCGAGGAGGGGGTAGTCGACCGGCACGGAGATGAGGCGGATGGAGAACATGGGGGATTTTTGAGTGCCGAGTGCCGAGTGCCGAGTGATCAGTGATCAGTGATCAGTGATCGGTGATCGGTGATCGGTGATCGGTGATCGGTGATCGGTGATCGGTGATCGGTGAGGAAGCACCGCGCTGGTTCTGGCTCTTCCCACTGATCACTGCTAACTGATCACTTTTCACTCATCTGACCTTCTGCAAAATGGCGGACACATGCTCCATCGCGCCGCGGTCTCCGGCGCGGTAACGTTCGCCCCACACCGGATCGCGGCCGCTCATGATTTCCTCGGCCTGCTGGCGCGGGCTGCGCAGGTCGCCGAAGCCGCCGGGGGCGCGCACGCGGTCCTCGCTGGTGAGCTTGGCCACTTCCATCATCATGCGGGCGAAGGCGGGGTTGTTGGCCAGGGATTGGATGGCGGGATCCTCCACGCTCACGCCGGCGCTGAGGGCGAGGCGCTCGGTGTAGTGGCGCACGGTGGAGCAGTTCGATTCGAAGTCGCCGCGCCAGTGGGCGATGAGGTCGTCCTGCGCTTCGCGGAAGGCGCGCTGCTGCTGGTCGAGATAGGCCTGCACCTGCTCCTGCTGCATGGCGGAGTATTCCTCCACGAGGGCGGCGAAGCCGGGGGCGGGGAGGTGGTGCTTTTGCGCGAGCGCGGCCATCTTGTCGTAGATTGCCTTGTCGGCGTCGCTGGCGTTTTCGGGAATGGTCAGCCCGTAGGCCTCGGCGGTGCCTTCCTCCGGCACGCGTGCGAGGGTGCGGAAGCGGGCGATGTCTTCGTCGCTGGCCTGCTCGTCCGGATAGGCGGGTCCGTGGGCGCGGAGATGGAGATAGGATTTCGCGAGGCCCTTCACGTCCTTGAACGTGGAAAGCTGCGCGGCATGGCTGGCGAATTCATCGCCCAGCGCGCCGGGCCAGCCATCGCTGAAGGAGCCGTCGGGGTTGAAGGCGGGACTGGAGGAGGATTCGGTGGGTTCGGGAGTCATGGAGAAAATGGAAGTGATGTGGGTAATGTCGGCGTTTGGGGAGAGTGTGCCGGGTGATCAGTGATCGGTGATCGGTGGAAGAGCGGCGAAGGGCAGGGAGGGTGGTGCCAGCCTTTGAGTGGCCACTGGCCACTCAAACGCCGACCGGCCATTCGACTCCCATTGCACCTCCTCTCCGCCCTTCGTTTTGAATTTAGTGCTTTGAATTTAGTGCTTTTGGTTCCTCCTCCGGCGTCCGCAGGTGCTCGTGGATCTCATCGAGCACGGATTTCCGGCCATCGCGGATGGCGGCGGCGATCGGATCAAAAGGCGCGCCACCTTGCGGGCGGATGAAACTAGGTCTGCCGTAGCCGACGGACGCGGAAAGGTGGGCGAGCACCAGTTCCCCGGCATCTCCGGTGAAACAGGTGCGGTACGCCGTGAGCAGGCGGGCGCGGGCGGCGGAATTTTGATCGGCTTGTTGGGACATGGGGAGTGGAGTGGGGGCAGTTGTGCCGAGTGATCGGTGATCGGTGGGAGAGCTGCGAAGGGCCGGGTGGGTGGTGTCGGCCATTGGGTGGCCAGTGGCCGGTGGTTAGTGGCAAGATAAGAGGAAGAGTGCTGCTCTGGTTCTTCCCCTCTCTTCTCTGTTCTTCGCTGGCCCCTGGCCCCTGACCACTGGCCCCTCAGGGCGGACCGGCCATTCGGCTTCCAAGGCACCCGCCAGACCTACCACAAACGCCGTAGATCAACCCGGCGGCTGACCTTTCGCCAGTCCCGCGAGCTTCTGGATGCCCTCGGCGCCGCCGACGTTCTTCACCGCGCTGCTGGCCTGCTCGGCCTGGGCCATCTGCTGCGCCTGCTGGCGTCCGGCGCGGATCTGTGCGATCGATTTCGCATCCCGGATGAACTCCTCCGGCAGCCCTTTCGCCCGGAACAGCGCCGGGCCGACCTTGTCGGTGTCGATGAAGTCGAACACGCTCGGGTCCGCCTGGCCGAAGGGCGCGAGCACGCCCATCACGCTGCCCAGGCTCTGCAGGTGCGACTGCTCCAGCGCCATCGCCATCGAGCTGACGAACTCCACCGCCGGCTCGCCGATGAACGGTCCCAGCGCGTCCCGCTGGATGGCGCTCGCGGGCGGCGGTGGCAGCTCGCCCTGGCGCAGCAGGATGGAAAACGAGCGCCGCAGCAGCGGGATCAGCATTTCACGGGACAGCCCCGCGAAGATCGGATGGAACAACTCGCGCGACTCCGAAACGATCGACTGAACCTCGGTGGCCGTGGCGTCGTGATCGAGTTGGGAGATGGCATTGAACAGCGGCACGAAGAAGGCCTCGTTGATCGCGTCGCGCTTTTCCCGCACGCGGTCCTTGCCCACGTCGTAACGGCCCTGCGTCATCCACTCGCGTGGCGCTTCCCCGGCGATCGGATCATAACACGTCAGCCCGAGCGGGGCGAAGTCGATGTTCCCCTTCAGCCCGGAGCCGTAGAGCACGCGCGGGAAAACCGCCACCTCCACCAGCGTATCGAGCATCTTTTCCAGGAAGTTCGCCTGCGTGGCCTCCGGCAGCGCCAGGTAGGACGGCGCCCAGCCGTAGGGCGATTCCCCCCACAACTCCCACCGCGAGACGGCGCAGGGGAATTCATCGTAGCCCTGTTCTGTTAGAATCGTCCCGCATTCGGGAAGGATGTGCACGGAGGCATAGGCCTTGTTCGCGCCATCGCGCTTGCGCGGGTCGCGGTCGTGGCGCGGATAGATCGCCTGCCGCACCGGCACCGGCTGGTAGCAGTGGGAAGCGTCCGCCGCCTTCTTGCGGATCTCCGCCGGGGCGGTGTCGGGGAACTGCTCCACGATCTGCTTCGGCGTGAGATTATACAAACGGAAGAGCGTATCGACTTCATCGTTCGCATTGTGGGCGATCGAGAAGCTGCCGATGGTGAACGAACGGAAATGCAGGCCCTTTCCGCCATGCCCGCCGGTCACCTCGGTGGCCGCCGTGCCGAAGGCCCCGCGGTCGAGGAAATGCTCGTTCGAGCGCTGGTAGAAATTCGAGGCATACAGCTTTGCCGAAAGAATCTCCGAGCAGCGCTGGTACCACGAGATGGCATCCGCATCCGCCTTCATCTCCGCCGGCGGTCGGCACACGAACCAGCGCGCGCCCATCGGCGTGATCCGGGAAAAGCAGCCGTAGGCCAGCGTGCGGTTCGCCCGTGCCGCCGTGCCATCGAAGGCCTCCGCGATCTTCGATCGGTCCGGTGTGGAAAACGGCGCCGGCTTCGTGCTGATCATGCCGCGGCGCGGATGCACCACGTCCGCCAGCTCCTGCCACAGGGATTCCCACGGCGCGCGCTGGCCATCCAGCACCTTCGCCTGGGCGAGGATGTGTTTCGAAAGGTGGTTCTCACTCATGTCATCCGAGGGTCTTCTGGGTGCCGTCCGGCAGCGTCGACAGACCGCCGGGATTGAGGATGGTACGAGAGAAGTCGTAGCGGGAACGCTCGCGCTTCTTCGCATCGAGGAGCGCCTGGGCCTGGTCGGCCCCGGTGGAAACGACCGGCGGCGGCGGTGGCGGCGGTGGAGGAGGAGTCTTGCCCGACATGCGGGGAGAATCCCACGCCCTCCCGGCCCATGGCCAACGAACAGGTGGGAATGGGAGAGTTTAATGGTTGGCGGTCACGGGTCTGCGGGGAGGAGCAGTGTGGACATGGCGGGCGTGGGGAGAGAGTGCCGGGTGATCAGTGATCAGTGATCAGTGATCAGTGAAGAGAAGAGAGGGAAAGAACCAGAGCAGCACTCTTCCTCTGATCTGGCCACTAACCACCGGCCACCGGCCACCGGCCACTGGCCACTCGGGAGCCCGCACCACCCACCCAGCCCTTCGCCGCTCTTCCACTGATCACTGATCACTGATCACCCGGCACTCTCTTCATTCGCCCACGCGGCGTCTTCCCGAAAACTGAAAACGGAAAACTGAAAACCAGCAAACTCTTCTTCTCCAAATCTTCACCCCGTCTCCCTCCGCGCTTCACTGGCGTCCGCGAGCTTCCACGAAGCCCGCCATGCTCTCCTACGCCACCCGCTTGCTTCACGCCCGCCTCGTCTTCGGCCTCGCCGTGGTCCTGTGCGTGGCCGCCATGTTCCTGCCGGGGAACCACTACGAAGCTCCCAACCTGCCCGTCTGGACGCTTTGGTACGATGCCGGGGCCGCCCTCGGCCAGGCGGTGGTCGGTCGCTTCGACTTCGCCTCGCAGGTGCCCGCCGTCCTGCTCCTCATCGCCACGCTGCTGCTCACCGTCGCCCCCTTCCTCGCCGAGCCCCTTTCGAAAATACGGCCGCTGCTGTGGCTCACGCGCTTCTTCTTCGGCGCACCGGCGTTCTTTGCCCTCGTCGTGGTCGTCGGCGGTGGACCCGATACCGGCTACCGCTGGATCCACGATGATCCGGCCATCTTCCTCCTCGTCCTCTCCGGCCTCACCTTCGCCCTCGGATTCGTCCTCATCCCGGACGCCCGCGATTACCAGCCGCTCCCTCACGCGTAGCCGCGTTGGCCACAACGTGGGCTGGGGATAGCTACCATCATCCTAGTAGCCGCAGTCTCTCTCCCACCATCGTCCATTCAGTTGCCGCCGGGCACCCCGGTGCCCGGTCCTTCCACGCGATGCGTTCGTAGAGCAGGTGCATCGCCTTATGGAAACGGAGCCACCTGTCCCACGATATCATCGTCTGACACCACCCCATCCTCACCCACACAGCACAATTGTCCACGCGTTCCGTGATCCGATAGAGACACGGAATAGCGATACGGGCGTCCCCACGGGTCAAGCGCCTCACGGTCCATCAGCTTCCGCCAATGCTCCAGTGGCGGCGTGCTGTCGGGAGATTCCACCAGCGCCCGAAGACCCTCGGCCTCCGTGGGAAAGCGTCCGTTTTCCCTCTGGAATAACCGGAGCGCGGAACCCAGGCTTTGGAGATCCGATTCCGCCCGCGACTTCTTCGCGCCCGCCACCGTGCAATGCAAGCTGTTCCATCCCGCCCACACCAGGAGTCCCACGAGACACCCCATCACCACCAAGGCCATCGAACAGCCGGCCCGCAGGGAAGGGGATCTCTTGCTTTGAGTCATGGCGTTCCATCCTATGAAAGCCGCCCGCCCTCCCGCTTGTCTGCTCAGGGCGGGCGAAGTTGCACAAGCATTCCTGCCGTGAGTGGGAACCGCGGACTCTTGGCATCCGCCCGGGATTCACTCGTCACCGACGGTGATCATCGGGCCCGGAAATACCACATCATCCGGAGTTCCAGGCACGCCGTCCGGTCCGTCGGATGAGATCTTCGGGCAGCCGTAGGACCACTGGCTGCCCACGGGCTCCTCGGTTGCATAGCGATACGCATGGCCCCAGGGGTCGATGGGTGGCCGCGCCAGGATTCGCTCCCAATCCCGCCACGCCGGCATGCCAGCCGGACGTGATATCATGCCCTGCCAGCCTTCCTCTCGTGTCGCCAGCCGCCCACAGATGGTCGAGAATTGCAGAGCGTCCCTCCTCAGCTCGTGGATATCCCGTATGCAGGCCTCGAGCCGCTCACCTGCCATCCACTTGTCCACCTGCGGACGCATCATCCATGGAGCCGCCACCATCAGTATCCAACCGCCCATCATGCCGGTCAACCATCTCCAACGTGCCGGTCCGGGATTCGCGCCGCATTTTGGAATCAACAGCAGCCCCGCCAAGGCGAGCCACAGCGCGTCGTTCCAAAGATGCGTGCCGGGTCCCATGCGGATTCCCATCCGTCCCTCGCTCGTCAGCAGATTCCATCCCGCGGTCCCCGCCACCAGCAGGACCGTCACCCACAACACCGCCCGCGCCCGCGAGAAATACGCGGCTGGAAACGGCAGCACCACCACCAGCAGGATGGTTATGGGATAAAACCAGCGGATTAATTGCAGTTGGGGCGAGTAGAAGCCCCCTTTGATATCGGTGATGCTCTGCCGCAAGGCAGACCAATGTTCCATCCAGCCCAGGTCGCCCCGAAGACGGACAGGGCGCACTCCCGGACTCTCAAGCGGAAACCAATGCGCCACTCCCGCCATCACCACCGCGAGGATCAACACCCCCCGCGCGATCCACAGCCGCTGCCGATACTCGTTCATCGCGCTTCCACCGGTGGGCCGGACAGGACCGGCTTCGGAAACTTCGGCACGAGGAACAATCCAAGTGTCGTCAGGCACAGCGAGCTTAGCAGGATGATCGAACCTGCCGGCTCCGTCGGGAGGTGGCTGCCGTCATTGTAGAAAATCTCGCCGATCAATCCAGCGGCCAATATCCGCACCACCCACAGCAATGCCCGCGCGCGAGAAAAGAACCCTGCGAGAAATGGCGCCGCCACCAGGAAGGCAGCCACGAAACACATCGTCGCCACCATCCCCACCCTTGCCGCTCCGCTTCCCTCCAAGTTCCGGATGCCTCGCACGAACTGATCCACCATTTCCTTCCAGAGATCGATCAGGTAGAAAGGAACGCCTGAAGGCGACCTGTCGTTCAGCGGCCAGAAATGCGCCAGTACCAGCGCCACCACCGCGCTCCCAAGCACACTGCGCGCCACCCCCAACCTGATCCGATAGCTCTTCTCATCCATCGCAGCCGCAGCATGACCGGCATGCCTTGGTTCCGCAAGTCTCCGCCGCAGGCGAAGTAGCACAAGTTTCCAACTTGTGAACGGGAACAGCGGACGCCTTCGAAACCGCCCGCCTCCTCCCAAGTAGCCGCGTTGGTCACAACGTGGGCTGGGTCTAGCTACCATTATCCTAGTAGCCGAGTCGCTCTCCGGCGACCGCCACTTTTCCAATCCGTTGATCCACCACCAAAGCCCCTGCACCCGCCAGCGCGAATCCACCCGGCCTGAGTTGTCATCAGCCCAGCTACGTCAGAAAATCACCATCATCCCGCAGGCTTGGACCATGAAACCGCAGCATGAATCGGCGCCTTGCCACCATCACAGGGTCCACCTTGGAAAACCCGTCCGCGATCCCCTTTGTCTGAAAAAAGAGAGAAGGCATACCGAGCCAGCCAGCCTGCCTGCGGCCTCCTACCGAACCTCCTGCACACCGCCACCTGGGATCCCATTCGCGGGCTGCGCGTCAGCCAGCGGCCCGGACCCCGGCCGATCGAGCGCCGCCTTCGGAATCACAAAAAGACCCAGCGTCTCCAGCCACACCGCCGCCATCACGAAGAAGCAGCCCCATCCGAGAGACGTCACCATACCCGGGTAACTTCCGAACCGGGTCACATTGAAATACGTCAGCCACACACTGAAACCGGCGCTCAGAACCCGCGCCACCCACAGCAGCGGTCGCGCCTGGAGCAGAAAGCCCGCCAAAAGCGGCATCGCCAGCACAAACACCGTCACCCCGATGATCACCGCCGCCGGCAAATCCCGCACCTCGAAACGCCCATGCAGGCCGCCGATCAGCACCTCCCACACCCGTCCCCAGACCTGCCACAAGGGATCACTGCGCTGTCGCATCCACGGATGGAAATGAGCCGCCACGTAGCAGCCCAGCGCCAGCAGAAAGACCCCACGCGCCACGTTCAGACGCAGAGGAACCGGAGACTTTGGGTTCGCCACGATCATCATCGATTGATTCGTTCGTTCATTTCCACCAGCCGAATGCGTCGATTCCTCCTCTTCCAATCTGCGTCATCTGCGAAATCTGCGGTCAAAATTCGTTCACCCATTCGTGTCATTCGTGAAATTCGTGGTATCCCACTTCTCACTGCCGTGAGTCCTCCTCACGGCCCCACCCTTCCCAAAAAGTAGCGCTCCTGGTCATCCTCCGTCCCGGCCTTGCCATCCGCGCCGTTGCTGGAGATCACCGCCCGCGGCCGGTCATTCACGATGCTCACCGAGTAATGATACGCCGCCCCCCACGGATCGACCGGCGGCGTCGGCCACAGCTCCTTCAGCGTCGGCAGGCGCTCGTGTGACGCCTGGAAATCCCGCAATTGGTTCTGCGTGGCCAGGAGAAAACCCCGGCACGCGTCATGCCGCGCCTGCTCGGCCATCTGCTTCTCATGGTGCACCTTCAGCCCGTTCAGCCACCATGGCAGCGTGGCCATCACCGCGCATCCCAATGCCAGCCACAGCGGCTTTCTCCAGCCAAGGCCGATCTCTTCCTCCGCCTCATCCTCATCCTCCGTCGTCGCATCCTTTCCATTTCCCGGCAGGCTCTGCGGTGCCTGCGGAATCAGCAGCGCGCCCAGCACCATCGTCCACAGGCCGGCCATCAATACCGGAGGGCCCGGAAGCTTCAGCATCGAAGAACTGGAAAACACCCAGCCGGTCACGTTGCCCGCAATCCCGACCAGTAAAAACCCAGCCGTCCAGCGCAGCGGACGAGCCCTGCTGAGAAAGCCCGCCAGAAACGGCATCGCCAGCAGCAATCCACCCACCGTGAACAATCCCGCGCTCTCCAGCAGGTCCGTCACGGGGAGCGAGCCCCGGATGGCTTGTTGCACCACGTGCCATGCTCTCGCCCACCAGGTGGTCAGTGTGTCGCCATAGAACCCCAAACGCCCGCCGCCTTCCGTCGCCCAGGTGTAGGTCCCCTCCAACGGCAAAAAATGCGCCACCGCCAGCACCACCAGCGCCAGCCCCATCACCCCGCGCGCGAGGTTCAATCGTTTCCGGTAAGACAACGTGTTCATCCAGGTGAGAGTGAATCCATCGCCCGGCCCACCACACCACGGCAGCACCAAGCCCGTCCACCCTATCAGCCCGCCCCGCCCAAGTGAAGGACGACTTCCCGTCTCCGGCTGTTCTCTTTCTCTTTCTCGTAGCCGGGGTGGTAACACCTCGGGCAGGGAAGATCCACCTTCACCTGCCGAACCCAGTCTTGGACCGACTCCCCGCCGATCATATCAGAAGCGAGGCGGGCGGGGCCCGGTCCCAGGCATCGGCACAGCGCTATAATTTCCCATCCCCCGACTCTCGAAGGCCGCCTTCAAGTCGTCCGCCGTGCCGGGAATCCCGTCAGGCCCATCGCTCGACAGCAAGACATCACGATTAGTCGGGATATCATCGGCACCGTGCTCCGTCCCGACGGCCCGGTCCGTGTAGCGATAGGGATTTCCCCAGGGGTCAATCGGGATGGAGGTGAGCGGCAATTTCGGATGATCCCCTGCAGACGGACCATTCGCTCGGATCATCAATACCTCCCATCCTTGGCGGGCAGGCGGGGGATGACCGTATTGCCAGTAGTAGTCCAAAAGGAAGCATCTCAAATTCACAAAGTCCTTTCGACAGGCTGTTTGGAAACGTTCCGGAGCCAGGCGGGTCACTTCGAGTCGCACCCATCGCTGCGAGCCCATCACCAGCGCATAGCCGGTGAACAGCGCCATCATGGTCCTCCACCCCGGCAGGGTCGCCAGTGGTCTCGCTTCCGGAATCAGCAGCAGACCCAGCACGCTCAGCCACAGTCCGCCCCAGAGCAAGCTCCAACCAATCCCCACCGGCACGCCCAGGTCGGGAACCGTGAGGGCGAGCCAGGCGATCGACAATCCAATGGTCACCAGGCCCATCACCCATCGCGCCGCCCGCACCCGGCTGAGAATCCCCGCGAGGAAAGGCAGCGCGGGTACCACCAGCATGGAGAGCAAGAACACAGGGATGTCTGCCTCTGACAGGGTCACATCTCCATGTGCGACATGTTTCAGCCATGAGGGGACCGCCTTCCAGAAATCCACCAGAAGCGAATGCTTCTGCCCGAACGGTAGCGCCTCTGGATCCACCCACCGCGCATCCAGCGGCAACCCATGCGCCACCGCCACCAGCACCGCCGCCAGCGCCAGCACGATACGTGCGAGCCACAACTGCCTCCGAAACCCCGGCGGCTTCGCAGTGGGATCAGCCATGTCGGACTCTCGGCTCACACGGAATCCCATACAGCCCCACCGTCAGCATGACCACTGCGAACCATGACAGCCCGCCATCGGAGCAATGTGAATCGGTGGTCCCCACCAGATACCCCATCCACGGCACGAAGGCCGTGAACAGCACACGGGCCACCCACAGCAACGCCCGCGCCCGCGATAGCAGCCCGACGGCAAATGGTGCTGCCAGCAGCGCCAGCACCAGGCCCGCCGACACCATCGCATCCCGCACCTCCTCCCCAATCCAGGTGCCATGCCACAGATGCCCGGCCGTTCGCACGGAGTCTCTCCACACCACCTCAGGCAGCCGGTCATGAAAAGGTGCCGCTACCGCCACCACCAGCGCCGCCCCCAGAATCCAGCGCGCCCGGCGCGCACGCTACTGGCACCGGACTGCCGGCGTTTCACGTCTCATTCTCATTTTGGCTCAGGCGCATCCACCACCCACGTCTCATCATCCGCCGACACGATCCCGTCCGGTCCCAGGCTGCGCAGGATCAAAGTCTTCCCATCACTCTTCACCTCCAACCGATAGGGATTCCCCCACGGATCGGTCGGCACGCGGTCCATCAACCGCGTCCATCGTCGCGGCGGATCCGCGCCACCGGGATTCTCTACCAGTGCTTTCAATCCCTCCGATTCCGTCGGGTAGCGGCCGTTGTTAGCCTTATACAGCTTCAGCGCGGAGGTGATGCTGTTGAAGTCACCTTCCACGCGCCAGTTCCCGCTATCTGTGCCACTGCTGTTGAAATGATCACATATCAGCCAGATCATGCCCGCCACCAACGCCACGCCCAGCCATGCGCTCGTGCTTGATCCCCCCTTCATCCGCGCCGCCATGCCTTGAAAAACCCGCGCACCCGCCCGCTTGTCTGCACGACCTTGCGGCCGCCGCTATCCCAGCCGCGGAAAGTAAAACTCCGCCACCGCCGCAGGAAACGCGATCCGCAGCGGACTCTTCTCCGTATCCGAGGTCACCAGGTGCCGTGCCACCGCGGCACGGATCAGTTCGCGGCCGCTCGCGGCGGAGAGGCCGAAGAGGCCCGCCACCTTGCCACGCGGCATCTCATTCTCCACGCACAGCGCCTTCAGCAGCCCGGCGATGCGCTCCTGCATCCGCGTGCCCAATCCCGTCAGCTCCACCGCCGCGAACTGCTCGATCCGCCGCGCCAGCAGATCCGGCCTCACCAGCCCGATCATGAACTCCATCTGGTCCAGGATCGTGGTTAGAAAAAACCCGCAGAACTCGCCCAGCATCCGGTCACTCAACGGGCCCCGGCCATCGAAATCATTCAGCCTCACCCCATCGGCATTTTGCAGGTGCTTGTAGTAGTCAGCCTGCTGTCGCGCCAGTCCGCGCGACAGCGTCCACAAGCCCTCGCCATCGATGCCCGCCCGGATCATCGCCGCCTGCGATTGCAGACGCGCCACCCGGCCATTGCCATCGGCGAAGGGGTGGATCCACGCCAGTCGGTGATGCGCCGCCGCCAGCGCGATCGGGCGTTGCATGGCCAAAATCTCCGCTGCTCCATAGACCGAGGCATAGTCATCCAGAAACGCTCCCAGCACCGGATGGTCCGGCGGATCATGCCGACCCACACTCACGTTATAGGTCCTCAGTTCTCCCGGAACCAACGGCTCGGGATGAAAGGTCCCGCGCTCCAGTTCCACCAGACGCTCATCAACCGGCAGATGGGAATAAAACTCCCGATGCAGCCAGCAGATGAAGTCCTTCGAGAAAACATCCGCGTCGGGGTCCTCGGCCAGCTTGGCACGCATGGACTCCTCTGCCCTCACATGTGCGATGCTCAGGCGCTGGTTGTGCTGTTCGTCCGCAGTGCCGGACGCGCCGGACCTCAGCGCCTTTTCGATGTCTTTCGGCAGCGTCTTGTGGCCCTCGATCAGGTTCGAATAATAGCTGTTCATGCTGCGGACCAGCAGCGCCAGTTCCCGCCTGGCCGAGCGCGAAGGCAGGGTGGCCGTCAGCTCACCGGCCTTCTTGAAAATAGACGCGCATCGTTCCGACAGCTCTCCCAAGGCGCTCGGCATCATCGGCCGCATCGAGGACAGGTGCCGGTAGATCTCTTTGCGTGGACTCATAAAGCTGGCGATCTTTTTGGCGATAAAGACGAGCCGGAAAACTCACAACAGGAGTAAAATACAAAAGAATGTCGGATACAGAAAGCGGAAAAATTGGCGATTGTTCTGGCGATCCATTCGAGGAAATCACCTGGTGGCGGTCTCTCCTTCGCCAGCCCTTTCCTAAAAAGCCCCGCCAGAAGCACACCGAGCAGGAGCTCAGCGCTACTACGCTGCGCGGCCCCATTCGCTCGCGCTAAGCGAAGTAGCGCGAAGGTCCTCCTTCGCGTGTGGGGCAGACGTCTTCCCGGCAAATGCCAACCCTCAGCTCAAAAGCACCTCCACACGCCCGCCGAGCGGGAGCTCAGCGTGATTACGCGGAGCTGCCGATTCAATTGCGGAATATCGAGCCGTTGAGGATCTCGACCGCATCATCCTCCGTGCCCGGAATACCATCGGGACCATCGCTCGTAATGATGACATCCCCCGCCTGAGGTGTTCCCACCCCAGCTACCATCCCTTTCCAAACTGTGGCTCCTGAGTTTATTGGTTGTAGAAGTCGATGTCGAAGTCATCCGACGTGCCAGGAAGGCCATCTGGCCCGTCGCTCGAGATCGTGACATCCTCGATGTTTGCGGACTCATCGGCACCATGCTTCGCCCCCACCGCTCTGTCCGTGTAGCGATAGGGATTTCCCCACGGATCGATCGGGATGGAGATGAGGAAATTCCCCGCGGTTTGTGTGGGAAGTAACGCCTCCCAGTTCCGGGCAGCGGATGGCAGATGTCCGGTCGAACGACGATAGTTCTCCAACACCGATTGAAGTGCGTAGACTTCCACCACGCACATTCCGGTGAACCGAGGGCGATCGAGGTGGCTTAACTCCAGTCGCACCCGGCGCTGCGAGGCCATCACCAGCGCATAGCCCGCGAGCATCGCCATGGGCATCTTCCAATTGCACTGTTTAGCGGTCGGGCTTGCATCAGGAATGAGCAGCAGCCCCAGCACCATCAGCCACAGCCCGCCCGATAGCACGGTCCAGCCGATTCCCACCCGCACGCCATCCTGAAGGCCGCTGATCACCAGCCACCAACCTGCCACCCCGACCGCCATCAACCGCATCGTCCACAATATCGCCCGCGCCCGCGCCAGAAACCTCGCCAGAAATGGCAGAGCGACCAGCATGAACGACACCCAAATCAACAGACACGGCCCCCCCACATCCCGCACCGTCACAACCCCATGGAAAGCCGAATTCAGCCGGAAAGGCATATCCTTCCATTCCTCAATTAGGGAAAAGGGCTCACGCCCGACGTAGGGAAAGTAATACCGGTGGACGTACCGAAACTCCAACGGCAGCCAATGAGCCACCACCACCAGCACCCCCGCAGCGATCAGCGTCGCGCGGGCGAGGTGGAGTTGTTTCGCGTAGGATGACATGACGGAATCTGGAGCAGGAGAGAGGAAAGGAACGCGCGGGGCAGGGGAGTCGTGAAAATTTCCCCGCCACCCCCTGTTAGAAAAACCCCTACCGCCATAAGGCCCCTGGCTGATCGATTACATCTTGGGTAAGCTCAGGCCGTGGATTGCGGACATGCCGGTCGAAGAACGCTTCGTATTCGAGCCGGCGTGCGGCCATGCGGGATTTTTGGTCGGTGCCCTCCGCTTGCTCGATGAACTGAGGCCGGATGGATTTGTCGAAGACCGGGTAAAGTACCTTCGCAAGCGGCTCTACGGGGTCGATGTGGATGCGTTCTCGCAGGAGGTGGCTCGTCTTGCCCTCACTCTGGCCGATGTTCCGAACCCGAACGGATGGAAGCTGGGCATCGAGGACATCTTCCTAACCGATGTCGTGGAGAAGGGCAGTCGTACGGCGAATATCGTACTCGCCAATCCACCGTTCGAGAACTTCAAGTCAGAGGGAAGGTCGGACTGGTTGCAGAACAAAGCAGCCGAAACTCTGAGCCGGATAGTACACAACCTTCCGGTCGGCGGGGTTCTTGGATTCATCGGCCCCCAAGGCATTCTTCAAAGCCGGCAGGCTTCCGAACTGAGGAAGCGGATGCTCGACGAATACGAAATTGACGAGGTGACGATCTTTGCTGACGAGGTCTTCCAGTATGGGGACCCGGAGACAGCGTTGATCATCGCCAAAAGAGTCGGGCCGCGCCACCGGGCACGCGCATCAACCATCCAATTCCGACGGGTCCGGGAAGGCGAAGTCGCGAAGTTTGCTGCAACGCTTGAATCGGATGCCGTGGAGCGGGTTTTTCCTGAGGATCTTTGCGAGAAAAAAGGCTGTCCGCTGTTCGTGCCCGAGCTGGCGGAGGTCTGGGATTATTTTGCAAAGAAGGGTCAACCAACTTTGGAGAAATGGGCTCTTCTTGGCCAAGGGTTGTTCCATAAGGGAATCGGAGATACGTCAGTGGCGTCCGGGACCATTCGGGAGTCTGATGTTCCATTTCCAAACGGCCATCCGGGATTTGCCGGTTGGGGCAAAAATCAGTTCACCCATGATCTACCGCAAGTTCGCTACCTCAATCTTGATCCTAAAGTCATTGATAGGACAGTGCGCGGCATGGAACGGGGTATTGCGCAGGTGCTCCTAAATTATCCTCCCGTGAGTCGTGGACCTTGGCGTCTGAAGGCCCTACTGGACTACCAAGGTCATCCGTTTACTTCGGACTTCGTGGTTGCACGGCCAATATCCACGGAGCTTCCAATCTCTGTACTGTGGGCAGTTTTGAATTCGCCCCTGGCCAACGCCTACACTTTCTGTTGGCTATCAAAGCGCCATAATCTGGTCGGCAGGTTGCGCGAAATGCCAATGCCGATTTTTGACAAGGTGCAGTTGGGGCATCTGGAACGGCTTGCCAATGAGTATCTCGATGCGGCGAAGGCGTGGTCTGAGTTTCAAATCTCAGCCAATTCGGACGAAGCAATGCCACTGTTCAAGCGGTCTGAAACCAAAGTAAAGGGGAGGGCGACCCCTCCTGATCCCGAAACGCTGAAAATCCTCCATCTGCGTGTGGATGCCGCCGTGATGGCCATGTATGATCTGCCACGGCATCTCGAGAGGAGGATTCTCGACCTGTTCGACCGGGAGAGCGATCCGCGCAAAGGAGTCCCATTCCATCAGGTCGGTTATTTTCCGAAGTCGTTCACGCAATTGGATACGGCGACGGAATATTTGGCTATCACCGATTGGGACGCACATGAGGATCGAAAGATGCTTTTGATCGAGAAGAAGGTGGAACGAATCGCATCGGACTCCGAATTGCAGGAACTGGAAGAATTGAAGCGCTTGAGCGCCGCGAGGCGGGATCTGCTCGCACCAATTCCAATGGATTACGTGAAGTCCATTTACGATGAATTGATGCTCAATAAAGCCGGGCAGCTCTGATTCATGCCATGCGCAATCCCGATCCATTCCGATATCCAAGCGCTCCCCATGTGAGGCGCCATGGACCTCGCTATGGCAGTTATAGTAGTTACAGGGACTGGCTTCGGGATGAATTCCGGTTCCGCTGTGTCTTTTGCCTGGAGCGTGAGCAATGGACGCAGGTGAGAGGGCGTTTTGACCTGGATCATTGCATTCCGTGGATTCTGCGGCCGGATCTCGAGGTGACCTATGACAATTTGCTGTACACCTGCCATGGGTGCAATCTGCAAAAGAGTTCCAAACTCATACCTGATCCCGCAGTTCATGCGTATGGAAAATGCTTGGAAGTGGTCGATTCCGGGGAGATGAGAGCGCTGAATGAAAGCGGGGTCATTTTGATTGATGCTTTGGATTTGAACCGGGCAACCGTTGTGGAGAATCGTAAGATGTGGATCGATGTGATTCGAGGGCTGGCAGGAAAGCCGGATCTACTGAGCAGGCTCATGGGGCTTCCTAACCACTTGCCGGAGTTGAAGAGTCCTCGGACGGGGAATTCCCGGCCGGATGGGCTGAAAGAGACCTGGTTGGAACGGCGGAATGCCGGTCTGGTTCCTCCGATTTTGGAATGAACCGCACATGTGTTGCCGGAGTGCGTCCTCGCGAACCAGAACGCCGGAAACCAGCGGCAGCAGCTTTTTTCCAACAATCCGCACATTCGCTGACAAATCCCCGGAGGCACGGCGCTCTATCAATGTCTTGAAAACCCAACCCTCGACCCCGCACCGCCACCATCCGACGCATCGCTGATCCGGCCCGCGTCGCATCATCCCGAAACACCGCCACCTCTCTCATGAAACGCGCCAGCCTCACCTTCGGAGTCCTCTTCTCCTGTGCCCTGGTCCTTGAGTTCGGCGGGTTTCTGTCCCGCGATGCCGGCGAGCCCGCGCTCCATGGAAACCAGCCCGACGTGGGAGTGGGAGCGGAAGCCACCATCGTGGCCGGTGGCGAAAGCCTTGAGACCCGCCTTGCCGAGATCGACAGTGTGCCCGGTTCCTTCCAGCGGAATCTCCGCCTGATCTCCCTCATCGCCCGGACCGATTCCACGGAGCTTCCGAAGATCCTTGCATGGTACGTGAAACGCCGTAGTTCGCCCAACACGCCGACCGTCGTCAATGACTTCGCCGCACGCCGCTCTCCGCGCCAAGAGGCATCGTTCGGTTGATGGCTGATGAATTGGAAGTGGAAGGCGATCTTCCTCCGCCACCGGCTGCCCCTACGTCCTTCTGCGGCGAAAGCGCCTCACGGGGACGGTGGACCCGAACCGTCGCTGACGGGGATGGCCTTCAAGGCATCCCGCAGGGTGTGGAGCAGGGCCATCTGGTCGGGCTGGATCGAGAGGTGCGGGACGGGATCGTTCTTGTCCCTGGAGAAGGTGCCGATGTCGAAGGTGATGACCCCGCCACCGCGGATGACCTTGCTGGCGTAGGCCACCAGTTGGGGCGTCGGCTTGCCAATGCCGGCGGCGGCCCAGGTGGGGCCGAGGTACTGGAAGGCATGCCATTGGATGTGGTAATCCGGATCCCAGCGGCCGTAGTAGGGAAGCATGTGGATCTGCTGGTCCTTCCAGTTCGCCATGTTGGCGTGGCCGTGGGTGAAGTCGGAGAGACCGTAGGTGCCGCTGGCGAGGAGGGCGTCCGGATTGCCATGGCGCAGCGCGAGGTGGACGCGCTCGGTGTAGTCCTTCGGGCCGATCTTGCCTGAGAGCCCGTCGATCCACCAGCCGGCGCAGCGGGTGCCGTAATGGTCGGCATACCATTGCATGACCTCGAGCCAGTGCTCGTAGCGGTCGTTCCCGGTCATGTCATCGGGGACGGGCAGCTTGTATTGGTTGTCGGTGGCCATGTAGAGCATAAGCGGGATGCCGCGCTTCTTCAGGGCGGTATAGAAATCCATCGGCAGATCGCGCGTGGAGCCATACTGGCCGGGCTGCAGGTGCCAGTATTTCTCGATGAGGGGATTCGGGGCGCAGTAGTACTGGCTGTTCTGGCCGATGGCGAGAATGGCATAACCGGCGCCGGTTTCCTGGATCTGGTCGGCGGCTTTTTCCACGTCCACGGCATTGACCACGGCGTTCCATGACTCGGAAGTCCACGCCGGGGCCGTCCTCCCCGCGATGCCGGCGAGGAAGTGGAAGGCGAGGCCGTAGCGGGCGTTGTGAAACCACTCGACCCGCTTTTCGTAGGCGGCCTGCTCTTCGGGAGTGCGGACCGCAGGTGGCACCTGTTTGGCCGATCGGCCGTGCGGGCTTCGGGTCTGGGCGGGTGTCAGTTTCGCCGGTGGATTCAGGGTGGGAAACGGCACCGGGACCGGCCCCAGGGCCGGAGCATCGGCGGCAAAGGCCTCGAGACACGCGGTGCAGGCCACCCACAGCATGGAGAGGAGACGACGGTTCATGGTTGGTCCACCGCAATACGGAGCCGTGCGGAGGAGTTATACAAGTTCGGAAAAAAAGCGGGAGTTCGCTGGGTAGCCGCGTTCGTGAGAACGTGGGCGGGGAGAATTTCCGACGTCGCCAGGATCATCGTCGCGCACCGGCATCGGAGAAGAAAGAGTTTGCTGGTGTTCAGCTTTCAGTTTTCAGCAAGACGAAGAATCCCCCCGAGCCTCCACACTGGTTCCGCCTCTTCCCTGAAAACTGAAAACTGAAAACCAACAAACTCTCCCCCCGTTCCCACCTGTTCGCTGGTCCGGCATCGCGCCTCCGGTGATCCTTCGCCCTGAAGTAGCCGCGTTCGGGAGAACGTGGGCGGGGCGAATTTCCGACGTCGCCAGGATCGTCGTTGATCACCCGCTGGAGTTTGCTGGTGTTCAGTGTTCAGTGTTCAGTGTTCAGCAAAAAGGACAATCATGCCAACTTCCGGAATAGGGCGGCGCTTTCTGTATGATGAAGAATTTGACCACAGATTACGCAGATTACACAGATTGAAGAGGGGATGGAGAATTCCATCATTCTAATCTGAAAATCCTCATAATCTGTGAAATCTGCGGTCATTTACTCTGAAATCCTAGCGCACATTGTTAGCAGCCTGTTGAAAAACCATCCACAAGGGTCGCAGCGCATTTTTTAGACAGGATGAACAGGATTTTTCAGGATTTACCATGCACCCTCAAACCTCGCCCGGAGCTGAAATCGCAACTATTCAGCAATCCTGAAAAATCCTGTAAATCCTGTCCGATAGGCGGAGGACGGGATGAGGTATTGTTTTTCAACAGGCTGTTAGGAGGCGCTGGCACCATCCCCCTGAGCCTCCACACTGGTTCCCCTCTTCCCTGAAAACTGAAAACTGAAAACCAACAAACTCTCCCCCCGTTCCCACCTGTTCGCTGGTCCGTCATCGATCCTGCTGTGATCCTTCGCGCTGGCCGGGGGCGGAAGGTTCCGTTCGTTCCCCGGGACTTGCGCGATGACCTTCACCGAGCCCGAATTGAACTGCCGCACCTGGCGGCTGACGCATCTCTACACCATCCGGGATGCGGACGGACGGCTGGTGCCCTTCGTGCCGAATGCCGCGCAGTGGCATTTCTTCGAGCGCATGTGGACGTGCAACCACGTGCTGAAGGCGCGCAAGCTCGGCTTCTCCACCTTCATTGAGATCCTCTTCACCGACGACCTCCTCTTCGCCGGCAGCGGCCTCACCGGCGGCATCATCGACTACACCATGGAAGACGCCGAGGCGAAGCTGGCGATGATGCGCACCGCCTGGGAGCACCTCGATGACGCGGAGCTCCACCCGCAGTGCTGGGAGCTGGGACGCAAGGTGAAGCAGTCCATCCCGCTCACCCACGCCTCGGCGCGGAAGCTGGAATTCGGCAATGGCTCGGTGATGAAATGCGCCACCTCCCTGCGCGGCTCCACGCCCCAGCGCGTGCACATTTCCGAACTCGGGAAAACGTCCATCTGGTCGCCGAAGAAGGCGAAGGAAATCATCAACGGTGCCTTCAACGCGATGACCCCGGGCAACATCCGCAACATCGAAAGCACCCACGAAGGCGGCAGGGCGGGGGAGCACTACCGCCTGCTCAACCAGGCGATGCGCGCCGATGACACGCGGCTTTCCTCGATCCAGTCGCGCTTTCACTTTTTCCCGTGGCACCTCGATTCGCGCTACCAACTGCCCCCCGCGGGCCGGCCGCTGCGGCCGGAGATGCTACGATACTTCCAGTCGTTGCACCAGTCCGCGGGCATCGTGTGTACCCCGGAGCAGATGAGATGGTATGACGACAAGCAACTCGAACAGGGACACGGCATGAAAAAGGAATTCCCCAGCACCCCGGGCGAGGCCTTTGAGGCCATCAGCGACCACGCCATCTACGGCACCCAGATGGCGGACCTGCGCGCCCGCGGCCGTGTGGCGGAATTCGACCAGGAACGCGGCCTGCCCCTTTTCACCTTCTGGGACATCGGCCTGAGCGACTACACCGCCGTCTGGCTCATCCAGCCGGTGGGGCGCGCCTTCCTCTGCCTAGACTGGCACGAGATCGATGGCGAGTCCGCCGGCGGCCACGCCGACCAGATGCGCCGCTGGGAGGCGAAGTGGGGCCGCCCGATCGCCATGCACTTCCTCCCGCACGACGCCGCCATCCGCGACCGCGGCACCGGCCTCAGCTACGTCCAGTGCCTGCACGAGTCCGGCCTGCGGAACGTCCGCGTCGTCCCGCGCACGCCCGATGTCTGGACCGGCATCGGCCACACCCGAGAGCTACTGCCGCACGTCTGGTTCCACAAGCGCAACTGCGATCAACCCCGCACCAAGAATGGCGAGGAACTCCCCAGCGGCGTGGCCTGCCTGGAAGGCTACCAGAAAAACCCCGGCACCACCCGCGGCAGCCTCCGCGAGATGCCGAAGCACGACCTCTTCTCGCACAGCGCGGATGCCTTCCGCACCTTCGCCGAAGCCTGGCGCCTCGGCCTGGTGGAGGAAAGGCCGACTGCTACGGTGCGCGCCGTAGGGGGGGTGAGAAGGTGAAGCACGAAATCCAAAGCATAAAATTCAAAACGGAAGAAGAGAAAGAAATCGGGATCGTATGTCGCTGGCGCTTGCTTCGCTGGCTCTTTATCTGAGTTTTGGATTTTGAGTTTTGGATTTTGAATTTTATGTCCCCCTATCTTCTGGCCCACTCCCTCTACCAATCCCAGCACCCGGACATCCCCTGGACCGACGCGCTCGATTTCCACCTCCAGCACGGCACCGTCATTTCCACCCCCGAGGTCTTCCTCATGCTCCGCCCTGTGCGTTTCGCGGATGCGGATGTGGTCCACCTCTCCCTCACCGCCACTCCCGGAAACTGCGATGCCCTGCACCTCTGGATGGCCGCCGGCAACCTCCGCGCCCTCCTCCGCGAGAGCCACCGCTTCCCAATGGCAAAGTGGATCACCTTCACCCGCCGCGATGGCCGCATGAGACGGTGGAGGCTGGAGAAGTAGCGCAAGTTTCCAACTTGCGATTGGGAAGAGCGGACCACCGCCACGGAGCGAAAACCTCGGCCATCATGTCCGCCGCTCCCCACCCACAAGTTGGAAACTTGTGCTACCTCTCTGGCAGTCGTTTGCCGCTTGCGACTGGGAGTGGCGCTTTTCGAAGCGCCATTGTGAGAAGCGACGCCCTTCGATCGATTGCATCCATCCTTCACGAGAAGTCCTTCATAGCGCGAGCGAAAGCGGCTCATTTCCCACACTGGCTCCTCGAAAGGAGCCAGTGTCGGAACTCGAAGCGCCATTGTGGGTGGCGTTCTCATTCGATCACCCGTGGGCATCCGTCAAAAAACGTCGTTCATGCGCGAGCAAAGAAACCCACCCCCACCATAGCGGCAGGATTGCCGCCACCCCCAGTGTCCCCGGCTCGCCAAGTGCCGCCCGACGATTGAGTCGCGCCATTTTCCTTCCAGGGCGCGGGCTATCCCGTGGTGATCCCTTGTCCTAAATCTCCGGTGTCGTCGGCGGAGCGAATGGATTTTTCGCGATGGAGGGCAGGAGGATGAGACCGGCAAGTTGGAGCATGAGCGCGGCGGCGAGAAACCAGAAGCCCTTTGCCGAACGGAGAATTTGCCATTCCGATGACATGAATGCCATGGCGAGGAGGCCCACGGTGAGGCCCATCGAGAGGCCGCGAATCAACCGGGATCGCGCATAGATGGCGGTGAGCCAAGGGGTGGAGATCAAGAGGAGATAGACCGATGGGAAGAGTATCAGCAAGCCAACCTTGACAAGCTGGTAGGTGGAGTAACTGGAGAGCGCGGACGGCATGAAGCTGGCACCCGTCATCCAGATCTGCTGCAGGTCGACCTTCAAGGTAACCTCAATGCTGCCGAAGATCGTCGGCCACGAACCCCATGGCAGCCACAGGGCGGGGACTGCCACGATGCAGGCGAGAATGGGAAGAAGCCGTGCAAGGCACCAGCGGTTCGGCATCAGGGAAGAGGGAGTGGCGATCAGTCCGAGAAATTGGATCAGGAATGAGGCGAGAAACAACCAATAGCCAATGGCAGGAGGACCCACGGCGAACGGCCGGTTTCCAAATGGGAAACGGGCGATCCACCAGACAAGCATCGCGACCAGGAAACGCGTCGTCCACAGCAACGGCGGTCTCCTCGCGAGGAATCGGACCAGCAACGGCGCGGCCAGAAGAAAGAGAGTGGTCGAGGCTCCCATGGCCACGGCATTGTCGACCTTGTAGCGCTCAACCGCCTCGTGGCGGTAGGGGTTGACCGGTGTCAGAAAGTCCTCCGGCACCTCATTCAACACCAGCCAGGCCATCGTGGTGGGGGTGGGCGTCAGCGAGTGGACGGACGAGTGCCGGGAAAAATCGTTTACCTCCCAGGTGCAGAACAGGGCCGTCACGTGCAGCAGAATGGCCAGAACGAGAAGACCGCGGGCAAGCGTGAACCGGTTCATAAGCAGGCGATGGAATACGGGCGACGTAGTAGCGTAAGTTTTCAACTTGCGATTGGGAAGAGCGGACCATTCCCCGGCCGCTTCGAACTCACGCAGACGCTTCACCATTCCCGCTGCCATCGATCAGGCACAGCCCGATGAAGTGCAGCAGGGCCGCGCTGGTGAGCAGCAGCAGGGCACTGCCCGGCACGGGTTGCGGATGAGACAAGAAAAGGTGGAGGCAGGTGGCGAGAAGTCCGGCGTAGGCGACGGCCAGCAGGCGGGCGATCCACCGCAGCGGGTTGGAGCGGGCATAGAAACGCACCAGCCACGGTGACGAGAGGATGAAGAGCATCAGCGAAACGAGCAGTACCAGCGACCCGAGGCCTCCGAGTTTTCCCACATTGATGGGGCCGGGCCGCAACAGTGCCATGAGCTGGTGCTGCCACACGACCGCCAGTGGGTATCCAATGCCATAGTAAGTGGTCATCGGCAGTGCGGGCGCGGGAAGCGCCAGCACACAGGCGGTCCACAGGAACACACGGGAAACGACGGGGCGGGGCATGGTCGATGGAATACGGGCGACGTAGTAGCGTAAGTTTTCAACTTACGATTGGGAAGAGCGGAGCCACCCCAAAGTGCCCGGAACGATGAAAACGCTCCATCATTCCCAGCTCTCGAGTTGGAAGTCTGCGCTATTTCTTCCGGTCATGGCGGAAGGAATAGTTGAGTAGGAGAACGAGGCCGGAATAATGAAGCAGTGCGGCGGTGAAAAGAATCCAGTGGCCGGGTCCCGAGACGACACCTGAATCTTGGACAATTTCAGAAGGAATGAGCTTCGACACCGGAATACCCAGAAAGAAAGCCATCGCGAAGAGACAAAGGAAGTGCCGTACAAGGGAGCCGGTGATCCATGGAACGAGAGTCATTGAGAGGGCGAGTCCGCTGTAGAGGACGAGCCACGTCAGAGCGCCGGGTTTCCCAAGGCCGGAGGAAAGTTGACCGACGACGAATACAGCAATCGCGTTTGCGGTGGACAGCGAGGCGCCCCCGGGCTCCCACGGCAGAAACAATCCGATGACGCCAACGATGAGAGAGATGAAAAGCACGAAGCGGGTGGTCTTCAGGAGGTATCTCATGATTGGCGGTCGAATACGGGCGATGTAGTAGCGTAAGTTTTCAACTTGCGGTTGGGAAGAGCGGACCCACCCCGAAGAGACCGGAGCCACCACTATGCCGCCATTGCTTCGGCACGGATCAGGCACAGGCCGATGAAATGCAGCAGGGCAGCGCAGGCCAGCCAGATCAGCCCGGAGACCGGGATATAGTAACTGGCAGACGCCAGGCCCAGCACGAGAAGCCCCGCGTATCCGCCAGCGACCAGGCGTGCGATCCATCTCAGCCACGGCGATCGCGCATAAACCTCCGTGAGCCACGGCGAGGTGAAGAGGAAGACGTAGAGGAAAAGAAACACCAGCAGGGAAGCGAGCCCTCCCAGTGCGTTTGGTCCGAGAGGCCCGGGTTTGAACAGGACCAGAAACTCGTCCCTCCACTGGGAAATCAGCGGATGAATCACCTCGTTATCCGGCATAAGGGGCAGCCATGGCGCGAGGATCGCCGGGAAACAGGCGACCCGCAGCACGCGCCGGGCGAGGGAGAAGCGGGGCATGGGTGGATGGGCCACAGGTGAGCGGGAAGAGGTTTGCTGGTGTTCGGTGTTCAGTTTTCAGGGAAGAACAAGAGAAGAAAGGCGAGCCGGGTGCCTCGCGGTCCCGGGGGTTCTTCCACCATTCACGACTCACCATTCACTACTTGCCATCCGCCTTCGCCGCTTCCAGCTTGAGACTGGAGACGATGGCATCGATCAGCGGCGTGTATTTCTTCTGCAACTGATCCAGCGTGACATTGGAACCGCGAGGCTGGCTGAGAATGAACGCAAGGTCGATCTGAGGTGGATTTCCTTCGAGGGAGTAATCGTAAATCGTGCGCGTGTGGCCGCCATCCGGGGTGGGAAGTTCATAGGTGAGCTGGGAAGCAGACACGCCCCCTAGCTTCAGGGAAACGGGGGCCGCTTCAGGTTCACCGGGAAGGTGCCGATGCTGCGCGGCAGCGAGGTCGAACAGCGGCAGCCGGTCGCCATGAGTGGTGGGGCCGGTGGGTTTCACGCCGAGGAAGAGCGTGACTTCTCCCAACCCGGCACCGCCGGTGAAGGCAACAGTGAAGGAGCGTCCGGGGGCCTTCGGTGGGGGATTGTTCTGAATCCAGGAGGCGGGCAGATCGATGGTGAAGCTTTCGCCCGTGCGCTCGGAGCCCACGCCACGCTGGAAGTGCACTTTCCAATTTTGGCTGAATTCCAGAAGTGGGGTTTCCACATAGACCGGAGCGTTGGCGAGTAAAGCAGTTTCCGAGGGGGAGTAGCCGCGGCAGGTATGATTGAGACTGGCCTCGATTTCATCCAGGTAGCTCTTGGCATTGATCAAGGTGGCGGCGGGACGCTGCGAGTTGATTTTTCCCTTGGCCTCCTCGGCTTCTTCAAGACGTCGAAAGAGAGCTTCGGAGTCGGTCAATTTTTGGGCGAGCCGGAGCACCCGTTCTCCTTCATAGAGCGGGCTGTCCATGTAGGACGTGCGATCCTTCCATGCGCGGGTCGCCAGTTCCGGATAGAGTTGGGCGATCTTTTCGAGTTCAAGGTCCGTCTCGAAGGAAGAATAGCCTACGATGCCTTTGCGGAGCGCAGTCGGGTCTCCGGTGGTCGGCGGCGGCCCCCCCCATGCAACCGGAACAGCCAGCCACGCCCAGCCAAAGCCGATCGTCCACAGACACCGGAGAGATGGGTGCATGAAGCAACTCCACTAGCGCAAATCCTGGCCGGAGGAAATGGGAATCGAAGAGGGGAGAGGGTGTCCGGTTTTCAGGAAAGAGAAAGAGAAGCATGGCGAGCCTGGTGGCTCGCGGTCCCGGGGGGACGACCAAAGTAGCGGACGGCTCCAGCCGTCTGTGTCTGGATGGGGGACTTACACCCAGGTTATTCACATTGGGCACAGGTCGTCCGATCCCGATGGCGAGGCCAAGTCCGCCTTCCACCACTGATCCTGCTGGATCATTCGGAGTGCCAGCCATCCAACGTTTGAAAGTTATTCACTTCAAACAGCGGATGGGCCCCCTGTGAATGATTGTGAACAACTAGGGAAGTCGTAGATCAGCAGGCGTGGCCTTGAATTTTCACCGTAAGGAGCGAATCTGCGCGAGGTTGACCGGTTTCCGTTTCGTGAAAAACGGTGAACGGGCCACCGCCCGGAAGCCATCGGGCGCTTGAAGTGAATAACTTCCG
>Ga0265327_10001426_pt1 | contig 30373 bp, 25 predicted proteins | sample 41621metaG_FD_202089 | JGI IMG/M metagenome (GOLD analysis project Ga0265327, IMG submission 202089) | Rhizosphere microbial communities from Carex aquatilis grown in University of Washington, Seatle, WA, United States - 4-16-21 metaG | ecosystem: Host-associated > Plants > Roots > Rhizosphere...
CAGGCGGCCTGTACTTCTTGCTCGATTGCCAAAGGCTTATAATTTTCTTGCATCCTTCTCGTCTTTTACCAGTCAAAAGCGTTAGAATACCGTACAGTTGCTTAAATCTAAAGCGCCATTTTCAGGAATTGAACCTATGAATAAAAACAAACTTATCGCCGCTTATACCGATTTTATGAAGCATCTTCATGAAACCATGGAAGACACGCTGCATTCTTTTGCCGAAGCATTGGAAATATCAAAAGAAAAGACCGGCAAAGACAGCAATTTGACCAACGAAGAGTTGGACAAGGTGTCCGGGTTTGTTAAACGTGACATCGAACATGCGGCTCACGGCCTGTCCACCGAGGAAGATAAGGATTCGTTATCCGAATGGTTTAAGTTCGATGTTGAGTTAATTGAAAACTTCGCCCTGGATGCTTTTTTAAGCGTTGCCGATAAAACCCGCCTGGAACTGGCAAAACTGGAAGAATTGGCAAAAGCGCATACTTATCACAGCGGCGATATTACCGTACCGGGCACTTTTATCTGCGACGACTGCGGTAAGGAAATCGCGTTTAAAACCCCCAGCGAAATTCCCGAATGTCCGCAATGCCACGGCAAAACCTTTATCCGCATTTGATATTACCGGCCCAAGCTTTATAATGCCACTTTCAACTATTTGATTTAACGGGGATAACATGCGCAGAGTCATTTTCAATCAGAAAGGCGGCGTCGGCAAATCTACTATTACGTGCAATTTAGCCGCCATCAGCGCTGTTGAAGGTAAACGCACCTTAGTTATCGATCTCGACGTTCAGGGTAATTCAACACAATACCTGCTCGGCAATAAAGTGAGCGATAGCGATAAAACTATTGCCCATTTTTTTAAAGACTGTCTGAGTCTGTCTTTGTTTGGCGGTGGTTCATCGGGTTCCGGCCTTGACAACGCGATACATGAAACCCCGTTTCCCAATCTGTTTGTGATTGCATCCCACCCCGACCTTGAACCCTTGCAAAGCCGTTTGGAATCGCGGATGAAAATCTTTAAATTGAAAGAAGCGTTGGAAAAGCTCGAAGGCTTCGATGAAATTTATATGGATACTCCGCCGATCCTGAACTTCTACAGCCAGTCCGCGTTAATTGCAGCCGAAAAATGCTTGATTCCTTTCGATTGCGATACCTTTGCCAGAGAAGCCTTGTATTCATTAATGCAAGTCGTCGCCGAAGTTAAAGCCGACCATAACCAAAATCTTGAGGTTGAAGGCATCATCGTCAACCAATATCAAAAACAGGCCAATATGCCACGCCAGATAGTCGAAGAGCTGATTGCGGAAGGATTGCCGGTGTTGGCCGCGATGATTTCGCCATCGGTTAAAGTCAGGGAGTCGCACACGGAATCGAAACCGCTGGTGCATTATGTGCCTAATCATAAGTTGACTGACGAATATCGCGCGTTACATGCGATGATTCACGGGAGTTGATTTCCTCATAGCTCCAGCGTTGCCGGTCGTGACGTTGGAGCATCCCAACTACGTTCCAAGCCGGAGCGTGGGAACGATACTGAAATACTATGAACAGCGTCACAACCGCTAACTTTAAGCCTTGGCTACTGCCCATCCTGTCCGGCATTTTTATCGGCACCAGCTATATTCCCTTCCCGCCTTGGGCGTCTTTATTCTGTTTCATACCGTTGTGGATTTTCTGGTCTCGGCAAACCCGCTTAAAAAACGTTTTCCTGGGCGGCTTAATCACCTCGTTCGTATTCACGCTGATCGGCTTTAACTGGGTCACTTACCTCTTACATGAATTTGCCCATCTGGATTGGCCGGTAGCGGCTATAGGCATGCTGGCCTATGGTTTAATAGCCCACTTGTTTGTGCCCTTGGCCGGTGTGCTGTGGTTTGGGGGGCAAAATAAATTTCACTGGCCGAAGCGGCGTTCTTTGGCTCTGATGGCGTTGATCACCACGCTATGCGAAGCCTATTCGTTGACCCTGTTCGACTGGAATTTCGGCTATTCCTGGTACGGCGCCAATATCCCGGTTTACCATTGGGCTGAATTTATCGGTTTTAGCGGACTCAGCGCCGCGACCTTACTGTGCAATCTGCCGCTTTATGTGGCCTGGGAACAGCGTAAACAGAACTCCGGGAAGTTTATCTTGGCCGCGGTTGTTATCGGTTTCATGTTGCTGAATGTCGGCGGCCTGTGGCTTAAAAGCCGGTTGCCGCAGCCGGACGCCTCGTTTAAAACCTTGCTGATTCAGGCTTATATCGAAAATTCGGAAAAGCTGGCCGCAGAATTGGGTAAAGGTTACGGCAAGGCTATATTCAACCGTTATCTGAGCTTGACCGATGACGCGCTTAAAGCCCACCAAGACGCCAAAATCGATTTCGCTATGTGGCCTGAAACCGCATTTCCGGCCTTGCTGGGCGAACAGTTTAAATTCGACGACTATCCCGTAGCGTTAGCGCAATTTCTTCAGCAACGGCAATTGCCGCTGATTACCGGCGCTTACAGCGTCGATGAGCCCTCCCGCTTAATCACCAACTCCTTATTTGTGTTAAACAAGGACGGCGATATCGTACCGCCGCATTACAGCAAATCGATCTTGCTGGCTTTTGGCGAATATATTCCCGGCGAACAATTTTTCCCCGCAATCCGCAATTGGCTGCCGCCCACCGGCCACTTTGCCCGAGGCCACGGCCCGACCGAGTTGCTGCATTGGAACGGTTACAAAATGGGTGCGCAAATATGCTATGAAAGTCTGTTCCCTCGATTTTCGCGCTCATTGGCTGAGTTGGGTGCGCAGTTTATTGTCAATGTGACCAATGATTCCTGGTACGGCGCCTGGCAGGAACCTTACCAGCACATGTATATGACTTTGGCGCGCGGCGTGGAATTTCGCCGTCCGGTGTTACGCGTTACCAACACCGGCATTTCCACGGTATCGCTGGCATCGGGCGAAATCCTGCAACGCTCGCCGATACATCAGGCATGGGCGGGGTTATACGAAGTGCCTTACCTGAAAAATCCGCCCGCCACGTTCTACCAGAATTGGTTTTGGCTGGTTCCTTCTTTATTGTGGGCGGCCTTAGCTTTATTGCTGGGTATCGGCAGCGTAAAGCGATTGAACGATAAAATGGTTATAAAAAATTAATCTAAAGTTTGTAAGATTATGCTTACACGGTAATATAAGAATATATTTTTAAACTATTGTTATTTGCTTTGGCGCACAGCGCGATAATTAACAATGTACTTAGCGTAGAGCCAGCCTCGCCCCAAGGGAGATGTATCCAAAACTGCGGAGTAAATAAGCCCTTGGCATTAAACCATCCTGAACCTCCACGTTTCATCAGGAAGCGGATAAATGCAATCGATCATTCATTTTTTGGATAGTAAAGACTTCATCCCTCACGGCTATTGCCTGTCTTGGAAGCCGCCACTGCTTTGGCTGCATGTGATCTCCGACCTGTTGATCGCATTCGCTTATTACTCCATTCCGCTGATGCTGATTTATTTTATCCGGCGGCGTAAAAGTTCGTTCTATCCATGGCTGATTGTCATGTTTGCCGCTTTTATTATCGCCTGCGGCACCACCCATTTACTGTCCGCCGTTACCATTTGGATACCTTTATATTGGCTGGACGGCTGGTTTAAAGCCCTTACTGCGGCGACTTCGCTGACTACGGCGGTGCTGATGCTGTGGGTTATGCCTCGCGCTTTAGCTTTACCCAGCACGGCGCAGCTGCAAGCCGAGGTGCAACAAAGAAAAGCCGTTGAAGAGGCGTTACGGCAAAGCGAGTTTCGTTGGAAGTTTGCTATCGAGGGCTCCGGCGACGGCGTCTGGGACTGGGATCTTGAAACCGATACGGTCAATTATTCAACGCGCTGGAAAGAGATGCTGGGCTATGCCGAAAACGACGTTCTGCCCACTGAACAAGAATGGTTGGACAGGATTCATCCTGACGATCAAAACACTGTTGCAGGAGCGGTGCAAGCCTATCTGGCCGGGATGAAGCAAGCTTACGCGGTTGAATACCGCTTGCGTTGCAAGGATGGCGGCTATAAATGGGTTCTGGCCCGCGGCACGGTGGTTAGCCGTCATCAAGATGGAACCCCGCTACGCATGATCGGCACCCATGCCGATATTTCGGAGCGTAAACAAACGGAAGAGGCGCTGCGAAAAAGTCAGGCTGAACTGCAAGATGCGCAGCGAATCGCTCATCTGGGCAGTTGGCAGTTGGATTTGGCGACCGGTCATGTGGTTTGGTCGGAACAACTGTACCGAATATTCGGCTTGTGTCCGGAGTTGCCGCCGCCGGATTATGCCGACTACCACAGCTTATTCTGTGCCGAGAGCTGGGAGCGCTTGAGCGCAGCCTTAGCGCTGACGCAAAAATCGGGAGTTCCTTATGCACTGGAACTTGCAATAATCAAAGAAAATGGCGCGCACGGATGGATAGCGGTGCGCGGCGAAGCCATACGAGACGGCAACGGCGTTATTATCGGGCTTCACGGCATCGCGCTGGATATTACCGAACGCAAGCAAGCCGAACAGGTATTGAATCAACTCAAAGCGATGATAGATTTGTCCCTGGACGGCTTCTGGATCGTCGATTTGATGGGGAATCTGCTGCAAGCTAATGAGGCTTACGCAAAAATAAGCGGCTATTCGGTTGAAGAACTGGTAAAAATGCGAATCAGTCAGTTGGAAGCACTGGAAGGGCCTGAACAAATAAAAGCCCATATTGCAAAAATTGCAACGGAGGGCTATGACCTGTTCGAAACTAAACACCGCCATAAAGCGGGTCATTACCTTGATATAGAAGTCTCTGTCGCTTTCCTAGCTGAATTCCAACAGTTTTGCGTGTTTTGTCGCGACATCTCCGAGCGTAAGCGGATGGAAGAAAAACTACGCGACAGCGATGCCTTTAACATCAGCATACTGAACTCGCTGACTTCGCATATCGCCGTGCTGGATGCCCAGGGTGTTATTGTTACGGTCAACGACGCCTGGCGGCTGTTCGCTAAAGAAAATGGTTTATTGGAATCCGGCCGAGCTATGCTCGGCTCTAGTTATCTGGACGCGTGTAACAACGGCGAGGAGGCAAATGCCGCGAAAGCCGGTATTGTGGCGGTCCTGAAGGGCGAGTCGGAAATATTCCATGTAGAGTACAGCTGCCACTCGCCCACGCAGCAACGCTGGTTTCATATGAAAGTGTCGCCCTTGCAAGGTTCGCGTCACGGCGTGGTGATCAGTCATGAAAACATCACCGAGCGCAAACTTATGGAAGAGGAACTAAAAGCCAGTGAAGCAAAATTCCGTTCGATTATTGACGCATCGCCTGTGCCGATGGCGATGCATGATGAGTGGCACAAAATTACCTTTCTGAATCCCTCGTTTATGCAAACGTTCGGTTACAGCCCGGATGACATTCCCACGGTAACGGACTGGCGAATGAAAGCCTTCCCCGATTCCGATTACCGGCACTGGGTCGAGATAACTTGGCAGGCCGTCGTGGAAAAAGCCAAACAGGAACACCACGATATTGCGCCTCTGGAAGTGGCCGTTCGCTGTAAAAACGACAACATTAAAACCGTATTGGTAACTGCCGCTTCGATTCATCACGATTTTGCAGGCGAGTGCTTAATGATACTGTACGACATTACTCGACTGAAACAAGCGGAGACCAAACTCAACGCCATTTTTAACGCGTCCGTCGAAGGTATTGTCACGACCGATATTGACGGCAACATCCAATCCGCTAATGCCGCTGTAGAAACTATTTTCGGTTATAAACCGGAACAGCTGATCGGTTGCAGTTTTGGCAAGCTGGTGCCGTTAGGCGGAAGAAAAACCAGTGATTGCCATGTGTTCGGCGCAGTCAATGCGGTCGGTCAAGTTCGGGAAATTGAGGGCTTTCATAAAAGCGGTTCGGTATTGTTCCTGGATGTGTCCATAGCGGAATTTTCAATCGATAATGCCCACTATTGCACCTATATTATGCGCGATGTGAGCTTACGCAAACACCGGGAACGACTGGATAAAGAACACCTGGACGAGCTCGCTCATGTCACTCGCCTGGGCCTGATGGGCGAAATGGCTTCCGGCATTGCGCATGAAGTCAACCAACCGCTGGCCGCGATTTCCAGTTATGCGCAAGTCAGCTTAAACCTTATTAATGCTGAAAATCCCGATCTGGCAAAACTTACCGAGATCTTGCACAAAACCCAACAACAGGCGTTAAGAGCGGGCCGCATCATTCATCGGATGAGAGAGTTTGTCAAATCTCATGCAAAGCATCGTTCGACCGCCGACCTTAACATGCTGATTCATTATGCGGCGGATTTATGTGTTGCCGAACTTAAACAAAATAATATAAAGCTGATATTTGAATTGGAACACAAGCTGCCGCCGGTTTATGTCGATCATGTTCAAATTGAACAGATTATCTTAAACCTGATCCGAAACAGCATTGATGCTTTACAAAACGTGCCCGAAAAACAACCGCGTCAGCTAACCGTCCAGAGCCATTTAACTGCCGAGAAGGTCATAGAAGTCAGGGTTAAGGACAATGGACCGGGACTTGATGAAAATCAACAACGCCAAATATTGACGCCTTTTTACACGACCAAGTCGGACGGTATGGGCATGGGGCTATCTATCAGCCGCTCCCTGGTCGAAGCCCACGAAGGCAGCTTGCACTTCAACAGCCAACCCGGAAAAGGCAGCTCTTTTTATTTCACATTACCGATACAGGGAAAACTGATCGAATAGAGGGCTGTAATGGCGCAGGATGCACTATTTTGGCGATTTTATTCAGGATGAAAAAGATGCGGCCGGGGCTGCCGGCCGCATTCAGAGGAGGATGGTATAGCTAAACTCAAATGCCTTTAGGTGAGAGCGATCACAAGAGTTGCACTCAGTCTACCGGATGAGCTCCCTATTGAAAATGCGGCAGATTGACGCGCGACAATATGTCACACAAAATGGCATGGTATCTGCTTTATTATTTAGTTTGCGCCGCAGATAGGTCTTGAGCGACAGGCTATAAATACGCGCGGAATCAAGCTGTGTTGACGCGGCGTTAATGGAGCGCAAAGAGGCGGAATTGCGCTTGGGTCGGTTTTTAGGCTGAATTTGCAATAACAACGGCGCGTTTCGGAGCCGGTAAGCCTTCGCAAGTCAGTTGCGGATTATCCGCATCCAAGAAATCTTGCAGCGAATGAAAGGTCATCCATTCCGTGCTTCTCTGTTCTTCAATACGGGTTACCGTGACATCGACGACGCGGATATTTTTAAAACCGCAGCGTTTTAACCAGCCGATCAAGGTGTCGCAGCTCGGCAAAAACCAGACGTTGCGCATTTTGGCATAGCGGTCTTCCGGCAGTAAGACTTGGCCCAAGTTGCCGTCGATAACCAAGGTTTCCAGCACCAGTTCGCCGCCGGGTTGCAGGCAGTCTCTTAATTCCAGCAGATGGTCGATAGGCGAGCGGCGATGGTAAAGTACGCCCATCGAAAATACCGTGTCGAAGGCTTTCAAGCCGTAAGGCAAGTCTTCTATGCCCAAGGGCAGGACGTAGACCGGCGCTTCGCCATGCAACTTTCTGATCAGTTGGAATTGCATGACATTCAGCAGCAAGGGATCGATGCCGACCACCGTTTTTGCGTCCGCGCCCAGCATCCGCCAGCAGTGGTAGCCGTTGCCGCAACCGACATCCAATACCAGCCGGTGTTGCAGCGGCGCGATGTGGTTTTTCAGCCGGTTCCACTTCCAATCCGAACGCCATTCGGTGTCTATATCGATGCCGAATAAGTTGTAAGGGCCTTTACGCCAAGGGCGCAGGGCTTTTAATTGGCTTTCGAGCTGCTTTTTTAGCGGCTCGCTTAAGTCATTAGCATTGCCTATTTGCACCGCATCGGCATCCAGCGCACGTTGCGCGGTAGATAATTGCGGCACAGCGGCTAACAGAGCTTGCCACTGCGCTAAATCGCCGTGTTTGTTTAGCTCAAAGGCTTGTTCAAGCTGTTGCGGCAGCAACTTTGCCCAAGTCTCGGCTTTTGCCTCGATCAGCGCATCGTACAAGGGTTGATAATCCATCATTTCAGGGCAATGATGGAAGCGAAGTTGAAGTATTGAAACCAGACTTCGGCGCTACTGAAGCCAACTTGGCGTAAACGGTTTTGATGTTGGGCGAAGGTTTCCGGAACCAGGACATTTTCCAGTGCGCTACGTTTTTGGCTGATTTCCAGTTCACTGTAGCCATGTGCTTTTTTAAAGGCGTGATGCATTTGCGTTTGCAATTCCTGTTGCCGTTCATCGTCGAATTTAAGCTTTTCCGACAGAATTAAAATGCCGCCGGGCAATAAGCTCTGATAGATTTTTTGCAAAAGGCTAAGCCGCTGTTCAAGCGGAATAAACTGTAAAGTAAAGTTTAAGACCACCACCGAAGCGTTTTCAATCGCTACGTCAAGAATATCTTGGCAGCGCACTTCGACTGCAATCGGGGCTTGATCTTGTTGTAACGCTTGCTGAAAGCGCGTCACCATCGCCTCGGAATTATCAACGGCAACGATCCGGCAATGTTCAGCTTCAATCTGATGGCGCATGGATAAGGTCGCCGCGCCCAAGGAACAGCCCAGGTCGTAACAGACGCTATGGTCACGGGCAAAACGCCCGGCCAGTAGCCCTATTGCCGAGATAATTGCGCTATAACCGGGAACCGAGCGTTGAATCATGTCCGGGAAGACGCCGGCTACAGTCTCGTCGAATTTGAAAGCGCCGACTTCGCCAACGGGACTGGCATAAAGGGAGTCTTTGGGGGAGTTCATGGCTTAGCAAGGATGGGGATAAACAGGAGGGGCGGCGGGTCGGCCGCCCTTAAGTCTGAATAGGTCTACGGCGTTTTGCAATGCTTCAAGAATTTGCCGCGGGTTTGCCGGCCAAGGCTTCGGCATTGCGTTTAACTAAGCCGTCAATAACCGCATTTAACGAACCCTTGGCTTCAACTTCATTAGCGAAGGTGGTGCGGTAGTTGGTCACCAAGCTCACGCCTTCAATCATAATGTCATAAGCTTTCCATACGCCGTCAGCCAACAGCATCCGGTAATTGACGCCGATAGGCTGTATGCCGGGCTGCAACACTTCGGTTTTGACAATCGCTTTGGTGGCGCCGCTTTCCAGTTCAAGCGGTAAGAATCGCACCGACCAGTCGTTAAATTCTACGAAAGCACGGGAGTAGGTTCTGACCAGCAGCGTTTGGAATTCATGCTTAAAACGCTCACGTTCATCATTCGTTGCTGTTTTCCAGATTTTTCCCAGAACCAGTGACGAAATTCTGTCGAAGTCCGTATGCGGATAAATGACTTCGTTAACGAATTGTGTAATTTTGGCAAAATCTTTGGTAAACGATTTATCCTGCAATTTTTGCTGCAATTGCACGGAAGCCTGTTGTATCGCTTGTTGCGGAGGCAACAAATCCGCCGCGACAGCCTTGGTTGCAGTCATAAGACTAAGTAATACAACAAATAAACCGAATACTGTTACTTGTCTAGCTTTCATAAAACCCTCTAAAATTAAATCAATGCATACTTAACTATCTTCAGCAATGCCTCATGCATCACTTGGGAACATTGCTACACTTCCCGGCTCCGGCTCTCCATTCAGCCTCCTGCATTACTCATAGGCAATGCAGTTGTCAAATATCGGTGCAGGAATTTCCCTGATACAATAAACCCTTCTGTCTTAGCGTAAAACCGTTGCAAGGCAACCTTTCTACAAGAATTTAAGATTTCTCCAAACCCTTAGAACACAAGGATAAGATGGCATATAATAACATCAATTTTCCTCAAACACGCATGAGAAGAATGCGTTATAGCGATTTTTCCCGCCGCTTAATGCGCGAAAATCGACTGTCTGTCGATGACCTTATTTACCCGATGTTTGTCACTGAAGGTTCGAAGCAACGGCAAACTATTTCATCGATGCCGGACATCGAAAGACTCTCCCTGGATTTACTGCTGGCGGAAGCCCATCAGCTTTATGAGCTGGGTATTCCGGTTATCGCGCTGTTTCCGGTAACCGCCGACGATAAAAAATCGGAACATGCGGCCGAAGCCTATAACCCTGACGGCCTGATCCAGCGTAGTGTAAGGGCTTTAAAACAGGCCGTTCCCGAATTGGGCATTATTACCGATGTCGCGCTGGACCCCTTTACTACGCACGGGCAGGATGGCTTGGTAAATCCGGATGGTTACGTAATGAATGATGAAACCATTGAGGTATTAATCCGGCAAGCCTTATCTCATGCCGAAGCCGGAGCCGATATTGTGGCTCCGTCGGACATGATGGATGGCCGTATCGGTGCGATAAGACAGGCGCTGGAAGCCCAAAACCACAGCAATACGCTAATACTCGCTTATTCCGCCAAATATGCCTCCGGCTTTTACGGCCCCTTCAGGGATGCGGTAGGTTCCGCCGGGATGTTAGGCAAAGGCAACAAATACAGCTATCAAATGGACCCCGCCAATTCCGATGAAGCTTTGCGCGAAATACAACTGGATTTACAAGAAGGCGCGGATATGGTCATGATCAAGCCCGGAATGCCTTACCTGGATATCATCCGTCGGGTAAAGGACACTTATGGCGTACCGACCTTCGCTTATCAAGTCAGCGGCGAATACGCGATGCTCAAAGCCGCCGCGATGAACGGTTGGCTGGATGAAAAACAAGTTGTGTTGGAATCCCTGCTCGCCTTCAAGCGCGCCGGCAGCGATGCTATCCTGAGTTATTACGCCAAATCCGTAGCCCAGTGGTTGCAAGAATAAGCTTGATATTGTAATTACTGAGAAACATGCAGTGAACGTTGCTAGGCATTTGTTCAGACCGGACTGTTATTCAGTCAAATCCGTTTTTTGCATGCTGAGTGTTTCGGGTCTTTTATTCATCTTTAACCTATCAACCTAAGTGGGGCCAGTTCCATGTTAGAAGAAAACTTTATCGCGGAAAAAAGAAGATTTCACATTGAAGAAGCTATTTTGGTTTTGTTACTGATTTTGTCGCTGGTCGGCATCGGCATCATGGATTTTTCGCCTGCGGACGGTTATGGCTACTGGCTCATCCTGGTTTTTGTATTTTGCCTGTTTGCAATGATCATCGGTTGGCTGCAATCCAAGCACCGTAGCGAAGATTTCAAGATTATCCTGCGCGAACAATCCATGCATTGGATCACATCCTTACTGGTAGTTGGCGGCGTGTTTTTAATACATCAGTCCGGACGCATCCCCGAAGAGGATGCAGGCTTGATTATCCTGCTTATTTTATCGCTGTCGACCATACTCGACGGCCTGCGTGTGGGTTGGCGTTTTAGCTTGGTCGGGCTTTTTCTGGGCGTTGCCGCGGTGATTTCCGTCTATACGCCGCATTTTTTGTGGATAGAATTGGGTATTGCGATTTTGATCATTATGGCGACTATTTTATGGGAATTATGGCAGGAAAGAAGAGCGTAATGATGACCTTGCCGGACCGTTACGCCGTATTCGGCCACCCCATCAAGCACAGCAAGTCGCCGCGAATTCATCGGATGTTTGCCGAACAGACCGGGCAAGCGCTTGACTACAGCGCAGTGGAAGTACCTGCCGAACAATTCGAGACCGCGGTCGCGGCGTTTTTTGGCGAAGGCGGCAAAGGCTTGAACTGCACGGTACCGCTGAAAGAACTGGCTTGGCGCTACGCCGAGCATAAAACCGAACGTGCGCAATTGAGTAAGGCCGTCAACACGCTTGCGCGTCAGGCCGACGGTTCGATACTGGGCGATAACACCGACGGCATCGGATTGGTAAACGATTTGACCGTCAATCGGGGCATTGCCTTAGCGGGCATTCGCATCCTGATTTTGGGAGCAGGCGGGGCTAGTCGGGGCATCATCAGCCCGATCCTTGAGCAATTGCCGCAAACTCTCGTTATCGCCAACCGCACCGAAGATAAGGCGGTCAAGCTGGCCGCTGAATTTCAAGCTAAAGCAACGATTACCGGTTACGGCTTTGACGCTTTGAAAAATCAACAGTTCGATTTGATTTTAAACGCGACCTCAGCCAGCCTTAGCGGTCAACTGCCGCCGTTGCCGGCCGGTTTATTGGCGGCCGGCGGCAACTGCTACGATCTTGCTTATGGCAACGAGCCGACCGCTTTTGTCCGTTGGGGGCAGGAAAACCATGCGGCAAACAGTCTGGATGGCTTGGGTATGCTGGTTGAGCAGGCGGCGGAGGCTTTTTTTATCTGGCGTGGCGTCCGGCCCGAAACCCGGCCTGTTATCGAGCTGTTGGATTCGGAGCGGAAAAAAGCATAACACCGCGAAGACACGCAGGAACACCAAGTGTTAGCGCTGTTCCGTTCGCGGGTTAAGCAACCCTACTTTAAATATTCATTTTTCAAACGAATATACTGCCGGGCGGAATAAGCCAAAAATTCTTTTTCCGATTCCGTTAAAGGCCGGGCTTGCTTGGCAGGCACCCCCACATAAAGATAGCCGCTTTCCAGCGTTTTCCCCGGCGGCACCAGCGTCCCCGCGCCCAACATCACATAATCTTCAAGCACGGCGCCATCCATAATAATTGCGCCTATGCCGATCAAACAATAATCGCCGACGGTGCAGGCGTGAACCACCGCCCGGTGGCCTATCGTCACGTTGTTGCCGATCAGTAAAGGATGGCCTTGAGCGGTATACGGACCGGCGTGAGTCACATGCAATATCGAACCGTCCTGCACATTAGTGCCGTCGCCGATAACGATACGCTCGACATCGCCTCTGAGCACCGTCGTAGGCCATATCGAAACCTGATCGCCCAAGGTCACGTCGCCGATGACGACGGCACTGTCATCGATAAACACAGATGCGCCGATTTTGGGGGCTATCCCGTTAAATGTCCTGATTGCCATTCTGATCCTGTTATTAACTGTTTATGCTTGTATCCGTTTTAACGCGAACAGCGCCAGCGCTAAAACCGTCAAGCTGGGAATAACCGCCATTAACGGCGGATAAAGGTCGTAAATCAGCCCGATATGGCCGACGATTTTATCGATAATATTAAAGCCCATACCGATGACGACGCCTATCATCATCCGGCCGCCCACGTTAACGCCGCGGGTGACGCCAATAACAAAGGGCGCGGACACCAGCAGCATGATCACCACCACCAAAGGATTCATCACCCGGCCCCAGAAAGCCAGTTCGAATTCGTGCGATTTTTGATGGTTATCCTTTAAAAAATCAATGTACATGGCCAGATCGTACATCGATAAATTATTCGGGTTGACCACGACAATCTCCAGCAAATCCGGGGCAATGGTGGATTGCCATAGTTGCTCGTTTTGCGCCGTTGCCGCTATCTGTTGCAACGAAACCTCCGATTGCTTGATGTGTTCCAGTTTCCACTGCTGATTACCTTGAAAAACCGCTTTCTCCGCATGGGTCGAATAACGCAAACGGTGTTGCTCGTCCAATTCATAGATACTGATGTCGGCCAAGCTGCCGTCGTCTTCGATTTTGCGGACATTAATAAACTTTCTGCCTTCACGCAGCCAAAGCCCATATTTGACGTTCATCACCACCTGTTCATTTTGGGCGGTCACTTTAATCACCCGTGCCGCCCTTTCGGCTTCCGGCGCGATAAATTCACCGACCACTATAGAAATAGCGACTAAAATGCCGCCCGCCAACATCACCGCCTTAATTATTCCGAAAATGGACAAGCCGGCGGCGCGCATCGCAATCAGCTCGCGATTGTTACCCATCGCACCCAAGATAAACAGGCTGCCCAGTAACGCCGATGCCGGCATCAATTCGTAAAAAACGGTAGGCGAAGTTAAGGCAAGATAATAAAAAATCTCTGTTAAGCCGTAACTGCCTTTGCCCAGATCCTTTAATTCATCGCTGAAAGTAAACAGATTGAATAAAGTTAACAGCAATAAAACCGCAACAAAGGAGCCTTTCAATATTTCCCTGACGATATAGCCTGTTAATACATTCACTGAAACACCTTTGCCCTGATTTTCATCGCCAGCCATTGCCAGCCGTATAATCTCGCCAATAAAATCCCGCCGATTAACAACAGCAGGGTATTGACGCCGGTAACGCCCAGCCAGGCGGGGATGGTTTGCGTCATGACCCAGCTTTGGCTGACACGGATAAGATTGCCGTAACTGAAATAGATTAAAAAGCCTACCAGCATATTGCCGTAAACACCGCTGCGAGGCGACATCTGGGCTAAAGGCACGGCAATAAAACTCAGCAACAGGATTCCCATAGGAATAGAAAATCGGCGTTGCAATTCGGCAATATCGGAGATTTGACCGGACTCGACCAAGGTTTCGCTGGCTACCGATTCCTTGCCGAATTTAACGGCGGACTCTTTGGTATCCATTCTTACCGCATATTCGGCAAACTGTTCGAGCACAAAATTTACGGTTCCCGGCTGTCCTTGTATGCGTTCGCCGTTTTCTAAAATGATATAACGCCCGTCCGATAAATCTTCCATCCTGCCGGTTTTGGCATTGATAATCGCCAAGTGGCTGCCTTGCCTGTGCTGGACAAAAACCTGATGCATTTTTTTATCGGCATCGATTTTTTCCACATAAAAAACCAGGTCGCCCTGGCTGTACTCGCTAAATTTTCCGGCGGCAATACCTCTGATATCGGCCGATTCCTCATCCTGATGGATGAGTTGATCCATTCTGGCTTCGGCCCAAGGCGAAACGTAAAATGACAACCCGGTTGACAGGAAACTTAAAGGAAAAATCAACAGGAATATGGCGCGATACACGGTTCCGGCGCCGCCGCCTGCCGACGCCACGGCCGACATCTCCTGATCCCGGTACATCCGGCCCAAAACCATCAACACCGCCATAAACAAGGCCGCCGGTAAAAACGCGGCGCTGGCGATAATTGTTTTCAAACCCAGAACGGTCAGCAAAGTTTGATTGGACACCTGCCCTTCAACCGCCTTGTCGAGAACCCTGATAAACTGCCGACTGACGATAATAACAACGATAACAGACCAAACCGCTAATAATGTTTTCAATAAATCCAAGGCGATCATTTTATCCAGGACGGTGATCAATTGACGCCGCCCCGAGTTATAGCCTTTGCTCCATTTTGCTTCCAAGCGTGTCTCCCATTAAAACGAATATGTTGTACAACGAAACCAAAAGGCGCGACGGTCATTAAAGAATATCGACATCCACCTTTAAATGGTAAGTAAAGGAGCATTTTATAGAAACAGTGCGATTAGCAGTAGCTCATTGTGAGTGTCGCGATGTTTGAATAGTTACACCGTGTCTCTTCAATCAATATTTGTGCGGTATAATCACGGCTAAACCGCGCATCTTGTAACAGACGCCTCGAACAGGCTATTTTCAGCCTACTCAAGATGACACTTTATTCAACCCAATAAACGAGTTAAGTTATGGACTATTCAATAGAAACAACACCCTTAGAAGAACTACAATGCGATTGCGTGATTGTCGGTGTTTATCAAGACCAGCAACTCAGTCCTTCCGCAACCGTCCTTAATGCCTGCACCCAAGGGCTGATCAAAACTATCGTCAGCCGCGGCGATCTGAGCGGTAAAAACGGCGAAACCGCATTAATCAATTTTATTCCCGACAGTAAAATCGAGTCCATCTTGTTGGTCGGACTGGGTGAGAATAAGCCCTTATCCGGTAAAAACTATAAAAAAGCCTTGGTGGCCGCGGTTAACAGTTTGAAAAAACCGCAGATAAAATCGGTCGTTTGCTGTCTAGCGGAATGTGACGTTGAAAACCGCGACCGGCAATGGAAATCCAGGCATATCATCGAAGTCTTTAGCGATGCCGTGTATCAATTTACCCACACAAAATCCGATAAAGAAACCGAAAGCAAGATTGAAAAAATATCTATCGCCGCCACCGACACCGAGCACGCATTAGCTTATGCCGGTTTAATGCAGGGCAAGGCTGTTGCCGAAGGCACCGATTTGACCAAATACTTGGGCGATTTGCCGGGCAACATCTGTACGCCGACTTATCTTGCCGAACAGGCGATTGAGTTGGGCAAAAAATATCCCAGTCTGACGGTTAAAGTGCTTGAAGAAGCGGATATGGCGGCGCTGGGTATGGGCGCTTTCCTGTCCGTTTCGCGCGGCAGCCGTCAACCGGCCAAATTAATCAGCTTGGATTATCAATGCGGCGAGAAAAACGCCAAGCCTATCGTTCTGATCGGTAAAGGTCTGACTTTTGACGCAGGCGGAATTTCATTAAAACCGGCCGCCGGTATGGAAGAAATGAAATACGACATGTGCGGCGGCGCAACGGTTTTAGGGGTTTTGCTTGCCGCCGCGCAAATGCAGTTGCCGCTGAATATTATCGGGCTGATTCCGTCATCGGAAAACATGCCCGACGGCGACGCCAATAAACCGGGCGATATTGTGACCAGCATGTCCGGCAAAACCATTGAAATAATCAATACCGATGCCGAAGGCCGTCTGCTGCTGTGCGACGCTTTAACCTATGCGGAGCACTATAATCCCGATGTGGTGATCGATATTGCCACCCTGACCGGCGCGGTTGGCGTCGCTTTGGGGCGCATCACCGTCGGCTTGCTCGGCAACGACGACGCTTTATGCAATGACTTGCTTGCCGCCGGTGAGATCGCCAACGACAGCGCTTGGCGCTTACCGCTCTGGGAAGAATACCAGGAACAACTTAAATCCAGTTTTGCCGACATGACCAATTCCGGCGGCAGAGACGCGGGCACCATCACGGCGGCATGCTTTCTCGGGCGCTTTGCCGAAAAATTCCGCTGGGCGCATCTGGACATCGCCGCTACGGCTTGGCGATCCGGCCAAATTAAAGGCGCAACCGGCCGTCCGGTGTCGTTATTAAGCCAATATCTAATAGGCCGGGCGCATCCCGAAAGCTAAGTGGTTGAAGTCAGTTTTTACATACTGCCGTCGGAATCGTTACGAGACAGGTATCTGTTCGCTTGTAAGCTGATCGAAAAAGCTTACCGTAGTGGTAGTTTTTGTTACGTGCTCACCGATTCCGACCAACAAAGCCAGATCATAGACGACCTGCTCTGGACTTTCAGGGCAGGCAGTTTTATTCCGCATCAGCTATATACCGGCGAGTCGGCCGATATCGCGGCCATTGAAAAAGTCGTCTTGATAGGCTCGTTGAGTGCGCCTCGGAATTGGCAAAAAACAGTGTTCAATCTGTCTTCCCATTATCCCGATCCGGGAGCGCAAACCGAGCGCATTCTTGAAATACTGGATAACAGCGAAACAACTAAAGAAGCGGGCAGAAGCCGCTATCGTCGGTATCAACAGTCAGGCATGAGCATTACCACGCATAATATGGCAAGGACAAACTGAAGCGGTCGATTATTAAGAAGACTTGCTTTAGGCAAGCAACGAGTTTAGTAAAGGTTGAAGATTACCCATCTGCCGTTGCCGGGTTAAGCGATTGGCGACGATGATGCTTTTTAATTCAGTCAGCGCCGATGCAAAAACATCATTAACCACCAGATAATCGAACTCGTCATAGTGACGCATTTCGGTAACGGCGTCGCGCATGCGACGGGCGATAATGGGTTCATCGTCTTGGCCCCGATTTCTGAGACGCTGCAATAGAATTTCCGTCGATGGCGGCAGGATAAAAATCGACAGACTGTCGGGCAGCAGTTGTTTAATTTGTTCCGCGCCCTGCCAGTCGATCTCAAGAATCACATCCAAGCCCTGTTTCAGCTTGTCTTCCACGGTCTGCTGCGCGGTGCCGTAAAAATTATCGAAAACTTGGGCATGCTCTAAAAACGCCTGTTTTTCCAGCATGGCCTGAAACTCTGCAACGCTAACAAAATAATAATCCTGCCCGTGTATTTCGCCGGGTCGCATCTGCCGGGTGGTATGGGAGACGGAAACGGTCAGGCCGGCCAAATCGGCAACCAGTTGTTTAACCAGACTGGTTTTACCGGCCCCGGACGGAGCGGAAATAATATACAGTTTGCCGATAGTCATAAGTTATCAAATTGAAAGAGCCAAGATTCAAGCCATAGGGCTCAATTTGTTTTTAGTCTTTTTTAAAAATCAAATCCCAAACGCCGTGGCCTAAGCGCAGGCCGCGCTGCTCAAATCGAGTTAACGGACGGTATTCGGGGCGCTCGCAATAAGCGCCGGTAGGGCTGGCATTGCTGAGGCCCGCACCGGCCGATAATACTTGCAGCATATGTTCCGCATAATTTTGCCAATCGGTCGCCGCATGAAAATAACCTTCCGGCTTTAATTTCTTGGTTAATAATTCGATAAAGTCAGGTCTAACGATACGCCGTTTATGATGTTTTTTTTTCGGCCAGGGGTCGGGGAAAAACAAGTGCACGCCGCTGAGGCTATGCTCGGCAATTTTGTGTTCGATAATATCCATCGCATCGTGACAATAAATTCTAACGTTGGTCAGTCCTTGTTGATCCAGCAGCAGCATTAAATGACCGACACCCGGCTTATGAACTTCAATGCCGATATAGTCATGATCGGGGTTAGCCGCCGCTATCTTCGCCAAGCTGTCGCCGGTGCCGAAACCGATCTCAACAATCAACGGCGCCGTACGACCGAAAACCCGATCAAAATCATAGTCGGCATGAGGATCGAGACAATACCGATCCCAGTGATTAGCCAAGGCCAATTGCTGACCTTGGGTAATTCGACCTTGCCGACGAATAAAGCTGCGGATTCTACGCGCGGGAGTATTTTCAGAAGAAAGCATGGTAACTAAGGGACATAAAGGGCGTCTGAGCGGCCTTATAAAATTAAAAGAACAAACCGTCTATCGGCGATGAGGCGGAGGCAAAGCGCTTTCTCGGCATGCGTCCGGCCAAGAAGGCTTCCCGACCGGCTTCGATGCCTTTGCGCATGGCCGAAGCCATCAGGATTGGATTTTTGGCGGCGGCAATCGCGGTATTCATTAACACGCCGTCGCAGCCCAGCTCCATCGCAATGGCCGCATCGGACGCGGTGCCGACACCGGCATCGACCAAAATTGGCACATTGGCGTTTTCAACAATGGTCAGAATATTGTAGGGATTACGCACCCCTAAACCCGAACCAATCGGCGCGGCTAATGGCATCACCGCGACGCAACCGATGTCTTCCAGTCTTTTGGCGGCAATCGGGTCGTCATTGGTGTAGACCATCACGTCAAAGCCGTCTTTAACCAGCAGTTCGGCGGCGACATAGGTTTCCGCGACATCGGGGAACAAGGTCAATTGATCGGCCAATACTTCCAGTTTGACCAAGTTATGACCGCCCAGCAATTCCCGGCCCAAACGGCAGGTTCGTACAGCGTCTTCCGCGGTATAACAACCGGCGGTATTGGGCAGAATGGTGTATTTGTCGGGCGAAATGACGTCCAGCAAATTGGGCTCGCCCGGATTCTGGCCGATATTGGTGCGACGTATCGCTACGGTCACAATTTGCGCGCCGCTGGCTTCGATAGCCAAGCGGGTTTCTTCCAAATCCTTATATTTACCGGTGCCGACCAATAATCTTGACTGGTATGTGACCCCGGCAAGCACAAACGAGTCGTCTTGCCCGCCGCCGATAGCATGGACGATTTCCAAACGGTCGCCGGCCTGTAATACTTGGCTATCGTATTGTTGGAACGGCAAGATTTCCTTATTCAATTCAACCGCAATTTTTTTGCCGGTGAGTCCCAACTCGGCAATCAGATCGGCAACCCGGCTGTTTTCAGCGCAGTCGCGGGTGTCGCCGTTAACATAAATCATCATCGACTTAAACTCCGGCTGGTGTCCACGGTTCTGCGTTTTTGCACCGCTAGCGCCAGCTCTTTTAACAACGGCAGGGTATCATCCCAGGACAAGCAAGCATCGGTGATACTTTGGCCGTAGACCAGCGGTTGGCCTTCAATAACTTTTTGGCTGCCTGCCTTTAGATGGCTTTCGATCATCACGCCCATAATCCTATGGTCGCCGTTGGCGATTTGCTGAGCGACATCATCGCCGACAATCAATTGCCGTTGGCACTGTTTTAAGCTGTTGGCATGACTGAAATCAATCATGATATTCGGCTTTAACTTCGCTTTTACCAGGCCTTCGGCGACTTGCTCCACGCTGACTGCATCATAATTAGGGCGATCGTTGCCGCCTCTTAAAATGATATGCACGTCTTCATTGCCGGTGGTTGAAAAAATGGCCGAATGCCCGGCTTTATTCAACGAAATAAAGTGATGCGGACTCATCGCCGCGCCTATCGCATCAATGGCGATTTTTATGGTGCCATCGGTGGAGTTTTTAAAGCCGATAGGACACGATACGCCCGAAGCCAATTCACGATGTCCCTGACTTTCGGTGGTTCTGGCGCCGATTGCGCCCCAGGCGATCAGGTCGGAAACATACTGCGGCGTGATCAAATCCAAATATTCGGTTGCGGCGGGGACGCCCGCTTCATTCACATCCAACAGCAACTGTCTGGCAATGCGTAGGCCTTTGTTGATATTAAAACTGGAATCCAGGTCGGGGTCGTTAATCAGGCCTTTCCAACCGACCGTCGTGCGCGGCTTTTCAAAATAAACCCGCATCACGATGACTAGATCGTCTTTTAGTTCATCCTTCGTTATCTTTAAAAGGCGGGCATATTCATGCGCGGCTATAGGATCATGAATGGAACAGGGGCCCACCACTACGACCAAACGATCATCCAAACCGGACAGTATTTTGTGTATATCCTGCCTGGCCAGCATAGTTGTTTGCGCCGCAGTTTCGCTAATCGGCATTTCAGTATGAACCTGAACCGGTGCAATGACTTCTTTAGTCGCACAAATCCGGAGGTCATCAGTGTTATATTTTGTTTGCATGAAAGCTATCAACCCGTTGCAGGATTATTGTCGGAGTTTGGCATTTTAACCGATTTTAAAACGCTTTGGTTAGTTCTTGCCGCATCAATTGGCCGCAGCTAAATTATACCTATCAGCTGCCGGTTGCTTGGTTTTAAACCGCCGTGACTTAAATCGCCACAATTTTAAAAACAACAATATTTTTACCCCCGCTTGCGCCACTACCAAATCGATGAAAATATTTATATTAATTTTCAGTTGCTTAAATCGTACTGTCTTGGTCTTGTTTAATTGCCGACACTGCTTTTTACAAGACAAATCCAAATCCAATGAGTGATTTTTTTATTTATAGTTTTGACACAACGCGGTCTATCATGATAAAAAGTACCCTGTCGTTTACTTCTTAATTCGACAAGCAACTCAATAAGAAATTATTGAGTGGCCCCTTTGAGGAAAGGGAATAAAACAATTAATATAAACTTTCGAGGATTTTAAAATGGCTGAAGAACAAGAAAAAGATAACACATGGTTGATCGCTGGTGTTGCTATTGCTGCTGTTATTGTTTTGGTTGTATTGTTGAAACAAGACGAAACTAAGCATTTACAAAGTGGTGCTGTTGCAGCGAGTAACGCTGAAGTGTTCTCGAAAATTGATGCGAAAAAAACCAGCAACAAAACTGCACAATAAAATCAAAACGTAGTCGAATGAAAAATACCTCCCGTTAATTGACGCGAGGTATTTTTCTTCCCGCTTTACCTCCTTTCATAGTTCCTGACCCAATCAGGGTCACATAATTCCTTATTGTTTCCATCCGCTGGACTTTAGTATTAGTACTCAGTCAAAATTTCTTGATCTGGGAAGTCAGCTAATTCTGTCAGCTAATCTGCGTCAAGAATGTGCTGTTTTCGGCAAGTTTAAATGCGGCTGATTTCTTAAACTCAGTAAAGTTTTAGGCAACTCACCGTTAATAAAGCCGGCAAAACAGAGAGCGCAGAGAATGCGGACCACACTAATAAATAAACGCCTTTGAAAATCCGCGCTAATCATAACGATTAGCGTGATCTGGGTTTCATTATTAGGAGGAACATTTGTACAAGTGACCTTATTAATCCCTGAAATTCTCAAACTGTAACGGCATTTCCAGCTTTTCCTCCCTCAGCATTTTAATTACGCCTTGAAGGTCATCCCGGTTTTTGCCGGTTACCCGGACTTGGTCGCCTTGAATAGCCGCCTGCACTTTGAGTTTTTTATCTTTAATCAGTTTAACGATTTTTTTGGCCAGCGCCGAGTCCAGTCCCTGTTTCATGATAATTTCCTGATGTACCGCTTTGCCGCCGGGCTTAGGATCGCCAACCTCCATGCAAGCTATATCGACGCCGCGCCGACTGAGTTTGGAGCAGACAATACTGAACATTTGCTGTAACTGAAACGTCGATCCAGAGGTCATGATCAATTTATCGTCGGTCAATTCAAAACTGGAATCGGTGCCCTTAAAATCGAAGCGTGTGGTGACTTCTTTATTGGCTTGATCGACGGCATTTTTAATTTCGTGTTTATCAAATTCAGAGATGATGTCAAAAGAGGGCATGGTGGTATTAAACGCGGTAGCAAAAGGAATTTAACTATAATGATGTTTCCCGCATTATTCAACACCGTTCAGCGCTTGTGCCGACCGCATTTATAATGCGATGGGGGACGAAAACGTTTCAAGAGCTTTTCTTAATGGTAAAAAAACTTAATTTACCGACATTCTTTTTAATCACAGCTCTGATCGGCAAAGTAAAAATAACCGTTACTTTCAAGCCGCCAAATTCGGATTCGTCCAAAACCAGTTCAGCGCCATGTATTGTTGCGATACGTTGCACGATCGAAAAACCAAGACCGGTGCCCTGCGCTTTATTGGCGGTTTCAACGCAACGATGAAACCGTTTTAGCGAGTTTTCATATTGGTCGGGCGCTATGCCCGGCCCCGAGTCTTCAACGCACAGCTTTATCTGATGCTCTGTGCCTATCAGCCCAACTTTGACTACGCCTTGAGCCGGCGTGTATTTGATCGCGTTGTCGATAATATTCCTGATTAAAATATTGATCAGCAGCGTATTGGCGACGATGGGCACCGCATTCACTTCATCGTATTCCATATGAATCCGTTTTTTATGCGCTTCCGGGTCTAATTCGGCGATAATTCGCATGACTTCACGGCTGAGTAAGGTCGTTTCCTTGGCTAAAAATTCAGTGCCGGATTCGATGCGCGAGAAGGTCAATAACTGTTGCACCATGTAGGTCATTCGGTTAACCGCTTGTTCAATCCGTTTGAGCGCTTGATGGCGAACCGTTTCGTCGCGGGTGCGCATGGCGACCTGAGCCTGAGTCAGCAGCCCCGCCAACGGTGTTCTTAATTCGTGCGAGGCGTCGGCGGTAAAGCGGCGCTCGTGTTCAAAGGCTTGCTCCAACTGGGCGAACAGGTTATTGATTTCATTGACGACCGGAATGATTTCCTTGGGCAGTTTTTTACTCGATAGCGGCTTCAGAAAACTCGCTTCCCGCCGGGATAAAGCAATTTCCAGCCGGTTAAGCGGTTTTAATGCATGCCCGACGATAATCCAGATAACCAAACCTAAGATCGGCAAGCCGACCAGGAACTGCATGACCAATTGCGCCGATATTTCATCGGTTAATTCGGCGCGAATTTCTTCCTTTTGACCGACATGAATAATGTATTCGCCGTTCGAGCTGGAAATGCTGAACACATGCCACAAATGCTCGTCGATATCGGTTTCGCTGAAGCCATGGGTGGCGGAAGAAAAGGCAAAAGTCGGCGCGCTTTCCGAGCGCAGCAATAAACCGTCGTTTTTGGACCACAGTTGGAAGGCCACTTTTCTTTCGTATTTATGGCCTAAAGCGCTGGCCTCTAAAAGCCCGTCAAAGACGTCCCATAATTGATCGTCAATATTTTTTTTACTGAAGCCATGGACCGCGAATTCACCTGAATTTTCGCTACGCTGTAATAAACCGTCCCCTTTAGCCCACAGTTGAAAAGCGCTTTGTCGTTTATTTTTACGTTCGATATAGGGATGCAAGCGCTCATCGGTTTGCGTTTGTACCCAATGTTTGGACAGCGAGCCTTCCCGCACCAAGCTTTCTACAAACACGTGCAGTACTTTGGCCGACTGCGCCAACTCCGCATCGAACAGACTGGCCACTTCGTCACGGGTGACTTTATAGCTCATATAAGCGGTCACCCCCCAGATCAACATCGATGCGGAAAGTAGACTTAACAACAACAGCTGGCGTAGCGAATAGTTCATTAATTCTCGGTCATGACTTAGCGGTTGGAAAACGGAATGCGGATAAGGCGGATGAATATGATGAATGCAGATTTTTCCGGATACTCCGCGTTTATCCTATTGATCCGCGTCGCCTCCTGCAATAGATGTCTTTGCACTCGCAAAGCGCCTAGTGCCGGCGTACCCTGCCTGCTATATCCATGTGGTCGTAGGGGCGCTTACTTTTGACATAGGCGTTGCACGGTAGTGAGTGGCTGAGCCGTTATTAATCTTCATCGATAATATACCCCACACCCCTGACGGTACGGATAATAGACGGGTCGAGTTTTTTCCTTAGATGATGAATGTGAACTTCCACGGTATTGCTCTCTACATCGGAGTCCCAGGAATACAAGCTTTCTTCAAGCCGGGCTCGGGAAATAACCCGGCCGATATTGCTCATTAAAAAACTCAGTATCTCGAATTCTTTTTGCGACAGGTCAACTTTTTCATCGTTCCAGGTCACCTGATGCGAAGCGGGGTCCAAAACAATGCCTTTATACTCAATATTAGGCGCACTACGGCCCTCGTTCCTTCTTGCCAATGCTCTTAACCGTGCGCAAACCTCATCCAGTTCAAACGGTTTAATCACAAAATCATCGGCTCCGCTATCCAAACCCAGCACCCGATCGGGGACGGTATCCTTGGCGGTCAACACCATGACCGGGGTTTCGTCCTTACGCGCTCTTAACGCTTTTAAAATATCCAACCCTTCCATATCCGGCAAGTTCAGATCCAGTACGATCAACTCATAACTGTTGACTTTTAACGCCTCATCGGCAAGTTTGCCGTTGGTGAGCCAGTCAACCGCATAGCCTTCCATTTTTAAACCTTCGACCAGTCCTTCGCCGAGTATTTCGTCATCTTCAACCAGTAACAGTCGCATATGCCCTCACTTTAAAGTAATCAGTCATTAACAAAAAGGCCTCCGCCTCAGGCGAGGTAACGAGCCAGGCTCAAGCTTAAACCGTTCGATTGTAAGTTGAAGCCAAAAAGGCATCAGCGTAATCGAGCAAAGTTAAGTCCCACTTAAATGTGTTGCCGACTTGAAAGTCGGCGGCGCCTTATTGATTAGAGACCATCAATGATAAACTGACCGCTATCTTAAACCATCGGGTAAAAAATCTCTTGCCGCCGCTTAGTCTCTACATCCATATTCCTTGGTGCATCCAAAAATGTCCTTATTGCGATTTTAATTCCCACGCGATTAAATCCGATACGCCTGAAGCCGCTTATATCACTGCGTTGCTGAATGATTTGGCGGTCGATATCCGGCGCTATAACATTACTCGGCCGATCGGCAGCATTTTTATCGGCGGCGGCACGCCCAGTTTGTTTTCGCCGGAATCGATTAATCGTTTGCTGCGCGGCATAGAACAACAGGTGGTACTTGAAGAGGGCTTGGAAATTACCCTTGAAGCCAATCCCGGCACTTTTGAGAGCCAAAAATTTGCCGAATTCAGGGCCTTGGGCATCAATCGATTATCGATCGGCATACAAAGCTTTAGTGACGACTTATTAAAAAAATTGGGCCGTGTTCATTCCGCGCGGGAGGCCGTTCATGCGGCCGAGATTGCGCACCGGTCCGGTTTCGACAATTTTAACCTGGATTTGATGTTCGGCCTGCCGGGCGCAAGTCCCGACAGCAGTAAAACGGATATAGAAACGGCGATCGGCCTCGAACCCAGCCATATTTCTTTTTACCAGTTAACGCTGGAACCGAATACCTGGTTTCATAAATTTCCGCCCAAACTGCCGGATGACGAAACCATCTTCCGTAGCCAAAAACAATGTCAAACCCTATTGGCCGATCACGGCTATCAACAATATGAGGTCTCCGCTTACAGCAAACAAGGCCGACAGTGCCGACATAATCTAAATTATTGGCGATTTGGCGATTATTTGGGCATGGGCGCGGGCGCGCACGGAAAAATCAGCCAAAATTTACCGCAAACGATTATCCGCAGTTTTAAGCCCAAAAGTCCGGAACAGTATTTAAACAACCCGGATAAAAACGGCGGCGCCGACGTTATTGAGGTGGCGGAACTGCCTTTGGAATTCATCATGAATCATTTGCGCCTGAAACAGGGCTTTAGCCTGGAAGCCTATCAAGAGACCACAGGCCTTGAGATAGTCACATTGGAGCCGGCCTTATCGGCTTGCGTGAAACAAAATTTGCTTATCCGGCAAAACAATCACTATCATTGTTCGGAACAAGGCTGGAACTTCCTGGATAATATTTTAGAAAAATTCATTCCTTAATCCCTGTAAACTTAACTTCCGTTATTATCATGCTTGATTATCAAAAAGACTTTATTGCTTACGCGCTGGAGTGCGGCGTCCTAAAATTCGGCACATTCCAATTAAAATCCGGCCGAACCAGTCCTTATTTCTTTAATACCGGCTTGTTCAATACCGGCGCTCAACTGGGCAAGCTGGGACAGTTTTACGCCCAAGCATTGATTGAATCCGGCATTAAACCGGATATTCTGTATGGTCCCGCCTACAAAGGCATCCCATTGGTCAGCGCTACATCAATCGCTTATGCCCGCCTTGGCGGCGAAGATATTCCGTTTGCCTTCAACCGCAAAGAAGCAAAGGACCATGGCGAGGGCGGCAATCTGGTCGGTGCGCCGCTACAGGGTCAAGTACTCATTCTTGACGATGTCATTACCGCCGGCACCTCGGTCAGAGAATCCGTGGACATCATAAAAAACGCCCAGGCAACACCGGCAGGCGTATTGATCGCTCTGGATAGGCAGGAAAAGGGGCAAAATGACGTGTCCGCTATTTCGGAAGTGAAAGAGCAATTTGCAATGCCGGTGATTGCAATTATTACTTTAGCCGATATTGTTGAATTTCTAACGGATGATGTTAACCTTGAAGCGTCTGTGCTCAATGAAATAAAAGCCTACCAGCATCTTTACGGCATCTGAAAACACCTCGGCCCGGCTAAAAAATAAAGCGTCTTAAGCTAACAGTTCTTAAGATATAGACTACAATTAGCCAAAATTATCGTCACCGGACGACTGCATGGGCGGATATTTGCTCCTCGGTATTACTTAAGTTACAAGGATGTAATGAATGCAGGAGATAAAGCGCTTACGTAGGTGTTTCGAGCAACACAGGAGCAGCGAAACGGTGTACCCACATCTCGACTAACTTATAAAAAATCATGTTAGCAACAAAAGGCGTACCATGAGGAATATGGAATTTAAACAGCAAATGCACGAATATTCGCAATGGCGTGCAAAACTGGTTCAAGCTATAGAAATGTATCAGCAATGGCGTAGCCGCTATGGCATGAACGATCCTCACAGCACTGAAACGATCTTAAATATCCTTAACGGCCTGCAAGCGGACAAGATTACGCTGGCTTTCGTTGCTGAATTTTCCCGTGGTAAAACCGAGCTGATCAACGCCCTGTTTTTTGCCGAAACCGGCGTCAGATTGCTGCCGTCTTCACCGGGGCGCACGACGATGTCGCCCACCGAACTTTTTCATGATGAAAAAGACGGCAATTATATCCGTTTGCTGAATATCGAAAGCCGCCTTGAAGACATTCCCTTGTCCGAATTTAAAAAGAAACCGGACCGCTGGAATCAAATTGACCTTGACTGCGATTCGCCCACGCAAATGCAGGAAGCGTTTAAGGAATTGGTCGCCACCAAACTGGTCGACCGGGAAGTTGCCGACAAGCTGGGCTTATGGAATGAGCGCGAAGCGGCAGAGCAAGGCATCATCAATCCTGAAAAAGTCGAAATTCCCTGCTGGCGTCACGCCTTAATCAGCTTTCCTCATCCGTTACTCAAAGAAGGCTTATCGATACTCGACACGCCCGGTTTAAATGCTCTGGGAACCGAGCCGGAGCTGACCTTAAGCATGTTGCCCAGTGCTCAAGCCATTATTTTCGTGCTCGCCGCCGACACCGGAGTAACCAAAAGCGACCTGGAAATGTGGCGCAATCATGTTTGCCATAACCGGGGCGGCAATCGACAAGGCTTAGCCGTCGTGATGAATAAAATCGATGCGATGTGGGACGATCTTGCCGACGCCAACAGCTACGACGATTCCATACGTTCACAGGTAAAAACCTCGGCGACTACGTTAAAAGTCAATGAAAACGTCATTTTTCCGGTGTCGGCCAAGCAAGCGCTACTGGCCAAAGTGAAGGCCGACGAGACTTTGCTTGAAAAAAGCCGTCTGGCTGCATTGGAAACCTATCTTGCCAACGACATCTTAAAGCAACGCAAAAATATTCTGTTGGCGACGATTAATCGCGACATTGGTTTTCTGGTCAGCGAGTCGTTCAGCTTAACCAAGGCTTCATTGGAAGGCGCGATTAAACAGCTCGAAGAATTCAAAAAAATCGACTTTCAAAATCAGGACATGACCGGCAAATTAATGGCCGAAACGCGGGATCGACAGAATCTTTACTTGGCGAATGTCGAAAACTTTCAGGCCAGCCGCCGGGTTTTTACCGTTCAAGCCCAGGCCCTGATTGACTCGTTCGCTAAAGAGAAAGTCGACAGCATCATCAAAACGACCAAGCACGACATGGCGAAGAGCTTGACCACCTACGGCATGAAGCAAAATATCCGTAAATTATTCGACGAACTGCGCGATTTGCTGCAAGACTCCGTCGACAGCACCAATGAAACCCGGCGTTTGGTCAAAGCGATACACAAAAAATTTAAGGACGAATACGGCTTTAAGGAGATCGAGCCCCAACTGTTTTCGATTAAACAATATCAAATCGAACTGGAACAGATCTTTGACGAAGGCGAAGCCTTCCGTTCCAGCGCCAAAACCACGATGTCGGAACAAAGCATCGTCATCAACAAGCTTTACAGCACCCTGATCGCCAAGGCCAGAAATATACTCAGACAAGCCCATGCCGACGCCACAACCTGGAGTAACGGCGTGTTAACGCCTTTAATGCATCAAATTAAAGATCATAAAAAGCAAATCGAAGGCCGCTTGCAAATGCTGAGAAAAATCAACGAATCCAAAGGCAGTATTGCCGAGAACATTGCCGGCCTTGAAGCGGAGTTGGAGCCGTTGAAACGGCAACGCGACGAATTAACCATTATTATTAATGCCATGCGGCTGGATGCCTCTATAGAAATCACCCCATTGACAGGGCATAAACCGCAGTAAAAAAGCCATACACAATAGTTCCGTTGCCGATAGGGCTATTGCCGCATAAGCCGAGCTAGATCCGGAAATCGATACTTGCCGAGAATCACGCCGGTAAGAATCCATTGCCGGCACCTCCTAAGTAGTCGTTCAAAAGTCTTTTAACAGGTTTCACTCACCACGAAGATATGAAGTTTTATGTTAAGCTTCGCGATCTTCGTGTCTTCATGGCGAATTGCTTTGAATACAATAGAACGCGGATGACGCTGATAGTGATGATTAATGCCGATTTTTCACGACTCACTTGTCTTTCATCTTTTGCTGCATTCGTCGCCCATTTTATTGATTGTGAATTACCTAATTATTTAACGGCTGGAAAAATGCAAGCGCCGATTAGGCGGGTAAGCGCAGAAAGAGCGGTGTTATCCGCCTTCCGTCATAAAATTATCTCTGCTGAGTAGCTACAAAGAGCATACAAAAGTTTACTTGGTTTTTTCTTCGTGAATTTCGTGGTTTATTAATGAGTTTGTTTATCAGGAGTGCATCATGAGCCGTATCGTCTGGTTATTTCTAAGTGCAGTATTATTAACGCCGGCTACTCAAGCAAAACCGCTAACCCCGGAACAAGTGCCGGAGCCGCTGAAGCCTTGGATAGACTGGGTATTACAAAACAGCATTGAGCCGGTCTGCCCTTTTGTCTACAACAATTACGAGCAAAAACACTGTAGCTGGCCGACCCTGACCCAGCTTGATTTAACCGCCGGAAAAGGTCTTTTCTCAATGAGTTGGCTGGTGTATCAAGACAGCTGGGTTAGTTTGCCGGGCGATGAAAAACACTGGCCGCTTAATGTGACGATTAACAATAAAGCCGCGCTGGTTATGGATAAGGACGGCATTCCCTCAATCAAGCTGGCGGCGGGCTCGCAGCAGCAAATTAACGGCGAGTTCTTGTGGAGCGCCATTCCCGATAACTTAAAAATACCCGAAGATACCGGCCTGATTGATCTGCGCATAAACGGGATGAACATAGCGACTCCGACCATTAAAGA
>Ga0265327_10001427_pt1 | contig 30362 bp, 34 predicted proteins | sample 41621metaG_FD_202089 | JGI IMG/M metagenome (GOLD analysis project Ga0265327, IMG submission 202089) | Rhizosphere microbial communities from Carex aquatilis grown in University of Washington, Seatle, WA, United States - 4-16-21 metaG | ecosystem: Host-associated > Plants > Roots > Rhizosphere...
GATCATGGACCGCGGCGACGTCCTGTTGGTGAACCTGTCCAAGGGGGCCTTGGGCGAGGACACGGCCTCCGTGCTCGGCGGCCTGCTCGTCACGGCCGTCAGCCTCGCCGCCTTCAGCCGCTCCGAGTTGCCGGAGGCGGAGCGCCGCCCCTGCTTCCTCTATCTCGACGAATTCCAGACGTTCACCACGCGGAGCATCGCCACGCTTGCGGCCGAGCTGCGCAAGTATCGTGTTGGGGTGACCTTCGCACACCAATTCCTTGGCCAGCTCGACGAGGAAACCCGCTTGGCAGTGCTCGGCAACATCGGCACCCTCATTTCCTTCCGGCTCGGTCCCGCCGACGCGGTGGAGATCGCTCGCGAGCTGTCGCCGAAGTTCGACGCTACGGACCTGCTGAACCTCGCGAACCGGCATGTCTATCTCAAGCTCATGATCGACGGCGCGGTCTCGCAGCCATTCAGCGCGACGACGCTCCCTCCTGCCGAACTCGCCGACCGGTGCCGGCATTCCGACGGAAAATGACGTGCACCGCGGACGAGATGCCCGTTCCCGATTTGCCACTGTGATCGCGACAAGGAGCGTTGCCGTCCGTCCCGCGCGTTCAATCGTCCATGCCGGAGCCGTTTTGCCAGACGGTATTTCTGAACTTGGTGAGCTGCTGCCGGCAGTCCCGCAGCTTTTCGATGAACGCCGGCCGCCTTTCCGCAAGGATTTCAAGCGCTGCGGCATAGTTGCGAACGTGTTCCGCAATGGCGGGATCTATCGTCTGGACCTGCGCCTCGGTCAGCGCCCTGGTGACATGCGCATCGAGCTCCGGCACGGCGTCGATTTCCGGACGCTTCCAACCGAGCACGCGCTCAAAGTCCGTCCTCAGGACCTCGAAACCCGGCAGCATCGTGCGGTAGAAATGCCGCCCGGCATCGTTCGCCCGATAATTCGCGGCGGCAATCCGCGCGTCGATCTCCAGTTCCGCCAGCGAGCAGGCGGCGTAAGCATCGGCATGCACCATGGCGAGATCGAAGATCTCGCCCCGGAGCCTGACCAGTACGTCGAGTTCGCGCAGCTCTTCCGCGTCGAACTTCTGACGCCGCTTGGCGTCCCGGATCGCCCACGCATCGAGCTCCTCCTGCAGGAGCTGTATCTCGAGCGCGGTGAGGCGCCCGCGGGACCGCTCGCAGACGCCGAGGAACCAGTTCAGCGCGCTCAGCACGGAACGACGGACGGCATGCCGTTTCGCTACGGCGTCAAGCCGGGTCTGGATCACGCGCACGGTGATCCAGGTGAACCAGACATCGGCGATGACATTCGGAACCAGCTGACCGAAGTTCGCCACTCCGTAGCCCTTCCAGGGCAGCAGATACAGCGCGAGCATGATCATGCCCGCCGCAAGGAACGGGAACGTCGAGTCAGGCGCTCTCGCGCCACCATTTCCGCACCGGGAGCGGGATCCGGGACGGCGGCGCCAGCGACGAAAACGTGAGTTCAGACATCGGACGGCTTCCCCAAAAGCCCTCGAAGACAGCATCAGGGCGATGTGGCTCGTCGATCGAGCTTATTCTCAAACGGGAAGGCGATCGAGATCCTCGACTGCGAAAGTGATGCTTGGCTTTGGGGCATCGACAACGGACGTCCCAAGAAAAGCCGCCCTCGTAAACGAGGACGGCGAAGGTGCTATGCTGCTGGCGTGTTCGCCGCGGCGGCAGTCCTGGCCGGGAATTCCATGGCGCCCGGCAGCCACTCCCGGCCTTTTGCGTCGGCGGTCTGAGGCGCCGCCGTCTCCAGGTTCGCGGTACGCTTGAAGTACCGAACGAGCATATTCACAAGCTCGCGCTTGCTGTACGTGCGGAGGCGCCCGCGATTGGCCTCCGCGCCGCTCTCGACCGCGATGGCGACGAGCTGCTCGCGCGTGCGGCCATGCAGGAACGTCTCGTCCGGACGCCAGAAGGCACGCATGTCGACCTGGAGATCCAGGGCTATCCGATTGAAGAAGCTTTCCTCGCTGTCCAAGACGTCGAGGGATTCCTGTCCGAAGCAGAGAACGAGCACGAGACAAAGCAGCGCGTCGAGTTCGCCGTCGTCGAGCCGCCGGAGCGCCTCGTACAACGAAATCGCATCCTGCCCTGACTGAAACAGCTGCTCCGCGATCACTTCGGTGCCGTCCCGGCTTTCGTGCACCGCCGCTTCTTCCGCGGCGTCCATGCGCAATAGCTCGGCAAGACGGCGGACTTCCCGGGCAAGCGCTTCGTAGGCCCGCGGCTTCTCCTCTGCGCCGGCGAAGAAGGCGAGCGCCGGATGCGGCGCGATTTGCACCCGCGCGCCAAGTCCGTACTTCTCGCTGCCTTGGAGAAGGAGAACGACGGCGACCTCCTTCGCCCTCCGCCGCTCGACAAGCAGGCTCGCCTGAACGGCGACCGTCTTGTGCGCCCCGATGTAACGGGCAAGGAACGTGCTGTATTCGGGACGAGGGCGCCGTGGAGCGACGGCGGCGTGGTGTGTCTGCCCGCTCTCCTCGCGCACCCGTTCAGCAACTATACACCGCACCAGACCTTCGCGGACTTCGACGCCGCCGTTCGGAGCGACGTGGATCACCACTCCTGACGATTGTTCCTCGTCTGCAGCGCAATATTGCCACCACGGGGCGACATACCCGCGGACCACCTCGACCCACGCCGCCGTGGCCCGATACCGTTCCGCCAGCGCATCGACCGCGGTCCGCTGGAGTGTGCGGAACTGCTCGACGTCGTCGAAGTACGTCGTCTCGGCTTCGCCGAAGAGGTCGCGCGTGTATGTGCCGGTGTACCGGTCGAGCGGGAAGATCGCGGTTGCCACCGAGGGCTTGTCCTCGATGAGCATCCGGCGCACGTCCTCGGCATCGGCGAGGGTGCCATCCTCGATCATCGCGAGCGCCCGGCGCTGCTCGCGCGCGGTGGCGCCAAGCGTGAGGCTCTCCGCGACGGCAAGCGTGATCATGCCGGCCCGCAGCGCCTTCTTGGCTTCCGGCGCCAGCCCGACGAGTGCGAGCCGGCGGCGGACGCGCTGCTTCGGCACGCCGGCTCGCGCGGCGACATCCTCGAAGGATGTTCCATTCCGTACCAGCGCGGCGAAGGCGTCGGCCTCATCCACCGGATTGAGATCCTCTCGCTGAATGTTCTCCACGGTTGCGAGCCGCACGGCATCATCGGCCGACAGCTCACCCTTGATCTCGACCGAAACGGGATAGCGGCGGTCGATCGCCTTGCGCTTGGCGAGGAGCCGCAGCGCGAGCAGGCGGCGGTGTCCGGCGATCACTCGGTACTTGTCCTCGGCGTCCGGGCGGACGACGAGGTTCTGCAGCAGTCCGTCGGCACGGATGCTCTCGGCCAGCCCTTCGATGAGGGCGGCATCGAGCACGCGCCGCGGGTTGCCTTTCGGCGGCAGAAGCGACGAGAGCGGAACAGTTTCGAGCGTCATGGAACGGTCCTTTCAGGAATGGAGTCGACAAACCGGCAGGGCTCCGGGCGCACGGAGCCGCAGCGCGTGCACGGGGGCGTACGCGCCGGCCGGATCGGGTCATGTGCGTGAGACGGACAGGCAGCAGCGGTTCGGCCGCTGCCGGACGCCCAAGGTTCTGGCTGATCTCCCTTCAGGGTACGCGACCCGCCAGGGTGCGAAAGATGTGGGAATTGGCCGGAGTCGGCAAATCCTCCGCAGATCTCGCGTAGTCAGCCGGTCCGTCTTAACCCTTCCCCAGGAGGTTTCCGGCGCTCGGGTTTTGCGCTTTGCAGTGAACTCGGGCAGCTGCGGAAGGATATGGGCGCCGACCTCGCGCAACTGCACACGGATATGAGCGGCGACATTGTACAGCTGCGCACGGATATGAACGCTGACATCGCGCAGCTGCGGAAGGACCTGCGCGCCGATAATGTGCAATTGCGTAAGGATCTCAGTGCCGACATTGGTCAGCTACGGAAAGACCTGAACTCCGACATCGCCAAACTGGTGGACAACAAGATTCCGCAGATCGAACTCCCCGATCGCCTTCGAGCCGGCGTCATCGACTGATCGGACGCTTCCGCTCACGCGTGCTCGAATCAGCGGGTGCGGCGCACGCTGCTGTCGCGTGACGATGGGGATACAGGCCGAGGATCTGTATCTCCATTCCCCGTCGCAGCGCATTTCAAAAATATCCAATCCATTTGAATGAGTTCCGCCTGGAGACTTGTTGGTTCTTCACACCGCGACTTTCTGCGCCGTTTTCGGCTGCCTGGCGGGCACCCTCACCGGCGACGAACCTTAAATCTTATCATTCGGTGACCACCTTTAAGCCTGTTCCGGTCGTCCTATCCCCGCCTAATATATCGGACTCTATATTCTTGACCTTGTTTCCGCCCGAGCGTCTACTTTCCTCTAATACACTCATGACGGGAGGATTCCATGCAGCTGAAGCTTCAGCGCTCGCAGCGCAGCGGGTTTACCGGCAAGGTCGTTTTCGCCCTCAACGCCCGCATCCAACTCACGCCCGCCGAAGCCGAACTGGTCCGCAAATACGGCCTCGGCAAGCAAACCGTCTACGACAGCGAAGTCCGACGGAAACATGCCGAAACCGCAGTCGATGCCGGGCAGGGCCGGGTCGGCCTGCTCCGCGGCTTCACGGCGCTGGCCATGGCCGCTCTCGCGCTTCACGTCACGGTCGACAGCCTGGTGAACGGCCAGCACATCGAGACCAAGAGCCTCGATGAACTCCTCGGGGCCGAGGCCGCGGTCCGTGAAGCCTGCGAGAAGGTCAAGCTCTACCTCGAAACCGCCGCCACCTTCGACGGGCGGGAGGAGATCGTTGAGCTCTAAGTACTCCTTCTGGCTGGTCAGAACCGGGGGTACCTTCAGCCCGTGGCGGAACGCCTGGACGCCGTTCTTCCGCCGCTTCCGAGACGAGCGGGCGCGCGAGCTGGCCGAGACCAAGCGCCTGTGCGACGAGGTCCGCGCCCGCCACCACGCGTCCCGGTGGGCCGACAAGCAGGCGATCTTTGACGTATCGACCGCGATCCTCCGGTGGGCTGCGAGGCGGTGCGGTCCGATCGACCCCGCGCGTCCGCTGTTCGAGCCGCTGCTCGACTGCCAGCTCCACGTGCTCGAAGCGGAGCGCGTCATCTTCGGCTTCCCCGAGAGCGTCGCATGGGATCGCCTCGACCTCGCCGAACTCGTCGAGCTGCGCACCTTCCTGCGCGCCAAGGACCGCTTCCTGTCGCACGAGGGCCGCGTCATCGACGAGCTCACGATCAAGCTCGGCAGCCTGTTCGCGGGTATCGTCAGCGGCCTCCCCGACCTCGGCGCCGCGCCATCCGAGTTCACCGTTCCGCTGATCGACCTGCTCGACAAGCCCGCTGAGCTGGTCGACAAGCTCATCGGCACGTTCGTGAACGAGGACGGCCTGTTCGCCGCCCTCAACCGGCGCCTCTATGAAAATGTCTGCGCCGCGTCGAAGGTCGTGCCCGATGCCGAGCACAAGAAGCCGCTCGTCACCGCGGCCGAGAGCGATCTCCCGCCGCGCGAGCTCGTCGCCACCTACCTGAACGGCACGCCGTACTGCGACTTCTTCCTGGTGCCTGTCCCCTTCTCGTTCCCTGTGACGGCCCGCATATCGCACATGCACGTCATCGGCGGCAGCGGCGCCGGCAAGACACAGTTCCTCCAGAGCCTCATCCTCGCCGATCTCAAGGGGCCGGATCCGCCGGCGATGGTGGTCGTCGACAGCCAGGGCGACCTCATCGACAAGCTCTCGCGCCTCGCGCTCTTCGATCCGGGCGAGGGGCCGGGGCCGCTGGCGCGCCGGCTCGTGATCATCACGCCGAAAGACATCGCCCATCCACCGGCGATCAACATCTTCGACGTGAACCAGAAGCGCTTCGACCAGTACGACCCGGCGACGCGCGAGCAAGTGGTCGCCGGCGTCATCCAGACCTTCGACTATCTCTTCAGCGGCCTGCTCGGCGCCGACCTCTCCGCCAAGCAGTCGGTCGTCTTCCGGTACCTGGCGCGCCTCATGCTCGCGCTGCCGGCGACGCTCGGGCGCAACGCCACCATCCTCGACCTCTTGCAGCTAATGGACGACGCCGCGCCGTACCGGCCGGCGATGCAGGCGCTGCCGCCGATCCAGCGGCAGTTCTTCGAGAAGGACTTCTTCAGCAAAACGTTCAACCAGACCAAGGAGCAGATCCGCTACCGGCTGAACGCGATCCTCGAGAACCCGACGCTGGCCCGGCTCTTCACCGCCCCGGTGAACCGGCTCGACCTCTTCGACGAGCTCAACGCCGGCTCGATTATCCTGGTCGACACCGCCAAGGACTTCCTCAAGGGCGGGTCGTCGCATTTCGGCCGGATCTTCATCTCGCTCGTGCTCCAGGCGGCGCTCGAGCGCGCCGCCGTTCCCGAGCGGGAGCGCCGCACCGCCTACCTCGTCGTCGACGAGGCGGCGGAGTACTTCGACAGCAACATCGACGACCTGCTGACGCAGGCGCGGAAGTTCCGGCTCGGCTGCGTCTTCGCCCACCAATTCCTCGAGCAGTGCGCGCCGGCGCTGCGGGCGTCGCTCGCGGCGAATACCAGCGTGAAGCTGGCCGGCGGGGTCTCCACGGCGGACGCGCGATCGCTCGCGCCCGATCTGCGCACGACGGCCGATTTCATTCTGTCACAGCCGAAGCTCCACTTCGCCTGCCACGTCCGCGGCATGACCCAGCAGGCGATCAGCCTCGCCGTTCCGTACGGCTTGCTCGAGCGCGAGCCGACGCTCTCCCCCGCGGCGTACCGCACCCTTCAGGACCTCAATCGTCGCCGCGTCAGCCTCTCGGCCGAGACGCCGACCCCGGAGCCGCCGCCGCCCGCTGCCCTGGCACCGGCCGCGCCGGGTGATCCCGACGTCGCGGACACCAGCGCGGCGGAATGGGAATAAGCGAAAAATATTTCAGTGCAGCATAGCGATTCGCGGTGGCACGTAGGTGCTCATCGTTGCACATACCGCACGTTTACGGCCGCCCTCGTCGAGCGTATCTCGATGGGCGATGCCGCACGATGCCTTGAACCGACGCCTGCGGTACAACACGAACCACCCGGTGCGCCGCCGTCGATGGGCAGAGCATTGTCCGTTTGCTCGACTGCGCACATCAGCATGTTGCCGTCGTTTTGACACGCGCTTACTCACATTGCGCGATCAATCCTGCCGTCCTCACCGTCCGATTGGCAGGCGCTCGGTGAAACACCGAGGGCTTGTTTGAACATGCTGGAAAACGCAGCAGGGCTGGCGTATCCTAAGTCGAGAGCGACCATCGTGACGGGCTGGCCACTCGCGAGCCTGGGAATAGCAACTAGTAAGCAAGCCCGCCGCAGCCACATCGAAAAGCTCAGACCGGTTTCCCGCCGGAAAAGCCGGGTGAAGGCACGCCGGCTCATGCCGAGCCTCTCGCACCAATCGTCGATGGTCTCATGCGGCGTTGGCTTGTCGATAAATCCACGGCACTGCGCGGCGAGCCGTTCATGCGCCGGAAACGGCAGGTTTAGGGGGAAGATGGGAGCATCCCTGATCTCATCCACTAAGAGGGACATGATTTTCTCCGCACGGCTCCCAACCTCATACTCCATGGGGAGATCAACCGCTGCAAGGAGGAGACTGCGAAGCAAGGACGACACGCCAATTACTTGACAGCCATTCGGGAGCGCGTTACAGGCACCCAGCTCGACGTAGATGCTCCGCATCGCTACGCGGCCTAACATGCGGATACTGTGGAGTATGCCCCCCGGGATCCAAACGCCCTGGTGCGGCCGCACAAACCATGAGCCTTGTTCAGTCTCCACGACCATCGTGCCGACCGCCCCGTAGAGCAACTGCGATCGGCGATGCCGGTGTGCCGGGTGAATATACCCGGAGGGATATTCGTTGCCGACCGCAATGACTGGGCGCAATATCGCCTCGTACTCCGCTGCCTTCGCACTTCTTACCATGGCCCATCCGCGATCGAACTTGGCCCACGCCCGAATGTGAGCCAACGTATCTATCCATTATCATTGAATGTGGCGAAGAAGGAAGCCCTTTCGTGTTGGATAACCGATCAAAATAGCTGAATAGAAAATGTCAAACACGCACATCATTGCTGATGTCGATAAGTCAGTCAGCCGCACACAGCTTTTCCTCGGATTTCTAAAGATTGGGCTGATCGGCTTCGGCGGCATCGCTCCATGGGCAAGGCACGTTATCGTCGAAGAGCGCGCATGGTTGAGTGAGAAAGAGTATGCTGCAATGCTTGGGCTGGGGCAAATTCTACCGGGCCCAAATACCATGAATACCGCAGTAATGATCGGCGACCGTTTCCATGGCTTGGCCGGTGTATTCCTCAGCTTGTTTGGACTGATGGCCATGCCGCTCCTGATCCTCGTCTGTCTGGCGGCACTTTACACTCATTTTGCTGCCGTGCCCGAGATTGGTGCGGCGGTCAAAGGTGCTGCGGCGGGTGCGGCCGGACTCGTTATCGGCACGGCGGTGAAGATGGCCAGGAAACTTCAGCCAACTCCCCTGGCCGTGCTCTTTGGTTTGCTCGCTTTCGTCGCGGTCGTCGTTCTTAAGTGGCCGCTGGTCGGGGTTGTAGCGGTACTGTTACCGCTCAGCATTCTCGGCTCGGCGGTGGAACACCATTCATGAGAGGGCTTCTGTTACAAATTGCTCTGACCTTCGCAGCGCTCTCGCTTGTTTCGATTGGAGGTGCGAATGCGCTTCTGCCCGAGCTACATCGGCAAGTCGTTGACGTCCTCGGATGGATGGATAACACAACCTTTGTCAGCATGCTTGCGATCTCGCAAGCAGTGCCTGGTCCGAACATCCTTTTGGTCAGCCTCATAGGATTACATGTGGGCGGAATGGCAGGGCTTCTGGTAGCGACAGTAGCGATTATGGTGCCCTCGTCACTGCTCGCGTTCGCTGCTGGGCGGGTCGCGTCACGTTGGGCGAACACATCCTGGATGCGCGTCATCAAGGCCGGGCTGATACCAGTTGCAGTCGGGCTGATCCTTGCCAGTGGCGTTGTTACCGCGCATGCGGCTGATCATACGCTGCTCGCCTATACCATTACCACCGCAACGGCAGCTTTCGTGATTTTGAGTGACCGCAATCCGCTCTGGGCAATCGCAACCGGTACTATCCTTTGCATTCTCTCGTCAGGCATCGGCTTGCCACTATAATGCCCAGCACCATGTTCGACCGGCCACACACCACCATTGCGACATCGTAGAGAATGGCAACGAAAGTTGGCGCTTCAAGAACCGCAGGGCCGCTTTGCACAGATCGGCTGGTGCACGTACTACCAAATACTCTCGCCTAAGGGGCGTTTTTCAGAAATCCGCTTCGTGGTGGATAGCAGCGTTTTCGGTGGCGATCTCCGCTGTGGACGGCAGCAAGGCACCCAGGTACCCTGTGCGATTGACACGGGGAGGGCGCGATGGGACCGACAGCCCTATGTTTGGTGGCCAGCATCATCGACCGGATCGAAGGGCCGCGCAGCGATCGCGGGCATCCGCGCTCGCCGGCCGAGGCCGTTCTCGAAACGCTGCGGTTCTTTCTGCGCGAGGGCGTGCAATGGTGGGAACTGCGTGCGAAATTCGTGCACAACTGATCTTTCTAGTTTTTCGTTACTTGCAAAAAGAAGGACTGCATATCAACCCATCCCGCGGATGGATCTTTTAAAATCTCAGCCTCAAAATCGTCCCACAGCTCTCCCATTGCATCTCGGCACGATGCCTCGTTTCGACCGAGTTGATTGAGCTGCCTCAAAAACATCCCACCCCACACAGACTCTACTCGTCTTCGAATGATTGGGGCCAGAACGGAATTAGGAAGACCTCTTTCCTTCACGATCTCGGTTCGTGAGAATTCGAGAAGGTCAACCGAGAGAGAAGATCCCACTTCGGAAGTGGTTGCAAACGGCGCCATAATCTCCTCTTCAGATCTCAAACAAGCGGGAATGCACAGCGTCTCGACTTCACGCCGACTGAGAATGCCCTTCGTATGAGCTCGCTGTATTCCGCTCCACACAACGTGTGAGAACTTTTGCCATGAATAACCTAAGCTGTCCCGGGACATCGTGGAAATCATCATCTTTCCCCCTTTTTTCAGCTCGCGCGCACGGAGTAAAAGAAAGTTCTCCCAATCTTTGGCTGCCTGAGCGTGCCAAGCTGCTGTCTCCGCGGGAGCGCTTTCATGCATCATGACATGCGTCGTGAGTGGCAATGTTTCACTGAGAAAGTGAGCAGCTACGTACGAATACGCCAAATCAACAGACTCGGTCGAACAGATTTGGTTGTAGAACGACGTGCCCGCACAAAGCGTATGTACTCCGCCTCCACACGCCCAGGCCAACCGCTCCGCTTCCTGCATAACCTGATACCACTGATACGAAGGTAAATCCTCCAGCACGCATTCCACACCGAGGTTTGGATGCTTGCTGCGGAGGGTGGAGATAATTGCGGACATCGGCTGATAAGAGTTCTCGCCTCCGGCACATCCGTACTCTGCGATTCGGACGATCGTCATATCGTCCAATCTCCTGCCTTCTTCGTACAAAGCCGCCATTCGCTCCAGTATGGGATTACCAATCACCTGGCAGCTTTCCTGCAATGTACAGTTGCCGCTATAGCTGCGTAACATCGGTTCCATCAGCATAAAAACCATCCATGGTTTATAGATGAATTGCGGAATTCAACAAATCAGCAATCGCGTGCCGTAGCGTCCTTGTCGACCAAAACAGATTGGATACCTCTCTTATCAAGATATAAAATATAAACTAACAGAGCTTTTTCGTCAATCGCAGAGTGGCTGTAATTTTTTTCCTTGCGCAAGGCCTGATTGTAGCACATCATACTCTCACGCATAGAAACGACTTTATAAAAACAATCATAATGCGAGATACTCACCTTTCTGAAGCATACTTGTCGTATTTCGGTTGCAGTTTGTGCGGCAGCTTGGAGGCACAACATGACCGTTATGACCGTTTCGGCATTCCAATATATTCATAATTGGTGCTCATCGTCGTGCTCAGAGCGTTGACCACCGAGCGCCGAGATATCCGTTCGAACACGAGGAGGTGGTGCTTGGCAGAAAACGTTAGGGGTTCACGAGAGGTAGTGGAATTATTGCGCTGACGGGTGTTATGGAGGAGGTGCAATCAAATCGAAAGATCGACTCGTTGTGAAGGAAGATTTGGTCACATAGCTCCCGTCGTGTGCCTGACCAGACGCCGACGGTTGCGACTGGAGTTCGTCGAGCGATACAGGAGACCTCATGTCCAGATACCCCTATGCCTTCTGAGAAGAGCCTTCCGGATCTTCTGCGCCGTCTTTGCGAGCTCTCTGTAGAGCACGCCTACGACCCTCACCGCGAGCTCGAGTGGCCGGACTCACTTCCGAACGAAGGCGTCTGGATGAGTGTTGATCTATTATCCCTCTATGGTACTGACTGCTTAGAGGAACTTACAAAGGAGCAACTATGGAAGCTCAGCCGATATGAGCTCGCCAATTTTTTCAGCCTCACCGTTCATGGGATACGAGACCTGATGCAGCAGGTTCTTTCCTGTATCTATAACACTGGATACGAGGCTGAGTCGGACTATTTCCATCACTTCCTCGACGAAGAGAACAAGCACATGTGGTTCTTTGCCGAGTTCTGCAAGCGCTACGCCGGAAAGATTTATGTCACACGCAAAATGCAGTTCCCGTCTTTTGCTGAAGATGACATCCAGACCTTCATCGCTTTTGCCAAGATCCTGATTTCAGAGCAGATTGGTGACTTCTACAATATGCGCATGATGCGGGACGAGAGCCTCCCCGCAATTGTCCAGAAGCTCAACCGCGTACACCACGAGGACGAAGGCCGACACATTGCGATGGGGCGTCGGCTGGTCCGTGAGATGTACATGCGCATTTCAGAAAAATATTCAGAGCAGAGGCGCCGAGAGATCGTAGAATACTTGCGGCGTTACATGGAGTTCTTCGTTTCGTCGTTCTATAACCCCGGCGTCTACAGGGACGCAGATCTTGATGATCCCTACGAACTACGTCGAACATTGATCAGGCACCCGGCGCGTAAAAAATTTCATCGTCAAGCGCTCCGGACCACGTCTCGGTTTTTCAGTATTCACGATTTAGATCTTGAAGGAGCGATGTAGACATGAGCACGCCGACTTATTTCCGCAGCGCCGGTGCTTCAGTTGATTCGAATATAGCTGAGGCAGGCGTAGATCTCAAAACAATAGAGAGGCTGCGAAGCTGGATCATGGCAGCGAAGCCTCAAACGATCGAGATCGGGTTGGATACCGAGTTGATCAACGAAGGGGTGTTAGACTCGCTTCTAATGGTAAATTTCGTGCTTTATATCGAGGAGCTCCGGGGAGAGGAGATTCCAGAAGCATTGATCCACACCCATTTTTTCGCGTCGTTGCGGGTGATTTACGATACGTTTTTTCGGTCTTGAGCGATCCAAATAACGAAAGGACTACATCGCATGTCACGCCTAGAGTCTTGCTTCGATAAGAATATGTTGAATGAACTGTCAGACTTTTTTTACGGCGCACCGATCGGGTTGCAGCTGACAGGACTGGACGGAACGATCAAGTTGACGAATTTAGCCGAGTTGGAACTGCTCGGCTACCGCGATCACGAGGAGGAGTACGTCGGACGTCACTTCGCCGAGTTCCACACCGATTCGGAGGCGGTACAATCTTTTATCGACCGATTAACAGCAGGCGAATCGATCGCTGAACATGAAACGACCCTGTTGCGTAGGGATGGCACGATACAGAAGGTTCTGCTTTATGCGAATGCTAAGATGCACGAAGGGAAGTTCAGCGGAGTGCGCTGCTTCACATTTCCGCACCCGGACGACCTACGGCCGGATGTTGCGGCGCTCGGAGCGCTGCGGGATGAGTCGGTGGAGAGCCGCCGACTAAATTTGAGCTCAGACGAGCAGGTCGATCTTTACTCAGATCTGGAGGACTTCTTCGAAAATAGTCCAGTCAATCTGCACATTGTCACCGGTGACGGGCTGGTGAAGCGCGCCAATAAGTCTGAGCTCGCCAGTATGGGTTATGATGGTATCGCGTACATCGGATCTCACATTGCAAAAATCCATGCTGATCAAGCCGTGATCAACGGGATGTTAGACGACTTAGTTGGCGGAACGCCATTGGTCAACTTCAATGCAACCCTTTTTCACAAAAATGGCTCTAAGCTGCCGGTAATGATCTATTCGAATTCGCGAATGCGTGACGGCAGCTTCGTCAACACACGGTGCTTCACCGTTCCTGCGCCTAAGGCGCGGCAGCCGATGGCTCGTGAAATCACCTTCTCCTGGCCGCGAAATGAGGACTTTGGCTTCACCATCAAAGGGCGCGCACCCGCCATAAGCACGCCAAATCCAATGACAGTGGCATTGAAATACATTGCAAGCCGGAAACGACCGGAAGAGTCATTGGGATTTCTTGCGCACCTTGGTCAAGTGCTCGGTCGGCCTCAGTCGCTGAGCGCCAATGTCGATGAAGCGATGATGCTGTGCATCCCCTTCCTGGCGGACTTTGCATCTGTCGATCTCGATAACGGTCATTTGGCCCACGCGAGCGCCGCTAACTTACAAACGCGTGCTGAGGTCATCGTCGACTATCTGAGAAGCTGTGGGCCGGAGGCGAGGTTCAGCGTAGAAGCGGTGCGGATGGCCGGGAAGGCCGAGACCGCTCCATCCTTGCTACGTGAGGACGACACCGGTGGCGAGCGTGTGCGGCAGCTCCTGGATTTAGGAATCCGGTCCCTCATCATTTTGCCCGTAATCACGCGGGACCGGCATGTGGCTGGAACTGTAACGTTTCTCCGCAAAAATGCACCTTCTCGGCGAGACTTCGGATCGGCGGACCATGCGCTTGCGGAGGAGGTGGCGCGCCGCATCGCGTTTGCGATCGAGATTGAGAGACTATCCAAGCATAGGTAAGGTCGAGTTCTGCGGCGATTGGGATGACCGACAGAAGGACGGAGCGCGACATGGATTTACGCGAGACGCCTGGGATGCTGACTTCGCGGTACCCAGATGAGTCAGTATGCGCTATGTTCGAGCGGCAGGTCGACCGCACACCTGACGCAGTAGCCTTAATATGCGAGGGACGTTCGTTAAGTTATGGTGAACTAAGTCAGCGTGTCAACCAGCTTGCGCGCCATTTAAAGACGCGGTATTGCGTCAAATCAGAATCGATCGTGGGTCTGCTTCTCGGGCGCTCCGAGCGCATGCTAATCAGCATGCTCGCCGTACTCAAAGCTGGAGGTGCCTATCTGCCGCTCAGCCCCGACTACCCTGCGAACAGGGTTGCGTATATTCTGCAGGACGCGAGGCCAGCTCTGCTGATCACAGAGGACCAGCACGCACCGCTGATCCAAGACTTTGCGGGGGCTCGGTTGTCCTGGGATGCGCAATCTACGGCATGGGCCGACGAGTGTGCCGACCCTCTTTCGGGGGATCTGGATGTTCGGCAGCTTGTGTACGTCATGTACACGTCAGGATCTACGGGCACCCCGAAAGGCGTAATGGTCGAGCATCGTAATTTGAGTAACTTCATCCAGTGGTGTCAGGAGGAATATCGCGATTCGAATTTCGATATCGTCTACGCGGGAACGCCTTACGGCTTCGATCTGTCGAATGTAGAGTTGTTTTTCCCTTTGACTATCGGTCGACCGATCCGCCTGCTATCGTCAAGTCAAGCCCTTGGCTTGTACCTCCGGCGCGATCGTCGCGTCTTGGTCAATACGGTTCCCTCTTTGGTCCAAGAACTGCTGAAAGCTGACGAAATCCTGACCGGCGTCTCGGTCCTCAATTTGGGCGGCGAAGCGATTCAACCCTCGCTTATGCGGGCGTTGCGTGCGTATCCGAGCATCGAGGTGCGAAATATGTATGGGCCGACGGAGACCACTTCCACGGCCATCAATTATCGCATGAATCTCGACTCGGACGATATCTTGATTGGCAAACCAATCGCCAACACAGTAGTGTACGTCTTGGACGAAAACATGACGCAGGTTCCGATCGGCGCACGGGGAGAGATCTGTATTGGAGGGCGTGGTTTAACACGTGGCTACTGGAACCTCCCTGAGCTGACGCGCGAGCGCTTTGTCGACGATCCTTTCAGAATGGGCGAGCGCCTTTACCGGACGGGCGATATCGGTATGTATTTGCCGGATGGAAACCTTCGCTACTTCGGACGTAACGACACTCAGGTCAAGATTCGCGGATTTCGCGTGGAGCTGGATGAGATCGGCAACAGGCTGGCTGCTCATCCCGATGTCAGAAGCGCCGTAGTCGGTATGAGAAAGACGGGAACAAACGCTCGTTTGGTCGCAATCGTGTGCAGCACAGGGGATCAGATAAGGACCGATGTATTGCGCGCATTTTTGCGCGAGCACCTTCCCACTTATATGGTTCCAGACGAATTCGTGATCGTTGACGATCTACCTCTCACGCCGGCGGGGAAGATAGATCGGCAGACCTTGTTTGATGCAGCCGGATGACCTCAAGGCGAAACTGACATCATCTACAACGTAATTTTGTTACATGGATCGTTCAGATGGCGGTGGGGCCGGGTAAGAGCCGTGCTGCTCTGCTGTTCACACGAACGAGCGATGCTTCCGGGGGCAACCCTCTATCTCCGGCGGCTTAGTACTTGTACCCTGGACGGTAGCAACCGCATAACGCCTCGGGATATTCGGTTCCGGCCTCGGACCCGCATATCCCGACAGTTGTTCTACAAATATTAATATGGAGGGATTCAATGAATGTGTCATACCCCGTAGCGGGGTCAATGGTAATCTCTATGATATCGCGCGATGTAAGTGACCGATGGCGTTCCGTGCTGGCAGCCTGGATGTATATCAATGCTAATCAAGGAGTGGTCGCCGGCAAGGAACTAGATTTTACGTCGAAAGCCGCGGAACGAGTGGCTAGTGAGGTGGTCGCACCGCCAGGAGCGCCATCATGGGCGTGGTCGGCGCCGAAAGTGTGCGCCGCTATTGAGGTAGCCGAGGCCAACACTGGGCGGCGCCTGGCCCGGCAACTGATCCTCGGTCTGCCGGCGGAACTTGATGCCCCTGAGATGTGGGCAATCACGCGGCAACAGGCGCAGAATTGGGCCGAATTAGGCATTATTACCATGCTGGCGGTCCACGACCCTAGGCGCGCCGGGGACACAACGGCCACGCCGCACGCCCATTGCATTCAGTCGCTTCGTGCTCTTGAGGCTGACGGCTTTGGTACCATGCAAACGGCGTGGAACCGTGACCACCTCCACGCTCAGTGGAGAGAAGCTTGGCGCCACCGCTGCTCAGAAGCCGTGGCGAAAATGAGAGCTCCAAATTAAGGGCTAGTCAGCAATCGAGGAGCATACACTCGCCTGTCGGCGCGAGCGCATGCGTTGCTCGTGGAGGTACCATTGTTTTTCCTTCTCTCAGCTCAGACGCGTCAGGAAGTCGAAGCGGATGCGGTAACTGCCGACGTACTGATCTCAATAACCAGCTTCAGAGCCGGGCGCAATGCGCCAGCGCCGGTAAATCCCGGACACTTTCCGCACGGTGTGCCCCATCTTTCCTTTCATGACATGGCGTTATCTCAGTGGCAGGGCCGGCAAGAGCCGCAGCACACGGATATCGATGCCATGATCACTTTCGCACAGAAAATCCGCCGACAAATACCGCAGGCTTATTTGGCCATCCGATATTTGCAAGGCCGCTCACGATCGGCGGTGTTGGCTGTCGTCGTAACTGCCGGCGCATATGGGACGGGGGAGCTCAATCCCCCTGAGGATGGTACGCCGACCCGGACAACATTACTGGCGGATCTCGTGAGGCGCTGGACCGAGTTGGTCAAGCTCGCGAACTTAATATGCCCTGCCAAAGATAATTACTGTTTCCGCATCGACATCCCTAGCGTGCTAGTCGACGCGGGCGCCGGGTCTAATGGAACCCAGCGTTGCCGAGCCACCGCGTGTTATGAGGAGGCGCGCTCATGATTAGCGAGTTTTGCTATGACTGGAACGAAGAGTTACCACCGCTGACATTCCGTGGCATCGTCGATGAAACATTGCGGGATGGGATGCAGGCGCCCAACGCCCCATCGCTTTCCCTTGAGGAAAAGGTCGACCTCATCGGTTGCATGCATGCGGTCGGGATACACGATGCGATCGTCGGCATGATTGGTCTTGGACAGACGAGTGCGTCGCGAACGCGTGCGGTCCTTAAAGCACTTGCTGAACGACGATGGAACGTCACGATTTGGCTGCTTTCACGCTGCGTCGAGAGTGATTTGAAGGAGCTATCACGCCTGCAGGACGACACGGGGTGCCCACTAGGCATGAACATATTCGTGAATCTGAGCGGGATCCGCTGCTTCGTCGAAGGGTCAGATGTGGATGATTTGCTCCGTCGCATGACCCAGTGCTTGAAGGTCGGAACCCGTATCTTCGGTGAGAGCCGCGTGGCTTTCGAAGACGCGACGCGCACCTCGCCTGACGTGCTGCAAAGAGCAATCGGTGCCTTGTCTTCGGCGCCGCCGACGCGGCTCGCCATCACCGACACTGCCGGAATTGCTACGCCTGACGGGGTGAAGCGCCTTTGCACCTTCGTGCGCGATGCTGCCATCGCCGAACTGGGCGATCGAACGGCGCTCGAATGGCACGGTCATGAAGATAGAGGCCTCGGTCTCGCCAACTCCCTCGAGAGCTTGCGCTGCGGATTTCATTACATCCATGGAACCATCCTCGGAATTGGCGAGCGCAATGGCAACGTCAGCCTCGACGCGCTGCTGCTCAATTTATCAGCGGTGATGCCGGAGGCCGCGAACTGGCCGGCGCTGCTCGACTACTATGCGCACGCCTGCCGACTGTTCCCATCGTTTGTCTCCGCCAGCCATCCGTTTCTGGGAGAGAATTCGTTCTTGTCGTCAACAGGCACGCACTGCGCCGCGATTGACAAGGCTCTCGAGCTCGGCCGGCCGGATGTTGCGAGTGAGCTATTCTCGCCCAGATCGTACGTTAGTGGCATTCGTCGGGCGCGCTTCGGCATATCTCATCTGAGCGGCCATCGTACGGTCCGGTCAGTGCTGCAGCGAATGGGTATTGAGACCACGAATGCAGCCGTCGGTGCCGTCCTGTCCGCAGCTCGGGCGCTCGGGCGCACGATGACGGACGCGGAGATCGCGCGGGCGGCGCAGGACTGCAGGAAAAGGGCCGGCAGGCCAGAAGAAGCAGTAATCCTGGTCCCGGAGCAGCAACCGTGATCGTTGCGCCGGCCCAGATGATCGGGTTGACGAGCGTTCAGCAGTATGTAGCTGACGCGTACAGATGCCGAGTCTTTGTCGCGCGTCATATGCCTGCTTCGCCGTCGATTTATACCGAGGCCGATCGGTCCCGGTATAATATCGAGGCCCGCTGTGGTGCAGGTCGGCGGGTTTCCACAGCGGACGCCCGGGCGCTCGCGCCCGACCTGCGCACGACGGCCGATTTTATTCTGTCGCAGCCGAAGCTGCACTTCGCCTGCCACGTCCGCGGCATGACCCGGCAGGCCGTGAGCCTCGCCGTTCCGTACGGCTTGCTGGAGCGGGAACCGACGCTCTCCCCCGCTATCTACCGTGACCTTCAGATCATCAATCGCCGCCGCGTCAGCCTCCCGCCCGAGGCGCCGGTCGCGGAGCCCTCGTCCGCCGGTGCCCCGGCACCGGCCGCTCCGAGTGATCCCGATGTCGCCGACACCAGCGCGGTGGAATGGGAATGAGCGAAAAATATTTCACTGCATCATAGTGGTTGGCAGCGGCACGTAGGTGCTCATCGTTGCACATACCGCACGTTTACGGCCGCGCATGTCGAGCGTATCTCGATGGGCGATGCCGCACGATGCCTTGAATCGACGCCTGCGTTACCACCGCAAGCGCACCGGGAAACGGATCACGCCGACCGAGCGGGACGCCGCGATCTTCACGCTGCTCCGACGGTACCGCTACCTGCGCTCCACCTTCATCCACGCCTTCGTCGGCGGCTGCGAGAAGCGCCTCGTCGAGCGGCTCGGCGATCTCTTCCACGAGGGCTATCTCAACCGCCCGCCGCAGCAGTGGCAGGCGTTTAACGCCCGCTATGCGCCGGCCGTCTACGAGCTCGATGAGCTCGGGGAGGCGTTCCTGCGCGACCGCGGCGAGGAGGTGGCGGTGGACGCCGCTGATCTCGTCGCGAAAGGCCGCATGGGCGCCAACCGGCAGTTCGCCCATGCGCTGATGATCTGCGATACGCTCGCCTCGATCGAGCTCGGCGTGCGCCGGACCCGCGACGTCCGCTTCATCTCGTGGCAGGAGATCCTCGCCCGCGCCCCCGAGAGCACCCGGGCCGCGCCGAACCCCTTCGCGATCCCCGTTTCGATCTCCTATACCTTCCCCCATACCGGAACGACACGCACGTCCGCGACGACGCTCATTCCCGACGGCCTGTTCGGGCTCGCGTACGCCCAGCCTGACGGCGGCAAGACGCTGTACCGCTTCTTCGCGCTCGAGGCTGAGCGCACGAACCGGGTGTATTGCTCGAACCTCGAGCAAACAAGCTGGCTCCGGAAGGTGCTGGCGTACCGGGAGATCACCGCCCAGAGGATCTACCAGTCGCACCTCGGACTGCCGAACCTCATGGTCCTAGTGGTGACGCCGACCGAGGCCCGCATCGAGACCATGACGAAGCTCATCATGGACATTACCCAGGAGCGCGGGAGCACACAGTTCCTCTTCCGCTCGGTTCCGGTGCTCGGCTTCAAGGCGCCGCCGCCCGAACCGGAACTGTTCGTATCGCCGTGGCGGCGGGCGGGGCATCCGGCGTTTGAGATAGGGAGGGCGTAGAGCAAACGCGGAGTGGATAGTCCTCCTTCACTAACGAATGACAGCAAGGCGGTGAGCGCACGATCCCGACCAGCACGCTTCCCGTCCCCTGCTCCGATCCGGCGGACATGGCCAGTCATTGCCGCGATGTCGCGCGGTATCGCGGCCGCATCCTGCACTCCTGCGGCACCGTGCGTCCGGGGTTAGCGGTCCTCACGCATCTTCACGTCATGGAACGCGACGTCGGCGATAGTGCGCGACGCTTCGCCCCTTTTGCCCTGCCGTCGCTGATGTTCCAGCGGCCACATCGCTTGGGTTACGCTCTCGCTGGCACGCTTGCCTCGATTATCGGTCGGGACTTCGCACCGGGAGCAAAGCCATCAGTCACTAAGCACAGATTTTCCGGAGGAAAACGCCATGCCTTTGCCCGCCACCCATAATGCGCCCCTGGGCGCGACCCTCGTACCCGGCGGCGCGGTATTCAGAGTCTGGGCGCCGAAGGCTGATGCCGTCCACCTCGCCTTGTCCCCGCCAGGCGTGCGATCCCTCAGCGGGTGGATGCCGACCGACGGCAATCGCCTCGTCAGGAATGACGGGTACTGGTCGGGCTTCGTGGCGGGCGTCGGCGACGATTGGCAGTATCGCTACTGGACGGCAGGGCCAGGCGGATCCGGCCTGAAGCGCGATCCCAGGGCGCGGGAACTCGAGACGGAGAACTGGCCGGACAACGACTGCATCGTCCGAGGCCTAGCCACCTACCCATGGCACGACGCCGGTTTCCGGCCGCCCGCCTTCAACGATCTCATCATCTATCAGCCGACGATCTTGCGCGTGCACAGGTCGATGATGGCGGCGAGGTAAAGCCAGCCTTCCACAGTCGGGATGTACGTCAGGTCGGCGGTCCAGACCTGATTGGGCCGCTCGGCCGAGAAGTTCCGCCCGAGCCGGTTCGGCGCGACCGGCAGGTCATGGCGGCTGTCCGTCGTACGAGGTTGACGGCGCGGCGTCACAATCCCACGGATCCCGTGCTGGCGCATCAACCGCTCGACCCGGCGGATGTACTTCATCGGACGATTCCATGGATGTGGACCGAACGTCCCATTACGTGGTGGTGCTTGCAACGCCAGTGCCTCTGGATGCGCCGGCGCAGGTGCGGTCACCGACAATGGCCGATGCATCCAGAGCCGGTTTGAGAACGATTCCGTGACATGGGATTTTGCACCGTGGAGCGAGTGGCGGTACCCCGACTTGGCTCGTGATCTCCCTCACTTGCAGTCTGCCTGCGCCATCGGGAGCGGGGTCAGGATGGTCGTCGTTGGGCTGCCTCCAGCGAACACGACCTTCAGGAATGCCGCGGTGTCGGCCGTCGTGGGCCTTTGGAACCCGGCCCGAAGGTCGGTCCAGGCGAAGTGGTCGGCGCCTTGGTAGATGATCTTGCAGACTGGCGCCGGAGTCGCGGCGTAGAGGCCACTTTCGTCCAGCGCCAGCGTGATCCACTTGTCCTCCGTTCCGACCTGGAACAGCACCGGAGCCCCGATGCCGGCCGGCGTGCCGCCGCGGCTGGACGAAGGGCGCCAGCGCCACCACCGCGGCAATCCCGCCCGTCTTCCAGCTCGGCCAGGCTCCGGCGAGCCCCAACACCGTGTATCCGCCCAGCGAGTGGCCGACGAGGGCGACGTGGCCGGGGTCGATCAGCGGGGATAGGGCGGGATCGGTCTGGAGTGCCGCTCGGAGATCCTGGAGGTCCTTGCGCCGACCCTCGTAGAAGGACGGGCCCCAGGTTGCGGGATCTAGGAAACCTTGCGGCAGGTCCTCGCGCCCGGGAAGCCTGCCCGGGCAGCGGGTGTCCTTGTCATCGTGGTCAGGCGCCGCCACCAGGATCCCGTCCCGGGCGAGCGCGCGCATCAGGTTGCTCGACTGGGTCTTGCATCCGCCGACGCCGTGTGAGAACAGAACAAGTGGATGAGGCCCCGGGCCGCCCGTCGGCAGCCAGACGGCTACGTCGAGGCCAGCAATCCGGATCACTTGGTCTGGCGCGTCCGTGGCGGCGCGCGGCACGGCCGCCATGACTAGGATGGTGCCGAATGCCGCTGCCAATATGGCGGAGCGTGTAAGCGAGATCCGGCGCATAGGTTCATCCTCCGCGCGGGCGAGGGGCATGTTTCCTTTGCCCGACGTTAGCAGGACCGAGGGACAGTTTCCACGAAGGCTGAAGGCGTGGGGGCCTTGTCAGGTTGGGGCGCGTAGCAATGACTGAAGCTGGGACAACCGTGTATCCGGCGTCGGTCAGGCAATGAGGGCGCCGGCACCGGGTTGAAGTGACCGTTGCCCTGATTGCGGAAGACAAGCACGGTGCTATTGGTGCGGTCGAGGACCGCCAGATCGAGCCGACCTGCGGCGTCGAAGTCGGCCAGGGCGAGTGCTACTGGCTCGGCACCTGCTCGCAACGCCGGCCCGGCGGGCTCGAATGCCCCGCCGCCGCGATTCATTAGCACTGTGACGGTGCCATCGTTCTGGCCATCGCTCTGGTTTGCGACGACGAGGTCGAGTCGGCCGTCACCGTCGAGGTCGCCGGCCACCAGTGCGGTCGGTCCAGTGCCGACCGCGATCGCATCGCCCAGGCGGGTAAGATCGCCCTGTGCGTCGCGCCGCCAGAGCGTAACGAAACCCGGGCTATCTGCGACTAGGTGTGTCACTGCTAGGTCGGGTGTGGTCTGCCCGGTCAGTGGGGCCATCACGACTGCGGTCGGCGCCGCCTCGACGCCAGGAGCGACTGTCCCAAGTGGCACCGGTGGCAGGAGGCGAAAGGCGCCGGCTGGTGTGCCGTGAACCGCACCGGGTTTACCGGAGGCTCCAACTCTTGAGAGACTGGAGCCATGCCGAAGCATACACCACCCTTCTCCCCTGAGGTTCGGCAGCGCGCGGTGAGGATGGTCGTCGATCACGCGAGCGACCATGCCTCGCAATGGGCCGCCATCGGCTCGATCGCAGCCAAGATCGGCTGCACGGCCGAGACGCTGCGCAAATGGGTTCGGCAGGCCGAACGTGATCAGGGCCTGCGCGCCGGGCCGACGACGGAAGAGCGCGAGCGCATCAAGGCGCTGGAGCGCGAGGTTCGCGAACTGCGCCAGGCCAACGAGATCCTCCGGAAGGCGTCGGCGTATTTTGCGATGGCGGAGCTCGACCGCCGGTCCCGGTCATGATCGCGTTCATTGACGAGCATCGCGAGGTCTACGGGGTCGAGCCGATCTGCAGAGTGCTGCCGATCGCCCCGTCGACCTACTACGCTCATGCGGCGCGGCGTGCCGATCCCGGCAAGCTGCCGGCCCGCGCCCGGAGCGACGCGGCGCTGATGGTCGAGATCCGGCGCGTGTTCGAGGTGAACTTCAGCGTCTATGGCGTCCGGAAGGTGTGGCGGCAACTCGGCCGGGAGGGGACCGTGGTGGCCCGCTGCACGGTCGCGCGGCTGATGCGGGCGATGGGCCTGCAAGGAGTCGTGCGGGGCCGGAAGGTCCGCACCACCATCCCGGATGCCGCGGCCGCCTGCCCACGCGATCGCGTAAACCGGCAGTTCAAGGCGCCCCGCCCGAACGCCTTGTGGGTCAGTGACTTCACCTACGTCGCGACGTGGGCCGGCTTCGTCTACGTGGCCTTCGTCATCGACGCCTTCGCTCGGCGCATCGTCGGCTGGCGGGTCTCCCGGACCGCCCAGGCCGGCTTCGTGCTGGATGCCCTGGAGCAGGCGCTGCACGAGCGCCGCCCCGTCCGCGGGGCTGGACTCGTGCATCATTCGGATCGCGGCGGGCAGTATGTCTCGATCCGCTACACCGAGCGGTTGGCCGAGGCCGGCATCGAGCCGTCCGTCGGCAGCGTCGGGGATTCGTACGACAACGCTCTTGCCGAGACGATCAACGGCCTGTTCAAGGCCGAGGTCATCCGCCGGCGTGGACCGTGGCGCAGCTTCGAGGCGGTGGAGTTCGCCACACTGGAATGGGTCGAGTGGTTCAACAACCGTCGCCTGCTCGAGCCGATCGGCGACATCCCGCCCGCCGAGGCGGAAGCACGCTATTATGCCCAGCTTGAGCAACAAGCCGTAGCGGCTTAACTCAAGCCAACCCGCCTCCGGCGAACCCGGTGCGGTTCACTCCGGGCCGTCACGCGTGCGGACGAACACCGAATGGATGGTCCAGCTTTGCTGCGTCGCTGATCGTTGGGCGTGCGACATGGGGCAGCACCTTGCTTTGGCTGCCCATCCAACACGCCCGCGTCAGTACGCCCCGAGTCGTGCGCTCCGTCGCGATTGGCGCGGCTTTGCAATCGCCGGCCAGTCGAAGCCGACCGACACGCCGAAGCGCAACGTGTCGATTGCGTTCGGATCGTGCACTTCCTACGCAACGCGCTCGACTACGTGCCACGCAAGGTGGATGACGACTGTCTGATGGAGCTGCGCTGGTTCTACGACCGGCGCGATCTCGGCGAGGTGCGGCGTGACCTGGCCGCCTGGCTCGCCAAGTGGCAGGGCAAGTATCCCCGGCTCACCAGCTGGGTCGAGGAGAACGTCGAGGAGACGCTGACCTACTATCGGCTGCCGCTGGCGCATCACAAGCACATGAAGAGCACCAACATGCTCGAGCGGCTGAACCAGGAGCTCAAGCGCCGGACCCACGTGGTGCGCATCTTCCCGAACGCCGAGAGCTGCTTACGCCTCGTCCGGGCGCTCGCCGCCGAGACCCACGAGGATTGGCTCGAGGCCACCCGCTATCTCAACATGGAGCATCTCAAGGAGCACAAGAAGGAGCAACTCAGGGCTCTGGCCGCCTGACGGCGGCCCGGCGCGGCCGGCGCTGCGGACACGGGAGCGCCGCGCCGCCCGCGCCGGTCATCACCCACCGTCCAGACCAATTTGCTGAACTTGACGCACACAACTGATTTTGACGTCGAATGGCGTCACACTCGACTGGATTAGGTGCCGAGCAGAGGTGAGTGAGCCCGCCCGAAACCGGCCAGCCATGAACAACGCCGGGGTTTATCAGGGTTGGCTCGGCGGCCCGGAGCAACTCGCGATTTTCACGAGGCTTTCCGATCAGCGAACCGTTTGCCCAAGGGCAATCGCACGCGCACACACGCTAAGCTTGCAAGTCTCGATCAGCAGAGCGGCCTTCGTACAGCGCTCGCCGTCGGCGCCTGCGAAGAACTCGTTCTTACGGATAGACAGCGTCGGACAAGGGGCCTGGCTGTGGAAGGCCAGGCCCCCGCTCCGATCTAGGAGCTGGTCGAGGGCTCTCGACGATTGGCCCGCTCTTCGAGCCACGCCGTCACCTCGTCATGCACCCAGCCGCATCGAGTACGCGGACCGTTTCCCAGACGCACGCGCCGGGGAAAGCGGTTTTGCGCCTCCAAGCGGGCAATGTGCTGACGAGAGTACGGTTGCATGCTTTTGAGCTGCTTCCAGTCGATGATCCGCATCGCGAACACTCCGTAGAGGAGCGTCGCGACGCCCCAGTGGGGACTAGCCCTGGGCGGCTATGATGATACCGGCTCCGGCGCATGCGCGGCAACGAGCGACGTGACGTGCGCCGTCCAGGCGGCGAGCGCCTGCTTACGCTCCTCCCAATAGCGATAGCGGTTATACACGCCGGCGATGCCTGAGGTGACGCCGCTCCTGTGGTTCAGGAGCTTTTCAACGACGTGCTGGGGATAGCCCATCCTGGCGAGGCCAGTGGAGACGTTCCGCCGGAGATCGTGCAAGCGCCATGGGGCGAGGATGATCCGCCTCCTGCCGTGCTTTTCCGCATAGGCATCGAGCCATGCTTGGGTGGCGGCGTCGAGTTTCGCCTTGGCCTTGCTGAAGCCGGAGACTGGCGTTGTGCCGGTCGTGGAGAAGAGTAAGGAGCAGCTGTTGAGGTGCGGAACCGTCGCGATGATCACCTGCGCCTCCGGCGGCAGCGGAACGTCATGGATCTGATTGTTCTTGGCCCGCGCCGCCGGGATCGTCCAGATGCTGTCATGCAGCTCGGGCCATTCGATGCCGCCCACCTCGTCCCGGCGCTGACCGGAAAGTACGAGGAGGCGGATGAGGGGCATGAAGGGCCAGCCCAGGGCCTCGGTGCCGTACCAGACCGCGACGAGTTCCAAGTCGCTGAGAACGCGGTCGCGCGAAACGGACTTCCCTCGGCTCGTCTCGGCCGCCGGGTTGGCCTTGAGGCGGTCGGAACCCAGATTGTCGACGCGCATGCACCAGCTGAAGAACGTGCGGAGGTAGGCGCGGGTGTTCGTCCGCTGGTACTCCGATCCGCGCTCCCGGATGCGGTTGAGCACGTCGGACACATCCTCGTCGGTGATCTCGTGCAGAAGTTTCCTGCCGAGAAGCGGGATAGCGTCGTTCGCGATGGCACGCTTCACCTGATCGCCGCTCCTGAGATGAACGAGGTGCGCCTGCTCATAGCGGGCAAACGCTTCGGCGAAGGTGAGCTTAGGGGTGCGCTGATATCCTGAAAGCGTCAGCTCGGAAAGGCGTGTCCGTGCCGCCTGCCGCGCCTGCTGCAAGGTGATCGTCGGATAGCGTCCCAGGGTCTCACGGGTGCGTTGCGCGCCGTGAACCAGCACAAACGATTTCACCCCCTTAGCGGTCACGCGGACGCCGAAACCGGGCAGGTTGGCATCCGCGTCGAGGTAGGTTGCTTGGCCCTTGAGCGGCGGTTTCAGGTTCCTGACGGCGATGTCGGTGAGGCGGACTTTCATCTGCTGAGGCTCTCCTGAGGCTCGCCGAGGCTCAGTGTAGCCCGGTGATAGGATGTTCAGCGGCGGCCATCGTACCACAGAAAAACGGAGCGCCCATAATGGTTTAGATGTCAGTATGTGTCACCGTCGCGGATTATCGCAGCTGACTCTTAATCAGCGGGTCCTAGGTTCGAGCCCTAGTGCGCCCACCAGCGGAATCAAGGGGTTAAGCCGGATCGGCTCAACCCCTTTTTCATTCCAGTAAGCACATAGTAAGCACGCGAGGGGAATTCTCCGTTTAGCGGGTAGCAGCTCCGCTCAACCGGAAAACCAGAGTGCGAACGGATCGAGGCGGCATCCAATCACTCCGCTCCATTGCGAGCAGCTAGAGCCGCCTACGACCGCGTCACTGGCTGTGGGACACGGCGACGCTGCGAACGGCCGTGCATCAAGGCTGGAGAACTTCAGCACGCGGCTCGCAGCGCCTACCGGTCAGTGGTCTATGTCCCGATCCCACAGCGCACGCAATATTTGTCGGCTTGCGACGGTGCTCCGCACTTCCATGCGAAGGAAGATAGCGGCTGTAAGCGGTATCTCACGTCGCCCATCGGCGAACCACCTTGAGACATCGCGAGCTTTATAGTTCGTGCGAGCGATGCGGTTGAGATCGCGGCGGAAGTCGGACAGGCCCCATCTCAACGCGTGCAGAATCCATCGCGCCCGGTCGCCGGACATACGAAGTGCCATAATCGTTTCTCTCTAGCTCGGCTTCTCACAGCCGTTCGCCAGGGGAGACCCCTGGCAGCCGGGCGGTTGAGAACCTGCTAGAGAGACAGGTCGGATGCTTTCACGGCCGAAACCGCTGTTGCATGGCGATCCGCCGCCCGGCCATAGGAGGCCGTTCGGCGCGCGACCGCCAAGTCGCGCCCGTCCCACCGCGGCAAGCCGCAGCGGTCATCAGCGACGTTCCCGCTTCCACGGGAGCGCCGCCTATCTCTAGTCCGGGTTCTCACACCCGCCGGAAGGATGCGGCAGATGACGGCGGGAGGTCAATGCGTAGCACTTGTAGAACCAAGCATCGGCACCAATCGATCCAGCCTGTCTCGTCTTTGAGCTTGGCTCTGACGATCTCGGCGGTCTTGCAAAACCCGCCGAATGCGCATCGTGTACGTCCATCTCCGCGCCGATCCTCAAAGCTTCGCACCGCTAGCAGACCCAGCGCCCTTCTGGTAGGAATCCTCAGAGGAATAACCTGTGCGTGGCACCGTCAACTTGCCGGCCCTCGGCTTGTCACGGATGATCGGGACGGGTAAGCGGGCGGAAAGACCCAGTCCGCACCTTCCCGCTACACCGGCTACCGGTATCCGCCCGAGATCATCAGCCACGCTGTCTGGCTCTATTTCCGCTTCCCGTTGAGCCTGCGCATGGTCGAGGAGATGCTCGCCGCCCGCGGCATCTTCGTCAGCCACGAGACCGTGCGGCAATGGGGGCTCAAGTTCGGCCAGGCCTTCGCCAACGAGATCCGCCGGCGCCTGCCGCGAGCCGGAGACAAGTGGCACCTCGATGAGGTCGTCATCACGATCGCCGGCACGAAGCACTGGCTCTGGCGAGCGGTTGACCAGCACGGCATCGTGCTCGATGTTCTCGTCCAGAGCCGCCGGGATGCGACAGCGGCCAAGCGGTTGCTGCGCAAGCTGCTGAAGCGGCAGGGGCGAGCGCCGCGGGTCATGATCACCGACAAGCTCGCCAGCTATCCGGCGGCGAAGAAGGATCTCATGCCGGGGGTCGAGCATCGTCGACACAAGGGCTTGAACAACCGGGCGGAGAATTCGCACCAGCCGACCCGCCGGCGGGAGCGGCAGATGAAGCGGTTCAAATCGCCGGGCCAGGCGCAACGCTTCCTCTCGGCACATGACCCGATCAACAACCTCTTCCACCTCCGCCGCGATCACGTCACTGCCGATCAGCACCGGGCTGCCCGGGCTCAGGCCTTCGCGGTCTGGGCCGACATCACCGGCTGCCAAGCCGCCGCCTGAGGACTGTTCCGATCACGCGCTCCGGCTCTCCTCGCACCCGCGACCATCAAGTTGACGGTGCCGACATCGACGCCTCCGCCGGCGCCGTCGAGGAGGTCGCGCGCATCGTCCGCCAGATCCGCACCCGCTGGCCGCGGGTTCGCATCCTGCTGCGCGCCGACAGCGGCTTCGCCCGCGAGGCCCTGATGGCGTGGTGCGAGCAGAACCGCGTCGACTTCCTGTTCGGCCTCGCCCGCAATCCCCGCTTCGTCGAGAAGATCGGCCGCGACCTCGTGCTCGCCGAGGAGGAAGCCACCCGGACAGGCAAGCCGGCGCGCCGCCTCCGCGACTTCCGCTGGTCGACCCTCGACAGCTGGTCGCGCCGGCGCCGGGTCGTGGCCAAGGCCGGGTGGACCCGCGGCGAGGCCAATCCGCGCTTCGTGGTCACTTCGTTGCGCCCCGCCGAGATCGACGCCCGGGTGCTCTACGAGCGCATCTACTGCGCTCGCGGCGAGAGGGAGAACAGGATCAAAGAATGCCAGCTTGATCTCTTCGCCAGCCGCGCCTCGGCGGCCACCATGCGCGCCAACCAGTTGCGCCTGTGGTTCGCCTCCATGGCCTATGTCCTGCTCTGCGCGCTTCGCCGCATCGGCCTCGCCCACACCCAATTCGCCGAGGCAACCTGCGGCACACTGCGCCTCGCCCTGCTCAGGATCGGCGCGCAGGTCCGAAGGTCGGTCCGCCGCCTCACCATCGCCATGGCCTCGGGCCATCCCTTCCAGCACGAGTTCGCACTCGCGCACGCCAGGATCACAGCGGCCGCGGCCTGACGACCCGGACAGCGCACAGCCGCCTTCACCCCCGAACAGCGCTGCCCACCGGGCGGCGACGGGCGCGCTCGCACGATCACGCCGGTCCCGCCGATTGAAATCCATCACCGGCACCCGCCATGCCTGCCGCGAGCCAAACGCCCGACCACGGCCTGGGCTGGTGAGAAGTCCGGGATAGGCCGAGCTCCTGCGTTGTTTTCAGCGCGCGAAGGCGCTGTGCCGCACGGCTGCGCGCGCACGGGGATCGCGGCGGGTGGACGGCCGTTGCGAAACGACGGTAGCGCCGTCAGGCGCTTTGCCCGGCGAGCCAGAGCGCGAGGTTGCGCGCATAGAGCTGGGTCGAGCGGCGCGCCTCGGGCGTGCGGCGCAGCGCGTCGCCTGGTGGCTCGCTGACGAAGCTCGGGGCGCCTGCGGACGGGTCCCAGTTATAGTTCGCGAAATGGTGGAAGGTGGACTGGGCGATGGCCGGGCCTCCGGCCTCGGACGGCTCGAACGCCACGGCGATATTGAACCGGCGGCCGGTAAGCGCACTCTTGCCGGTGGCGATCACTCGTGCGCTCGGGTCGTCGGGCGGGGCACCGACGGCGCCTTCATGGGGATGGGCGGGTAGATAGCGGAGCATGCAGCCCTCCGCTTCCGGGTCCATGAGCACGGGATGGAGGTCGCCGACGATCTCGATCTCCTGGAAATCGCCATTCGAGCCCGAATGATAATTCGGCCACGAAATCGTCGGCGTCTCGCTGTCGTCGATGCAATGACGATCGGGATCGGGTTCCGGATTCCTCGAATGGAAATAATGGGCGGCGCCGACGCCGCCCAGGGTGCAGACCGACGAGCCGAGATCCATATGGTCGCGTGTGACCATCAGCCCGCCGCCCTTCTTGCGGAAGCGCGAGATGGCCGCGCAATCC
>Ga0265327_10001428_pt1 | contig 30356 bp, 26 predicted proteins | sample 41621metaG_FD_202089 | JGI IMG/M metagenome (GOLD analysis project Ga0265327, IMG submission 202089) | Rhizosphere microbial communities from Carex aquatilis grown in University of Washington, Seatle, WA, United States - 4-16-21 metaG | ecosystem: Host-associated > Plants > Roots > Rhizosphere...
TCGACTGGCAGGGCATGTCTTTGCTGAACTGTGAAGGTTCACCCGAGCACCTCTGAAAGCTGTTTGGTCGCACTTTCAGCTTCCCAGATCAGCTCGGGTGAACAACCTGATTGGCACTTACAGCTAGGCCGTGATGTCCTTGGGCTTGCTCATACCGACCTTCTCGGAGAGCCGCCCCGCGAGCTTGGCGTCCAACACGGCGAGCTGATCCATGAGCTTCGCCGCCTTCTTGGGCGTCATGCCCGCCAGCAGGGCCACGGCCACTTCCATGTTCTGGGCGGCCAACTCCTTCACCGCCTGGGCACCGGCGGCCGGGTCCATGGCGTTGTAGGTGTCGATGATCTGCTTGTCGATCTCCGGCCGCACCTTCAGGTTGGCCACCCGGTTCAGCGCCTCCTGGACGGCCTTCTCGCGCACCGCCATCTCACTGCGATCCTTGTCGAGGGTGACCTGGAGGGTGGTGAGGCGCTGCTCCAGCTGGCGCAGCTCGGCCTCCTTCTGGGCGAGGGCCTTCTCGCGGGTCTGCAGCTGGGAGGCCAGCTCGGCGACCTTCACGCCTTCAGCAGCCGGGGACTTGCCGTCGCCCTTGGGCTCCTGGGCCGACAGCCAGAGCACGCCCGCGGACAAGGCGATGGGGGCTGAAATCCAAAGCAGGTAGCGGGCGTTCATGGGGGACTCCTGTGACTAGGCGGTTCTGCTGTGGTGGCGCTGCACAGCCATCTCATCCATCTCCAAGGTTTCGCGGCGCTGCTGTTCCAATGCGTGCTGGAGGGCGCGGCGTTCCTTGAGGCGGACAAGCATGAGGTGATTCCGGTGGGCAAGGGTCAGGGCTTCCCGGGCCGCGGTGACCTGGACGATGGCGATCCGCAGGCGCTCGTAGCCTTCCAGCTGACGACGCTCGAGGACGACCAGGAACCGCTCACCGGCCCGCCAGAGCTCCAGGTCGAGGGCCTCCCCGATGGCCAGGCGTCGGGATTCGAATACGGCCTGCCGCTGAACGGTGATGGCCTCGAGATAAGCCCGGGCATCCATCTCGCCCTGAATGGCACGTGCCAGGGCGCGCTCCGCCTCGTGCTCGAGGGCCTCCCGCAGCTTGCGCAGCGGCTCGAGGCGGAAGTGGAAGCGCGCGGCCATCAGCTACCAGTCTTGAGGAAGGGGGCCAGGTCGATGCCGAAGATCTGGCCCATAGCCAGCATGGCCTGGCGGTGATCGGAGGCTTCGGCGGTGGCCTGCCGGAGGAAGGCCTGGATGGCCGGTTGGAACTGGATGGCCTGATCGATGGCGGTGCTGGAGCCCTTGGTGTAGGCGCCGATCTGGATGAGGTCCTCGGCATCCTGATAGGTGGCCATGAGGTCCCGCAGCTTGCTGGCCAGCTGCTTCTGCTCGGGCGGAGCCAGGGCGCTGAACAGTCGCGACAGGCTGGACAGCACATCGATGGCGGGGAAGTGGTTTTTCGACCCCAGCTTGCGGGAGAGCACCACGTGGCCATCCAGGATGCCGCGCACGGCATCGCTGATGGGCTCGTTCAGATCATCACCTTCTACCAGTACGGTGTAGATGCCGGTGATGGAGCCCATGCCTTCGAAGGTGCCGGCCCGCTCCATGAGGCGGGGCAGGAGGGCGAAGACGGAGGGCGTATAGCCCCGGGAACTGGGCGGCTCCCCTGCGCTGAGGCCGACTTCGCGCTGGGCCATGGCGAAGCGGGTGACGCTGTCCATCATCAGAAGCACATCGCGGCCCTGTCGCATGAAGTATTCAGCGACGGTGGTGCCGGCCATGGCGCACCGCAGTCGCAGCAGGGGGCTCTGGTCGCTGGTGGAGACCACCACCACGCTGCGCTTCAGGCCGTCCTCGCCCAGGTCGTTCTCGATGAACTCGCGCAGTTCGCGGCCGCGCTCACCCACCAGGGTGATCACGTTCACGTCGGCCGACGTGTTGCGGGCTACCATGCCCAGCAGGGTGGACTTGCCCACGCCCGAGCCGGAGAAGATGCCCACGCGCTGGCCCTTGCCCAGGGTGAGCAGACCATCGATGGCGCGCACACCAGTGGAAAGGACTTCGTTGATGCGCTTGCGCTGCATGGGATTCGGCGGCGGTCCCTGGAGGGGCAGGTGGGCGGTGGCTTCGATGGGCGGTCCGCCATCCAGCGGGCGACCCAGCGGATCGATCACGCGACCCAGAAGGGCTTCCGATAGTGGCAGCTCCGATTGATGGCCGGTGCCTTCCACCCACAGGCCCGGACGGATGCCTTCCGTCTCTTCGATGGGCATGAGCAGCACGCGCTGGCCGGAGAAACCCACCACTTCGGCGTGGATGAGGCGGGGCTTGCCGGTGGCATCCATGCTGTGGATGAGCATCTGCTCTCCCACGGAGCAGTCAGGCCCGCTGGATTCCACCACAAGGCCCACAACCTTGGTGACGCGACCCATCCAGTCGCCCTTCGGCAGACCGCGGAGGCGGACTGCGAGGGCGGCGAGGTCCACCACGTGGCTCACGTCGGATCGCCTTCCTTCATCCGCACGATCAGCTGCATGAGCTGGTCGCGGCGGCGTTCGAGCGTGCCGTTGAGGATGCCCTGGGGTGCCTCGATCCGCAGGCTGCCGCGGCTGAGGGTGCCGTCGGACATCAAGCTGAGGCCGCCGTGCCCGACGAAGTGGTCCCCGAGCTGCTCAAGGTCAGACGGATTGAGGAAAATCAGCACCGGCATCTCGCCGTCCCGGCGGCCGCGGGGAAGGGGGAAGGGCAGCTCTTCGAGAATGCGCTCCATGAGCGCCTTCACTGCGTCGGGCGACTGCTCGATCTGCTGGACGGCGAGGTGCTCACCCACAGCCAGGGCCAAGGCCACCAGCTCTTCGTTCAGGGCTTCCTTCAACATCACGGTCGTACCAGCCAGTTCGGCCAGCTCCTCTTCCAGGCGCTGGATGTAGGCCTTGTACTGGCTCTCGCCGAAGGTGCGGCCTTCGGCTTCGCCGGAGGCAAACCCCTCTTCGTAGGCCCGGCGGGCGATGTCCTGGGCCTGGCGTTCGGCTTCCTGCAGGCGATCCACGATGCGCTGCTCCACGGGCACCTGATCGTCATCCAAGTCCGAAGACACCGAGTCGCCGCTCTCGCCGAAGGAGGAGCGGGCCATCATGGCGTCCACGGGAAAATAAGGGAAGGCCTCCAGGTGTGTGTCCTGGAGGTCCTCCGCCTTGATGTAGCCCTTATGTGACATAGTCCTCGCCCCCGCCACCACCGATGCTGATGACGCCTTCCTCTTCCAGCTGACGGACGATTTCCACGACCTCGTGCTGGGATTTCTCCACATCCTTCAGCTTCACCGGGCCCATGAATTCCATTTCCTCCTTCATGAGTTCCACTGCGCGGCTGGACATGTTGCGGAAGAACTGGTTCTGCAGTTCCTCGCTGGTACCCTTGAGGGCGATGGTGAGGGTCTTCTTGTCGGCCCGCTTGAGGATCTCGGTGATGCCGTTGTCATCGATGAGGAGGATGTCGTCGAAGACGAACATGAGGTCGCGGATGCTGGCGGCCAGCTGCGGATTCTCGGTTTCGATCTTCTCGAGCACAGCCCTTCCAGTGTTGCGGTCCATGCGGTTGAAGAGCTCGGCCACGGCGCGGACGCCACCGTAGGCTTCCGTCGCGAAAGAGCCCAGGGCCTCAAGCTTCTGCTCGAGGATGAGGCTGATGCGGCGCACCACCTCGGGGCTGATTTCCTGGAGGCTGGCCATGCGCATGGCCACGTCGCTGCGCAGCGCCTCGGGCAGAGAGCTGATGAGCTCCGCCGCCTGGCTCGCGTTGAGGTGGGCCAGGATGAGGGCGATGGTCTGGGGGTGTTCGTTCTGGATGAACTTGGAGAGCTGCTGGGGGTTCGCCCGTTCCAGGCTGGTGAAGCCCGCGCTGGATTCCAGGGCCTTCACGAGTCGGTCAATGATCTTGCGCGCCACTTCAGGGCCCACGGACTTGATGAGCAGCTTCTTGGCGTACTCGATGCCGCCCTGACTGATGTAGCTGCGGGCCTGGGTCATGGTGTGGAACTCTTCCATGACCTCTTCCGCGATTTCAGGCTGCACGTGCTTGGTAATGGCGATCTCGCGGGAGATGGTCTGGATTTCATCCTCTTCGAGGTATTTGAAAATGTTCGAGGCGGTCTCGTCACCCAGGGTGACCATGAGCACCGCGGCCTTCTGCATGCCGGTGAGTTTCGCCATGGCTACCGTCCCTCCTCAAGTAGCCAGGAGCGGACCAGTGAGGCCATGGTTTCCGGGTCCTCGTGGGAGCTCTCCTGCAGGCGCTTCTTGATGAGCTCCCGGCGGCGGGCTTCGGGGGCGCTGAAGGCCGCATCGGCGTTGAGTTCCGCCTCGATCTCGGCTTCGATCTCGGTCATGGACTTCACTTGAGTCGGCTTGCGGGTGGACCCGCCGGAGCTGCCTGCCATGCCGGCCTCACCCCCATCGGCGCTGGCCACGCGGAGTGGCGCGGGCCGGTTGATGGCGGCTGACATCCGCTTGAGCATGGGCAGGATGATCATGAAGAAGACCACGAACCCGACGATGAACCAAATGACGGAGGGCAGGAACTGGCGGCCCAGGTCCACCCAGAACTGCTTCTTGGCCTCGGCCTCCTCCTTGGGATTGGCCTGGAGGGTGGCGAAGGCCATGTTCTCTACCGTGAGCTCGTCGCCGCGCTTGGGCTGAATGCCCACGGCCGAGGACACCTGGTCGCGGATCTTCTTCAGCTCGTCTGCGCTGCGGGGTGTCTGTTTGAGCACGGGCTCGCCCTTGGCATCCTTGTCCCAGGTGCCAATGTGGTCCACGATCACGGCCAGGGTCACGCGCTTGACGGAACCGGTGGCTTGGTCGATGGCGCGCACGGTCTTGCTGATCTCATAGTTGGTGGTGGTTTCCTTCTTCTCGGAGTTCTCCGTGACGTTGGCAGAGGCGCCACCTGTGGCGGGAGCCACATTGCTGGCGGTTCCCGGAATGCCGGCTCCGCCTTCGCGCTTCTGGACCTTCTCCTCCTTCTGACCGACGCTGCGCTCAACCTGGCCCTGGGGATCGAAGGTCTCGGAATTGATCTTCACCTTGTCGAAGTCCAGGTCCACGTGGGCGGTGGCCCGGACCTTCCCGATGCCCACCACGGGCTCGAGCAGTTCCGTGACGCGGCGGACCAGGTGGTCCTCCTCTTCACGAGCCACTTTCTTCTGCGCGTCACTGGCGCCCACCATGGGGTCGCGCCCCGTGCGGGAGAGGATGCGGCTGTACTGGTCTATGATCACCACCTGATCGGGCTTGAGGCCTTCGACGCTGGCGGCTACGAGGTTGACGATGGCCTGGGTGTTCTCGTCGGGAAGGATCCGCGAGCCGCGGAGCTTCAGGAGCACGCTGGCCTTGGCATCCTCCTTGTCGGTGAGGAAGGGGCTGTCGTTGGGCGGCGTGATGTGGACGGTGGCCTCTGAGACCTGCTGAAGGCTCATGATGGTCTTGGCGAGCTCGGCCTCCATGGCGCGGCGATGAATCACCTTCTGGGAGAAATCCGTGGTTCCGAGCCCGGCGTTCTCGAGCTTCTCGAAACCCAGTTTGTCGCCGGACAGCAGACCATCCCCGGCGAACTTGAGGCGCAGGGCCCCAACCCGGCTCTCGGGAACCAGAATGGTGCGCTGGTCGGAGCTGAGCTCATAGGGGACCTGCAGCTTGTCCAGCTGGGCCACGATGGAGCTGGCCTCCTGGGGGGAGATGTTGGCTGCCAGGACACCCTTGGTCTCCTGGCCAGCCCAAATGCCCAGGCCCGCCAGGGCCAGGAGCACTGTCATGGAAATGGCGGCCACCATGACGCGCTGGGTGGCGCTCATGCCCTTGAAAGCGCTGGTCAGTTGTTCTGCGAGGTTCGTTTCCCCGGCCATAGGCGTTCCTCAGTCAGGGGTGAGGCCGCGCCGGGAAGCTTGGCCTGCGCTACATCTGCATGCGCATGACCTCGCGGTAGGCATCGATCAGTTTCGATCGGACGGCCATCATCATCTGGAAGCTAAGATCGGCCTTCTGGACTGCCAGCATGGCCGTGTGCATGTCTGCACTCTCCCCTGTCATCAAGTTCCGTGCCTCACCCTCCGCCTGGGCCGAGGCCTGGTTCACTTCCTGGAGGGCCTGCTTGAGGAGATCACCAAAGGCCAGACCCCCCTCAGCGCCCGCAGCGCCGCTATCCTGGCCGGATTTGGACGATCCGGACACGGGGCTTAGCGGGCTCAGCTGGGGGATGTTCTGGATGGGATCCATGGGGTGGTCTCGGGGGAGAAGCTTGTCACACGATCGGTCGGAGTGGCAGAAGCGGCAAGTCGAAATTCCGACAGGCTACTGGACGCGGAGGATTTCCAGGGCGGAACTGGCCATGGCCTTGGCGGAGCGGACGACGGCGATGTTGGCCTCGTAGGCCCGGCTGGCCTCGGTCAGGTTCACCATTTCCTCGACGGGGTTGATGTTGGGGTAGTTCACCACGCCATCGGCGTTGGCATCGGGATGGCCGGGTTCGAAGCGGGTGAGAAAGTCCTCCTGGCTGGTCTGGATGCTGGCAACTTTGACGCCGGCGCTGGCGAGGGCCCCAGAGAAACCCATGTCTTGGGACTGGAAGACCGCATCCCTCCGCCGGTAGGGGCCCCCCTCCTTGGTGCGGGTGGTCTCGCTGTTGGCCACGTTCGAGGCAATGAGCTGCACCCGCAGCCGCTGGGCGGCCATGCCGGTGCTCGCGATGTCGAGGATCTGATTGATGCTCATTAGTGCGCGCTCGCTTCTCGGATCATGGAATAGAGCTTCCGAAGCTCGACCTGCATGAGGGTGGAGGCGGTCTGGTACGTGGTCTGGGTGCGGGAGAGGAGCATGTTTTCCCGATCCAGGTTCACGTCATTGCCATCATTCCGCTCGGAGTTGGGCTGAAGGGCATCGGTGCTGGGGGGTAGGGTGCTGCTCTCGCTGAGTTGGAGGTGCATGGGGTTGGTGGTCGTCAAGGTATTGGGCGAAGATTGCCCAGAAAAGGCCAGTTTCATGGCCCCTTCGAAGCTGAAGTCCCGGGTCCGATAACCTGGGGTGTCCAGGTTTGCCAGGTTGGACGCGATGAGGGACTGCCGCTGCGAAGCCACGGTCAGGCTGCGATCCATGGACTGGATCATCCCGTTGCTGCTGGTCAGGTCGAACATGGTGAGCCCTGCAGAATGGGCCGGGTAAGTCCCGGCTTCCAGTGGACTGATGCAGAGCCCATGCCGATCAGTCGAGGGGTGATCCCGGGAGGACTGTCCCGGGGTAGTCTCGGGGTTGCATCCGGGTGCGGCACCCTTGCTACACTGACCGCTCACTTCGAGGCTCCCATGATCCTGAACACGCGAAAGCACAACGATGTGCTGATCCTCTACCCCGAAGGCAAGATCACCCTGGGTGACGGTGACCAGGAGCTGGGTGAGGCGGTGCGCACCTCTCTGTCCAACGGGGAGCGCAAGATCGTCATCAACTTCAGCAAGGTGAGCTACCTGGATTCCTCAGGCGTGGGCGAGCTCGTGGGCTGCTATACCTCCATCAAGGGCAAGGGCGGTGAGCTGCGCATCTGTGGCATGAGCGGCAAGATTTTCAGCCTCATCAAGATGACCAGCCTGCACTCGGTCTTTGAAGTGAAGGACACCGAGGAAGAGGCCCTCGCGGGCTTCTAGGACGGTGCATCTTCGCACCGTCCTGGGCATCGGCCTCCTGGCGCTGGCTTCCGCCGGCGCCCTGGAGGCCGATTCGCTTCGGGCGCTGACGGCCATCCGCCTGCAGGGCGGTGAGATTGATGACCAGCGCTTCGCACTAGCGGCCCTGGGCTTGAAGGTGGGGCAGCCGGTGGATGCCGAGGGCTTCCAGCAGGCATTGGCGGCGGTGCGGCTCGTGGATCGTTTCCAGTCCGTGGAAGGCACCCTCCTGGCAGATGGCACGGCCCAGATCGTGCTGGATCCCCTGGCGCCGATGGAGGCCTGGCACTGGGAAGGCGATGGGGTTCCGGAGTCCCTCAAGAAGACGCTGCTGCCCGAACTGCGAAAAGGGCAGCGATTGGGGTCCCAGCGTCGCAACCTGCTGGTCAGCACGGCGGAGGGCCGCCTGCGGGAGGCCGGCTACCCCGCCGCCAAGCTGACGGCTGTCCTCGAGCAGGGAGGTCGGCAGCTGCGCCTGATCCTGGCCCTCGGCCCGGCGGCCATCATCCGCGACATCCGGATCGAGGGGGAGCCCGCCCCGTACACCCGGGACCAGCTGCTGAAGTTCGCCGCCCTCCGCCCCGGCATCACCCACTGGACACCGAGCACGGTGCGTGAGGCACATCGTCGCCTGCGCGAACGCCTCGTGAAGGATCGACGGCTTGAAGGCTCGGTGCGCCTTGAGCCCGCGGCCGAACCGGGGGTGATGGTGCTCGAAGTCCGCTCTGGCCCCAAGGTCATTCTGAAGGGCAAGGGGCTGAATGTACTGGCCCCGCTCTGGGGCCAGCCCAGGCTCGCGGAATTTGTCCCGATCTCTCGGGCGGAGCATTACACGCCAAGTCTGCTGGAGGAAGGGGCGGGCCGCATCACCACCTACTTCCGGAACCAGGGCTACCCCGAGGCCAAGGTCACCTACGAGCGCGTGGTGACAGTGGGAACCGCTGAAAAGCCGGAGGTGGTGACGCTGACCTACTCGGTCGAATACGGGCCGCGCCGCACCCTCGGCAAGGTGTTCTTTGAAGGGAACCGGGAACTCACCGAAGACGAATTGCGGGCGGCGGTGCCGCTGCCCAAACGCTTTCTCCTGCTGCCGCTTCCCGCCAAGGTGGAAACCGTCAAAGCGCTGGAGGAGCGGCTGACCGCCTACTACCTGCAGCGGGGCTTTCCTGAAGTGCAGGTGCGTCGCCGCATCGACACGACCCCGGATGGCAGCGTGGAAGTGCGGCTGATCATCCGCGAAGGCCAGCGCCGTTTCCTGGAGGTTCTGGTCCTGGAGCTTCCGCCCGATCCGGCCTTTTCCCGGAAGGCGCTCTCCAAGAGCCTCCTCCTCGCCCTGTCGGATCGAGCCAACGCAACCTCGGCGAACACCTCGTTCCACTCCGATCGACGGCACCTTCAGGGTGTCAAGGGAACCCTGGAGGACACGCCGAAGGGCGTGCAACTGCGCTTCCAGCCTCCACTGCCCCTGGTGCGGAATGATCTGGCTCTGGTGGTCTCGGATCTGCGGCAGCGGTTGTCCTCGGCGGGTGCCGCGAACCCCGTGGTGAAGCTGGCTTTCGAAGAAGACGGACCTCAACCCCTGGTGCGAATTCAAGTGCCCCCGCAGCCGCTGGATCGCGCCAAGCGCATCGTGGTGCAGGGCAGCGATCGGACCCGGGCTGAGGCCGTGCTGCGTGAAACCGAGTTGCCTATGGGTGCGCCGCTGGATCCCGCCAAGCTCGACGAAGGACAGATCCAACTGGGCGGGCTGGGCGCCTTCCAACGCGTCGACCTCTTCACGCTCAAAGATCTCCCGGGACAAGAACAGGAACCCTGGGAGCGCGGCGACCTCGGGCTTCGGCTGCAGGAACGGAGCCCCTGGGTGTTCACGGAGTCCTTCGGATACGACAATACCCAGGGCTACCATTTCGGCTTGAATGCCCAGCGATTGAACGTCGGCGGCATGGGGCGGACCGTGGATTTCGGGCTGCGGGCCGGGGATCAGACGCTCAACAGTCCAGCCCTGCGCCGGCTCTTCCCCACCGGCGATGTGAAGCGCTCCGTGGACAGCTACAGTGTGGGCTACACCGATCCCTGGTTCCTTCCGGGCGCCCTGGACACCTGGCTGGCCTCGCGCACGCGCTTCCACATGGAAGGGGCTTACATCGAGGAGGCGCAGGCGGCCTTCTTCGCGCGGCGCCGGCGCTTCACACCCAGCCTGGAATGGAAGGTGGGCGACTTCCAGTCGGTGCAACTCGGCTACCGCTTCGAGCGTGTGGAGGTGGCGGCCAACACAGGCAGCGATGGCCAGCCCCTGATCTCCAACGATGATCTCTTCAAGGTGGCGCGGACGCCGCCACGGAGTGTCATCTCAGCTCCGTACCTGCAGGTGTCCGTGGAACACCGCGACAAGCCTTTTGATCCAACGCAGGGATCGTTCTTCATGGGGCGGTTGGAACTGGCCAACCAGATGTTCGGCACCACGAACAACAGCAGCTTCATCAAGCTGGACCTTCGTCATCAGTGGAACTGGCCCATGGGCTTCCACGCGGAAAACGGGGTGGTGATGCTGAACCTCCGCCTCGGTTTGGCGCGCCCCACGGCCCGATCGGCCACAGACTTGCCCCTCTCCGAGCGCTTCTTTGGTGGTGGTTCGTTCACGGTCCGTGGTGTGGAACCCGACATGCTTGGAGATCTTGGAACGGTTCCCGCGGCGCCTGGAAGCCCGGCAGGCACGCCCGCTCAGATCATCCCGCTGGGGGGGCAGGGCATCGCCGTGATGAACCTGGAGTACCGGTTTCCGCTGTTCGGCTGGCAGAGCGTCTGGGGCGAGGTCTTCGTGGATTCGGGTCAGGTCTACCGAAGCCTGCTATCCGAAACGGTGTCGAATCCCGCCTATGTCGTGGGTGGCACCGAACCCCCCACCCTTCAGGTGGCCCCGACCTTCCCGGCCCTGCGGACCACCCTTGGCACAGGCCTGATTTTCAAGCTCGGTTTCCCCCTCAAGGTAGAGTACGCCGCGGATTGGAAGCGCATCACAGGGCGTCCCCGCACGGAGCAGGATCGGCTATCCCAGCTCAAGAGCGTCCTGATCTCCGCTGGGTTCCAATTCTAGGTATTGGCTGCGACCAAGCGCAGGTCAGCGGGCTTTCAGGACCTCAGCGACTTTCCGGCGCAGCTCTGCGAGCCGGTAGGGCTTGTGGATGAAGGCATTGGGTTGATGGGTGGCGAAGGATTCGGAGCAGTCGGCTTCGTCGTAGCCGCTGCTGAGGATGACGGGCAGGGTCGGATCGAGCTTGCGCAGTTCCAGGAAGGCCGTACGTCCATCCATCCGTGGCATGGACAGGTCCATGACCACCAGATCGAAGGGGGATTGGGCCTGGCGAACCTGTTCCAAGGCATCCAGGCCGTCCTTCGCCTCCACGACAGACAAACCATGCAGGGTGAGGTCCATGGCCGAGGCTTCACGGATTTCCACCTCGTCATCGACCAGGAGGATCCGGCCCTTCAGCCCTGTCAGCTCTGGGGTCTTATTGGCGGCAGCGGTGGGGATCGCGAGATCGCTGCGCGGGAAGAACAGCTGGAACTTGGATCCCTCGCCAGGGCGGCTCTGGATCCGGATGCCGCCCTGGTGACCCTTGAGGATGCCCAGCATGGCCGAGAGGCCGAGGCCCCGGCCCTTGGCTTTGGTGGTGAAGAAGGGGTCAAAGATTTTCGCGAGCACGGCTTCGCTCATGCCGCTCCCGGTGTCGGCTGATTCCAGCAGGACGTAGGTACCGGGGTGCAGCGACTGGGTGGGAAAGTCACTGGCGATCGTCGCGGCATCCAGCTCCATCAACCCTGTGCGGATGCGGATGGTGCCGCTCCCCTCGCCGATGGCGTCGGAGGCGTTGGTCACCAGGTTCATCACCACCTGCTGCAGCTGTGCCGCATCAGCATCGATGGGAGGCAGCCCTGCCTCCAGGCGGAACTCCAGCTTGGCGGTCTTGGAAATGGATACGGACAGCAAGTGTCCAATCTCCGTGACGGCATGGTTGAGATCCAGGGGCTGGACCTCGAAACGGCCACGTCCGGAGTAGGCCAACATCTGCTGCGTGAGGTCGGAAGCCCGCAGCACCGTCTTCTCGACTTTCTCAAGGAACGGTTCGGCCTGGTCACCTCGAGGCAGCAGCATCTGCGCCAGATTGAGGTTCCCGAGGATGGCCGAAAGGAGGTTGTTGAAGTCGTGGGCAATGCCCCCGGCCAGGACGCCCAGGCTTTCCATCTTCTGGGCCTGCCGGAAGGCCTCCTCAGTGGTGCGCTGGTGGGTGATGTCCCGGGAAGTGCCGATGATCCGGTGGATCTCACCGTGTTCGTTGGCCAACGGCAGCAACTGCGTCTGGGCCACCACCAGGCCGGTGGGGAGTTCCGCCCGTTCCTCGTAGCCAATGGGAACGCCCATCTCCAGGCAGTGGCGATAGTGCCCGATGACACCCTTGGCCACTTCGGGAGGAAGGATGTCCTGAATGCGGAGCCCGACCACCTGCTCCCGCGTCATCCCAAGGATGCGCTCCTGGGCGGGATTGATGTCCTCCACGAAGAAATCAGAAGCGGCATCCACGCGGACCCAGAACATCATGTCGGAAGTGTTCTCCACGAGCCCCCGGTAGCGCAGCTCGCTCTCCCGAAGGGCCGCCTCGGTCTGCTTGCGCTCCTGGAGCTCCTGCGCCAGGTGATCGAGGTGTGCTGCCAATTCGCGATCCTGCACCTGGATCTTCATCAGCATGTCGTTCAAGGCGGTGGCCAATACATCCAGCTCACGGCTTTTCTGGCTCCCAGCGCGGAGGCTGTAGTCCTTCTGGCGCGAGACCTTCTCAGCCAACTCAGCCAGGTCGAGCACCGGATCCGTCAGCAGGTGGTGCGTGCGCAGCGAGAGCAGAACGATCCCGCCGCTCAACACCAGCAGGGTGATCAGCAGGGAGCTGCCTGTCCACCGAACTTGCTGGTAGGTGTTGGCCTGATCCGACTCGAGCAGGAGGGTGCCCATCACATGGCCATCGGGGCTACGGATGGGGGAGGTCGACATGAGGTGACCCCCGACTTCGTGAACGCCCTCCTCCATGACTCCCGGAGGGAGTGGCTTCGTGGCGTCGCGGGCGGGGTAGGTGGCCAGGAGGGAGCCGTCGCCACGCAGAATGGATGCCCGGGCGATGTCCTGGCGCTTCCGGAGGCCCTCTAGAAGTTTCCCGGCCTCCTCGGTATCCGAAAAAGCCAGGTAGGGCACGGCATTGTAGGCCATGACTTCTGTGAGGCTCTGCAGGTCCTGCCGGGCCATCTGTCGGGCATTCCGAACCTGGAACACGAAGGAGATCACCATCGCCGCGAGGACGCCCGCTCCGGCGGTGCCGAGCAGGATGGCCAGGGTGCGGCGTCGGATGGAGGGTTTGACCTGGGTGGGCATGGGTCGGTTCAGGGTTTGGGTTTGGAGTGGACGAGGGTAATGGATAGCCCAGACAGCCGCGCGCCGAGGTTGATCTTCTCCTCATCAAGGGACTGTTGGTTGATGCCCAGCTTGATGGTTTCATCCTTGGCGAGGAGGTTCACCATGACACCTTGAGCGGCCAAAGTGTCCCCCTCGGCCACCGTGAGAATGTCCTTCCCACGACTCCAGGCCACGATGGAGCGCGCTCTGGGCCACTCGGAGTGGCAGATGAAGAGGAGGTCGCAACCCCGCCCTTCGGGGAGGTTCTGGATGAATTCGATGCGGATCGGGCGCCCCTGGACCTTGCGGCCTTTTGCCGCTGCCTTCAATTCATCCGTGAAACGGGATTCACCGATCACAGCGATGATGAAGGGATCCTTGGGGTCCGTAGCATCTTTCTGCTTGAGGAGGACTGCCAGTTCGACAATCACATTGGCCTTCAGTAGCTGAACGGCCTGGTCACGCGAAGTGGAAGCAGCGTTGAGGGCCTTCAGGGAGGGACTCATCAGCAGCAGGAATGCGCTGATCAACCAAGTGCAAAGCTGCCGCCCATACCAGGGTGCGGAAGTGGCCCGTCTCGTCTCGCCCATCATCCATGCCCCCGATCAGAAATGACAGGAGACGCGGAGGGAGATTTCCCGGCCGGGTGCAGGGAGGGGGGGATTGCCGCCCACGCCGGGGAAGCCGTAGGCCTGGATGTAGCTCGTGGCGGCGTTGCCGAGGTTCGTGGCGTTTAGGCCGATCTCGAAGTGCTCGGAGAATTCCCGGGTGAGGAACAGATTCAGGAGGGTGGTCGTGCCAAAGCGTGAGGTCTGGACTTCGCCAAAGCGGAAGCCATAGCGGGGGCCGAGCACAATGAGCCCAGGGTTCAGGGACCAGCCGGGGAGGAACTGCCACTGGGCCTGGGTCGTTAACTTCAGATTCGAAAAGCCCACATGGTAGTCGGGCTGGCCGGTCACTTTGTAGAAGTCGGCGTTGTGATCATCGGCCTGGGAAAGGGACAGGCCGCTTTGCAAAACGATGCCCTGTCCGATGGACCGGAGGGACAGCTCCACGCCCCTGGAGCCGGTGTAGTCGAAGTTGTAGTACCCGTTCACGCCGGGGGCGGGATTGGCGTAGCTGATGGGATCGTGAACCCTCATGACGTAGGCATTGGCCGTGAAGTAGGTGGCCGCGCCGAGGGCGTGTCCGGCTTCGGCTTCGTAGGTCGTCGTGCGTTCGGGCTGCAGGTTTGGATTGACGAACAGGTTCTCGATGGAGGGTGCCCGAAAGGCCCCGGCTGCGAGCAGCTTCACATGCCAGGTCTCGGTGGCCCGGGTGAAGGCGAGGCGGGGACTGGCCGCAGTCCCGTAGGCGCTGTGCTTGTCGTAGCGGAGGCCCAGGTCGAGGTTGCCAAATTCCGGGGACCACAGCATCTGGAGGAGGTAGGCACGGTTCTCGTAGATGTAGACTTCCCGGACGCCCCGGCTGCTCCAGTAGATGTTGGAGTTGTCCTGGATGGCTTCCATCCCCGCGCTGAGCTTGAAGGCACTGGAGGCCGCCCAGCTGCTCATGAAGCTGCCGGTGGCCCGGGTGTTCCGGTCGGTGCGGGATTCGGTATAGAGCCAAGGACTCTGGGATTTGATGGTGAAGCGGGGCTTGAAGGACCAGTTGCCCATGGAGAAGAGGTAGTCCACGCCGAAGAACTCCGCGGGGAACCTCAGATTCGTCGTGGTGGACGGGCCTTCCTGGGTGTAGTCCCTCAGGTAGTAGTCGTCCCTCAGGTATTGGAGGTTCAGCGCGCCGCGGGAAAACTTCAGGTTGAGGAAGTCCTGGTTCGACCCGGATTCCTCGCCGGCCTGGATGATGCGGGTCCCACTGCCGGTTGCCACAGGCCAGACACCAACGCCCTGGGTGGCTGTGCCGCGGTTATAGGAGAGGGAGAAATCGTTCTCACCCCAGGTGTCTCCATAGGCCACGTGGCCCTGGGCGAGGTTGGAGGAGGCCCCGGCCATGCGGCCCAGCCAGAAAGTGCCATCCACCCCACCGATGTTGGCCCCCTTACGGGTGATCACATTGATCACGGCCAGTTCGGCGAAGCCACCGTAGGCCACGCTGCCCGGGCCGCGGATGATCTCGATGCGCTGGATGTTATCGATGGGGTAGTGCCCGCCGAACTGCAGCGTGCCATAGAGCGGCTCGTTCATCTCCTGGCCATCGATGAGCAGCAGCACCTTGCCGTCGTGGCCCCAGCTGGTACGAACGCCGATGCCCACCACGCCCTGGCTGTCCGACGCAAACTCGAACCCGGGGACATACCGCAGCACATCCATCAGATCCCTGGCACCTGTCGCCCGGATCTCCTCCCGTTGCAGCACGGTGATGATGCCGGGGCTCTCGCGGATGGAGAGGGGGACATACGAGGCCACGGTGATCGGAGTGTTCAAGAGCTCAAGGAGTTTCGCCCCATCATTGGCTGATGGATCCTCCACCTGCTGGGCCAGGCCGCAGGTGGCGAGAAGTAGCAAGGTGATCGTGCGGTGCATCTGCAGCCTTGGTGTGCGAGCGGGACGCAATGGGTTTTCGGCAGATCTTTGATTTCCAATTAAAGCGGTACACGAGGCCCCTCTGCGCCCGGAAATGCTCAGGCAGCCACCAAATTCTAGACAACCTCATGGGGGCCATAGGGCCCGGCAGGCCCGGTATTGACCCCAAGGCATGAAAAAGGCCGCGAAAGCGGCCTTGGACTGGTTGGCTCGGGTGGTCTCGAGCATGCGTCCGGCTGGGCCCGGGCCAGATCGATTCCGTCGCTCCACCGGAGCACCTCCAGCGGGCCCTACCTGCCCGCCAGGCTTTCTCGGCGGCTCAAGACCCCGGTTCGGGGACAAGAAAAAAGGCCGCAAAAGCGGCCTTCGGCTGGTTGGCGCGGGCGGTCTCGAACCGCCGACCCCCACCGTGTCAAGGTGGTGCTCTACCGCTGAGCTACGCGCCAGCGCGAACACCCATTCTAGCGGAATGGGAACCGCTGTCGAGCCTTGAGAACGGGGCGGCCATCAACCGTTGGAAAACCAGAGCAGGAGGGCCGCCACCGTGGCCGCTGCCAAGATGATCCATTCCGACGCGTAGGGATGTACGGCGGCAAAACGGCGAAGGGGAAGTAGGGTATGGGCGGTCATGGCGACCTCCATTCCGGGCATGGATATCCCACCCAAGGATGGTGTCTCAAGTCTGGACGCGCCTGAGAATCTGATTCAGTGGGGGGAGGCCGGCCAAAACGCCCAGGCCAGGAGGGCTCCAGCCAGGACCAGGAACCAATCCAGCAACGGGGATCGCCGGAAGGTGAGGTTTCGAAGGATGTGGGCAGCCATGGGGTCTCCCTTCGAGAGCCGTTTCCCGCTCTCAGCATGGGGTGCCCTGCAGGGCCTGCCGTGAATTCCCGGAAACTTCGGTGGGCCCTACTCCACCGTGACGGACTTGGCGAGGTTCCGGGGCTGGTCCACGTCGCAGCCCCGGAGGACGGAGATGTGGTAGGCCAGCAGTTGCAACGGCACGGCATAGACGATGGGGGCCAGCCAGGGGTGCACCGGGGGCAGTTCCAGCACATCCTCCGCGATGCCAGAGAGCCCGGTGTCGCCCTCGGTCACCAGGGCCAGGATGCGGCCATCGCGAGCGGCGGCCTCCTGCAGGTTGCTGAGGGTCTTGTCACGGTGGGCGTCCATGGGCATGAGCGCCACCACGGGGAGGTTCTGGTCGATGAGGGCGATGGGGCCGTGCTTCATCTCGCCCGCGGGATAGCCCTCGGCGTGGATGTAGGAGATTTCCTTCAGCTTCAGGGCGCCTTCAAGGGCGATGGGGTAGCAGGGACCCCGACCCAGGTAGAGGAAATCCGTGGCGTCCTTCCAGCGGTGGGCCCACTGGGTGATCTTCGGCTCCAGGGCGTTCAGGCGTTCGAGGTGGGCGGGAAGCTCCCGCAGGCCCTGGAGCAGTTCAGCCTTGAGCTTGGGATCCACCGTGCCCTTCGCCTCGCCGAGCTTCAGGGCGAGGAGGGTGAGGACCGCCAATTGAGTCGTGAAGGCCTTGGTGGAGGCCACCCCGATCTCCGGCCCCGCATGGGTCAGGATCGTGGCTTCGCATTGCCGCGTGGCGGTGGAGCCCATCACATTGCAGATGGCCAAGGTGCGCGCACCTCGGGCGGCGGCTTCCTTCATGGCGGCCAGGGTGTCGGCAGTCTCTCCGCTCTGGGTGATGCCGATGATGAGGGTGCCCGGCTGGATCACTGGCTCGCGGTAGCGGTACTCGCTGGCATAGTCCACTTCCACGGCCACCCTGCTGAGCTGCTCGATGAGGAACTTGCCCACGAGCCCGGCGTGCCAGCTGGTGCCGCAGGCCACGATGTGGATGCGGTTCAACTCAGCCAGATCCTGCTCCGAGAAGGGCAGGTCCAGGGGGATCTCTTCGCCATCCAGGGGGAGGCGGTTCAGGAGGGTGTTCGAGAGGGCCTGCGGCTGCTCGAAGATCTCCTTCTGCATGAAGTGCTTGTAGCCGCCCTTTTCCGCGGCCACCGGGTCGTAGGGGATGGTCACCACCGGGCGATGCACCTCGCTGCCATCCAGGCGGAAGATGCGGGCGCCCTCGCGGGTGAGCTCCACCAGGTCGCCGTCCTCCAGGAAGATGACCTTGCGGGTGTGGGGCAGGAGGGGCACGACATCCGAAGCGAGGAAGGTTTCCCCTTCGCCCAGGCCCAACACCATGGGCGGGCCACTGCGGGCGGCCAGGATGCGATTGGGATCGGTGGCATGGAGGCAGGCCAGGGCGTAGATGCCCTTCATGCGGCCCACGGCCTCGCGGAAGGCCTCCGGGAAGCTACGGCCCAGCTTCATCAGGTGGGCCACCATCACGGGAAAGCACTCGGTGTCGGTCTCGGACTGGAAGGTCTCGCCGGCAGCCTTCAACTCGGCCCGCAGCTCCAGGAAGTTCTCGAAGATGCCGTTGTGGACGGCCACCACCTGGCCATCGGCGCTGCGGTGGGGGTGGGCGTTCTCCTCGGTGGGCCGGCCGTGCGTGGCCCAGCGGGTGTGCCCGATGCCCAGGGGCGTGGGGTCGGCCAGGTTCACCTTCTTGGCGAGGTTCACCAGCTTGCCCGAGGCGCGCACGAGGGTGAACTCACCCGATCCGGTGGAGAGGGCGATGCCCGCGCTGTCATAGCCACGGTATTCCAAGCTGCGCAGGCCATTCACCAGGATGTCCGCCGCGCCCTGCTGTCCGATGTATCCAACGATTCCGCACATGTCCGGCTCCCAAGCACTGTCCTCAACTTAGCGGGCCCAAGCTTCGCCGCCAATGTGGTGCCTCCCACCCGCCCTGAGGTGAGCCTGAAACACACCTTGTGGTGGATTCACCTCAGCGAGCCGCGAAGCCATGAAATACAAGGATTCGAGGTGAATTCCGGGGTGTGTTAGATCGCGCAGGATCCGTGTCGGAATTAGGAGAAAGCCAAGCCCGGCTTGGCCGGGCTGAGCGCGGGGCCCCGGGGGGAGGCTCCATTTCCGCGAGCCGACGGCGAGTGGGAGCGACACCCGCGTCGCGTCAAATGGAGACGCGCAGCGAGAAACCCCCGGAGAACATCAGGCCAGGCTGCGGATGCGGGCGGCCCGGGTGTCGATTTCCGTGATGCGGAAGGCGAAGTTGCCTTCGACCACCACCACCTCGCCCTTGGCGATGAGCTTGCCGTTCACCAGGAGTTCCACTGGCGCATCGGCGCTGCGGTTGAGTTCCAGGATGGCGCCGGGCGTGAGCTTGAGCAGCTCGCCCATCTGCATCTCCGTCTGCCCCATGCGCACCACCACGGGCAGCTGGATGTCCAGCAGCAGGTCCAGGTTGCCGGAGTCGGGCGGAGGACCGGACGCCACCGGGGCCTGGCGTACGGGCGCAGCGATGGTGGCGGCCACGGAGGCAGGGGAGGGCTCCGGCGCGGGTGGGGGCGCATCGACGAGGCCCAGCTTCCGCTTGATCTGCTGCAGCAGGAGGTCGGGGAAGAGCAGGTGCACCGTGGTGCTGAGGGAATCCTGTGTGGTGGGCAGGGCCAGATCCTGGAACCCACCCTGACCCATCTGCTCCGCATAGGCCGCCGGGTCTTGGGTCATGGCCATGATCTCGACGTTGGCGATGGCGAAGGTCTCGCCGGCCAAGTCCGACAAGGTCTGGTTGGCGCTGCCCATGACCTGGTTGAAGGTCTCGGCCAGCGCGTCCTTGGAGTCGCCTACCAGCTCCTCTGCGGGGGCGCCCTCGCCGCCCAGCATGAGGTCCACGAGCATGGTGCCTTCCTTGAGGGGAAGGGTGAAGAAGAGGGTGCCGTTGAGGCCCTTTTGGTAATTCGCCTTCACGAGGATGCCGGTGCCTTCGTGCAGGGCCGGGATCGAAGTCGTTTCCAGCAGGTCCCCGGCCTCCGACTTCATCTGGAACTCGCGCCCCGTGAGCATGGAGAACACGGAGGCCATGCTCTCGGCAAAGGCGCCGCCGACTTTTTGGAAGAATTCAGTGTCTCGGGCATCCATCGTTCACCCCTCCGACCGGCTGCCGGTCACTTGAAACACGCGTTTCCCGTTGGGATTCAGGGCCACCAAGCCCATGAAGCGTGGAATGCCATCCACGCAGAGGTCCAACTCCGCATCGAAACGCTTGGTCAGGGGGATGAGGTCCCCGGTCTTCAACTGCAGCACCTCCTCCATGCTGAGGCTGGTGCCGCGGATCTCGGCGGCCGCCTCCATGTGGCAGCGCTTCAGGCTCGTCATGAGCAGGCGGGCCTCCTCGAAGGTCGAGGACTTCTTGTAGCCCGTGAACATCTCCTGGTCGAACTTGCTGGAGATGGGCTCGAGGATGATGCTCGGGATGGCCAGGTTGATCATGCCGCTGACCGGGCCCATCTTCACTTCGAACACGACGAGCAGCACCACCTCGTTGGGAGCCACGATCTGAATGAGCTGCGGGCTGGTTTCCCTGGCCTGGATGCGGAAGTCCAGATCAACAATGCCGCGCCAGGACTCTCGCATGTCCTCCAGAAGCAGCTTGAGAATGCCGTCGAAGATGCTCTGCTCGATGTCGGTCATCGTGCGGAGGTTCTTCAGGGGTTCGCCGGGACCACCCAGCATCTTGTCGATGATGGGGAACACCAGGGTGGGGTTCACCTCCAGGGCCAGCGCGCCTTCCAGCGGCTTGATGGAGATGGCGTTGAAGCAGGTGGGGTCGGGCACCGAAAGGAGGAATTCCTGGTAGCTGAGCTGCTCGACACTGACCAGGTTCACTTCCGTGATGGTTCGCAGGTAGGCGCTGAGGGAGCTGCTGAAGTTCCGGGCGAAACGGTCATGCATGAAGTGCAGGGACCGCATCTGCTCACGGCTGACCCGGTCGGGCCGGCGGAAGTTGTAGAGGGTGACCTTGCGCTGGACCTGGGCTTTTTTTGCCGGAGCCGGAGCCGCACTGCGTTCCCCGCCCCCGCCGGACGAGGCCTTCCCCGCCGGTTTGGTGTGGGACTTAAGTAGTGCGTCTACTTCCTCTTGGCTTAGGATTTTGGCCATGGATTATCCTTCGATGTGCTTCTCCAGGAGCTTGCCCCGGAGCCGCAGCATGGCCTTCGTATGCAATTGGGATACCCGGGACTCGGTGATGTTCAGGAGGGTCCCGATTTCCTTCATGGTCAGTTCGTCGAAGTAGTAGAGCTGCACCACGAACTTCTCCTTCTTGGGGAGGACGTCCATGGCGTCACGGAGGATCTCTTTGATCTCCGACGACTGGAAGATCTGGTGCGGATCCTCGGCGTCCGGATCGGGCACGAAGCTGATGAGGCTTTCGCCCTCGCCGTCCTCGCCCACCTCCACGAAGGTGCCCAGGGTGACGCCCTTCAACTCGTCGAGGTTCTTGTGCAGTTCCTCCAGGGGCATGCCCAGGTGGAGGGCCACTTCCTCGTCCGTGGCGGCCCGTCCCATCTGCTGCTCAAGGGCGTGGTAGGCGCCTTCGATGTCCTTCTTCTTGCGTCGCAGGCTGCGGGGTACCCAGTCGAGGTCACGCAGGCCGTCGAGGATGGCGCCCTTGATGCGCAGCTCGGCGTAGGTCTTGAACTTGATGTTCCGCGCCGGCTCAAACTTCTCGATGGCGTCCATGAGGCCGAGGATGCCGCTGTTGATGAGGTCGTCCAGCTCCACATGCGAGGGCAGGCGCGAGGCGATGCGGTGGGCCACGAACTTCACCAGGGGTACGTAGTCCTTGATGATCTGCTCGCGGTTCTCGCGGTCGAAGGGTTCCGGCGGCTCCGTGGATTCCACGGTGGGTGTGGCTTGGGCCACGAGGGTGGCCACGGGCACGGCGGCCGAGATCCCATAGGCCTTGGCGGCAGCCAGGGCGGCCCATGGGCGCAGCGCCGCCGGCGCCAGTTCCACGGCGCGAAGGGCCTCGCCACTGAGGGGCAGGCCGTGATCGGGGGGCTGGTCCGGAGTCGGAGACATGCGTGGACCTACTGAGGTTCGTCGGAGGCGAGCTGCCTCCAGAATGACGCAAAGCCGTCGGGCTGCAAGGATACTTGTCCCAGCAATTGCCGGGCGAGGGCCTGGAAGGCCTGCGCGGCGGGGCTCCGGGGGAAGAGGTCCACCACGCCGCGCTGCTGCCGCACGGCCTGTAGGATGTGGGGATCGTTGGGCACCATGCCCAGCACGTTGAGCTGTTTCCCGAGGAAACGCTCAGTGGCGGCCTGCAGCTGGTCGATGGTCTCCTGGGCCTCGTCGATGTTCTGCCCGTTGTTCACCAGCAGCCACAGGGGCTTGGTGGCTTCGCGCAGATGCAGCACCTTCACCATGGCGTAGGCATCCACCAGGCTCGTGGGCTCCGGGGTGGTCACAAGGATCACCTCCTGGGCCGCCATCAGGAGCTTCAGCACGGAGTCATGGATGCCGGCGGCGGTGTCGATCAGCAGCCAGTCGGCGGTCTCCGCCACGCGCTGGAGGCCCTGGACCAGCCGAAGCTCGCTCATGGTGTCGAGGCGGGTGAGTTCCTGGATGCCGCTGCTGGCGGGGATGATGCGGATGCCCATGGGCCCGTCGAGCAGGATCTCCTCGATGACCTTCTCGCCGCGCAGCACATGCTCCAGCGTGTATTTGGGCGATAGCCCGAGCAGAATGTCGAGGTTCGCGAGCCCGAAGTCCGCGTCCATGACCACCACCCGCTGGCCCTGCTGGGCCAGGGAGAGGGCCAGACCCGCGACCACGTTGGTCTTGCCGACCCCGCCCTTGCCCGAGGTAATGGCCACCACGCGGGCGGCGAAAAGGGGGGATTCGGGCTGCTGCCCCTTGGCCATGGCGCGCAGCCGGGATGCCTGATCGCTGCTCATTCGGCCTCCTTCACGGGGACTGGGAGGATGAGGTCCGCCACCCGGCGGCTGGTGGCCAGTTCCAGGGCTTCCGGAACTTCCTGACCGGTGCCCAGGTAGCTGAGGGGTTTTTTGACCCGGGCGAGGGTGCTGAGGATGGGGCCGTAGGTGGAGGTCTCATCGAGCTTGGTGAAGAGCAGCCGCGTGGGATGCAGGGGCTCATAGCGGGTGGCGATCTCTGCCAGATCGCGGGGCTTGGTGGTGGCGGACAGCACGAGGTGCGTCTCGACCTCCGGCAGCTCGTCCAGCAGGCCACGTAGCTGACTCAGGGTGTCGGTGTCTTTGGGGCTGTGGCCCGGTGTGTCGATGAGCACCAGGGCGCGGTCCTGATAGAAGCGCAGGGCGCTGCGGAGGTCTTCCACCGTGAGGGCCACGTGCAGCGGCACCTGCAGGATCTGGGCGTACTGCTGCAGCTGGTCCACCGCCGCCATGCGGTAGGTGTCCAGGGTGAGCAGGGCCACCTTCTGCTTGAGATGAAGCTGGGCGTAGGCTGCCAGCTTGGCCAGGGTGGTCGTCTTGCCGACACCGGTGGGGCCCACGAGCGCGGCGACCCGCATCTTGCCCGGGTCGAGCTGGATGGGTGGGGCCACGGGGATGAAGTCCGCGATGACGCGGCGGAGGAAGAGCCGCGCCCGCTCGGGGTCCACGGTGCCCATGGAGGCGTCGCCATCCTGGTCCGTCAGGGCGCGCTGGGCGTATTCGCAGAGGCGCAGGGCGATGAGCGGCTCCACGTCGTTGGCCACGAGGTCGCCGTAGAGCTCCAGCAGGCTGGGGGGAAGGTGGAGCTGGGCGGGCGGCATGCCCTGGCGCTGGATCCGGCTGAGCAGCGCCTTCATCTGATCCAGTTCCTTCAGGATCGAGGCATTGCGTTGATCGTTGTCCTTGAGGGCGGCCACGGCACCTTTGATCTCGAGCAGTTCCCGGCGCAGGGGCTGCAGGTCCATGGGGGGAGCCGGGGGCGGGTTGGAGGGCGCGGCATCGCGGCTGGGGCGGCGGACCGGGGGCGCATCCAAGGACTGCCGGAGGCCGTAGGTCAGGGGCGGGTTACCGGTGGCGAGGGGGGCACCTCCGGCCTGGGCCTCGTCCACGGCAGCGGTGACTTCAATGATGGATTCCTCACCGAGGCCCAAGGCTGCGGGACGTCGGCGGGTGCGGGTCGAGAGGATGAAGGCCTCTTCGCCCATCTCCCGCTTGACGATGTCAAGGGCGTCCTGCATGGAACCGGCTTCGAAGGTCTTCACGCGCATGGTCGATCCTTCATGAGACGGTGCCCAGGTTCACGACGCGGACATCCATGGGGACCTCGCTGTGGCTCAGAACCACGAGATGGGGCAGGGCCCGCTCCAGCAGGCGACGCAGGTGCGGACGCACCACTGGGTTGGTGAGCAGGACGGGCTGGGCGCCTGGCAGGACGGCCGCGATGCCGTTGGCGATGCGGCTGAGGAGCTCCTGGGTGCGGCCCGGCTCCAGGGCCAGGAAGCTGCCCCGGTCGGTCTGTTCGATGCCACCTTGGAGGGTCTGCTCCAGCGTGGGATCGAGTACCAGCACACCCAGGTCGCCGTTCTCTGACAGGTGGGGGCTGGTGAGCACGCGGCCCATGGCCTGGCGGACGTACTCGGTGATGAAGCCGATGTCCTTGCTCATGGTGGCGGCATCGGCGGTGGCTTCCAGGATGCGAGCCAGATCGCGCACGGGCACCCGCTCGCGGAGGAGGTTGTGCATGACCTTCTGCAGGGTGGTCACACTGATCACGTTGGGAATGAGGTCATCCACCAGCTTGGGTGTGCCCTCCTTGAGGTTGTCCAGGAGGTGCTGCACCTCGGGACGCCCCAGCAGCTCGGGCGCGTGCTGCTTGATGAGCTCGGAGAGGTGCGTGGTCAGCACCGTCGCGGGCTCCACCACGGTGTAGCCCAGCATCTGGGCCCGATCGCGCTGGGTGTCGGGAATCCAGTAGGCGGGCAGGCCAAAGGCCGGCTCGGTGGTGGGGGAACCGGAAAGATCTTCCGTAGCGGTGCCGGGATTCATGGCCAGGAACTGGGTGGGCTGGATCTCCGCCCGGGCGATCTCCTCGCCGCGGAGCAGGATGCGGTAGGCGTGCGGGGCCAGCTGCAGGTTGTCCCGGATGCGCACGGGCGGCACCACGATGCCCAGCTCCTGCGCCATCTGCCGGCGGACCGCCTTGATGCGCTCCAGCACGGTACCGCCCTGGTTCACATCCAGCAGGGGGATGAGGCTGTAGCCCACTTCCAGGCCCAGGGGGTCGACCTTGAGGAGGCCTTCGACGCGTTCGGCGGCCTCGGTGGCGGTGGCCTTGGCTTTTTCCTCCGCGGCCAGATCCGCGGCACCCACCTGGGTGGCTTTGGGCAGCTTCCAGGCTGCGTAGGCCATGACGCCGAAGATGGCCGCCATGACCCAGAAGGGAAAGAGGGGCAGGCCCGGCACGGCACCGAAGAGGAAGAGCACGGAGGCGGCGATGGCCAGGGGGCGGTGGTCGGCGCCCAGCTGGCCCAGCACCTCGCTGCCCAGGCCCGAGGCATCGCTGCCGCTGCGGGTGGTGAGGATGGCGCCGCCGACGCTGATGAGCAGGCTGGGGATGACTGTGACCAGGCCGTCACCCACGGTGAGCAGGGTGAAGGTCTCGAGGGCCTGCAGGATGGGCAGGTTGTAGCGCACCACGCCCAGGATGATGCCCGCCACGATGTTGACGGCCAGGATGATCAGGGCCGCCACGGCATCCCGCTGGGTGAATTTCACGGCGCCGTCCATGGCCCCGTAGAAGCCGGCCTCTTCCTGCAGGTCCTTGCGGCGCTTCCGGGCTTCCTGCTCATCGATGTAGCCGGCGTTCAGGTCGGCGTCGATGGCCATCTGCTTGCCGGGCATGGCGTCCAGAGTGAAGCGGGCGGTCACTTCCGCGATGCGGCCCGCGCCATGGTTGATGACCAGGAACTGGATGGCCAGGAGGATCAGGAAGACCACGAGGCCGATGACGTAGCTGCCGCCCACCACGAACTGGCCGAAGGCCTTGACCATGTGGCCGGCGGCGTCGGGCCCCTGGTCGCCGGCGTAGAGCAGGATGCGGCGGGTGGTGGCCACGTTGATGGCGAGACGGAAAAGCGTCACCACCAGCAGCACGGACGGATAGGAGCTGAACTCCTTGGGCCGCCGCACATACATGCCCACCATGAGGATGATCAGGCTCAGGGTGATGTTCAGGACAATGAGCAGATCGATGGCGATGGCGGGCATGGGCAGGACCATGACCACCAGCACGATCATCACAAATACGGGCGCAGCAAGGTCCGACCGCTTGGCCAGGCGGCCCATGAAAGGAAGCAGACGGTCTAGAAAGGTCAACATACCGACACCCGCAGGGTTCGGGGCGAGGGCCGTGCCACTGCTCGGCGCTTAAGGCTGGACCTCCAGAATGAGCACCCGCTCCCCAGGCCCGAACATGGTGCAGAGTCGGTCCAGGCCCGCGGGCGTGTCCAGGGCCAGGCGGTGCACCCGTCCCCCGGGGAGGGTCTGGTAGAACCCCAGCCCCCCGGCCCCATCCGGCAGGAGCAGGGCGACGTGATGGTGCCGGAGGCGGTGCCCCGAACCCCGCTGGAAGGTGGCCAGGTAGACCTGACCCGGCCGCCATCGGGTCGACAGCTGGGCCCAGGCCGCCCGATCCTGCACCCGGAATCCCGACAGGGCCCGCCCCGAAGCGCCCGGGGCGGGTCGGTCTCCGCCCGGCAGCACCCAGCGGCGGGCGTGCCCTTCGCTGAGGTTCAGCACGAGGTCCCAGCCGAAATCCCAGTCCTGGCCGCCTTCGGCCCCCGTGCCGCTGTCCCCCAGCCGGTCACGCCCTGCCGCCGCGAGGCTGCCCTGGAAGCCCAGCAGCCGTCGGGCGGCTGCCACCAGGAAGCCTGAGCAGTTGAGCCCAGGCTGGTCTAGCGTTTGCTCCGGGTGGGAGAACCTCGCCCAGCGACTCCGCTCATCAAGGCCTGCGTCGTCGACGTAGGGGATGCCCAGGAACTCGCGGAGCTTGAGGGACTCGCCGCCCGGAACCTGGGTCACGCCCAGCCAACTGGGCAGCAGGGCTGCCGACAGCACGGCCGCCCTCACCGGATGACCTTCAGTCCATCCCAGCGCTCCGGCGGGTGGAAGCGGCAGCGCCAGCCCGACCAGCTCACCCGCTGGAAGGTGACGTCGCCCGGCCAAGGCACCCGGTCCAGCCACGTGCGGAGGGCCCGCTGCAATCGAAGGCGCTGTTCCGGGCTCAGGGCCGTGTCCGCGCCCACCCAGACGCCCGCCCGACGGGCTTTCACCTCAAGCAGGCGGAGTTCGGGCCCCCGGCTCAGCAGCAGGTCCAATTCGTACCGACCCAGCGTCTGCCGCCAGGCCACCAGGTCCCAGCCGCGCACCCACATCAGCCAGAGCGTCAGTCGCTCGGCGAGAAGGCCCAGCCGGCGGGCCGCCTCACCGCGCCGGGACACGGGGCAGCTCCAGGCCGTAGAACAAAGTATCCACGGGCATGCGGGGGAAGTCCCGAGGCAGGTCGCTGGGCTCCACCCGCTGGAAGCCGTTGCGCTCATAGATGCGGTGGGCCGCGGTCATGTGGGGCAAGGTGCCGAGCCAGACACCGGGCAGGGCCTGCTGCCGGGCGTGGGCCAGCAAGGTGTCCAGCAGCGCCTGGGCCAGTCCGCTGCCGCGCTGATCTCGGCGCAGGAACATCTTCCGCAGGGCACCGCCCCCACCCGGCGTGGGTCCGAAGTCGATGAGGCCCAGGGTGCCGACCACACGGTCACCGTTGAGGGCCACCCAGAAACCGCCCCGACCGGTCTGGTAGACCTCGGGGATGCGGGCGAGGTCCGGCTGATCCCTAGCCGTGATGGGCACGCCAAACTCCACCTGCTGGATGGGGAGGATCAGGTCGAGGACCTGCGCCTCCTGACCCGGGCGGAAGGGCTGGATCACCACGGCCATGGGGCGCTACTCGTCGCGCCGGGGCAGCAGCAAACTGCGCTGCACCCGCTCGAGGTTGCCGTGGATGCGCACGATCTTCCAGGCCAGGATCATCGCGTAGCCCAGCCAGACCCAGAGCAGGCGAGGGTCCACGGGCGTGCGCTTGAGTACATCCGTGCCCATGTCCAGGCGCAGGCCCTGGAGGAACCAGACCACGGCGCCGAAGGCGATGATCAGGTAGCCCCAACGAAACCAGTAAGGGCGGAGGCCTTCCTTTACCTTCCAGCGAAGCAGCAGCCAGCGGTCGAAGCGTTCGCTCTTCTCCTCGGCGAAGTGCAGGGTCAGGAGCTGGTCCACCAGGGGTGCGTAGCGGTGCACCTTCAGCTCCTGGAGCTCCTCTTCGCCGTTGACCTTGCGGAGGAAGGCGGAGCGGATCTTCCCGATGCATTCCTCCCAGGGTGCCTCTTCCCGCTGCAGCGCCATGTGCAGGCGGACGAGCCCCACCCAGAGCAGGGCCTGGGCCAGCAGCACAGCCCATAGGGACCAGCCCTGCCAGCCCTGAGTGCGGACGAGTTCGAGGAAGCGTGCGAGGTCCATGGGCTCCAGCTTACGCCGGGGTTGCTATGGCTTATAGATCTCGGTGACCACGTCCCCCTTTGTGCCGAAGCCCACCATCACCGTGCCATCGGCGAGGAGCGTGGCGGTGTGGGCCGTGCGGCCCGTGTTCAGGCGGCCCGTGGCGGACCAGGTGCCGCCGGTGGGATCGTAGAGTTCGCAGGTTGCCAGGGCGCTCTGGGTGGTGTTCGCGCCGCCGACCACCAGCACCGTGCCGTTGCCCAGGAGGATCGCCGCGTGGCCCGAGCGGGCTGTGGAAAGGCCGCCCGTGGCGCTCCGGCTGCTACCGGTGGCGTTGAAGCGTTCAACGCTTTGCAGGGTTCCAGCGGCGCCATCGCCGCCGACGAGGAGGATCTCGCCCGTGCCTAGCGTGATGGCCGTGTGAGAGGATCGCGCGTCGATGAGGCTGGCAGTAGCCGTCCAGGTACCCCCGCTCGTTGGGTCGAAGAGTTCGGCGTTTGCCAGGGCTCCCGACGCATCGCGTCCCCCGGCGACGAACACGTTCCCGTTGCCAAGGAGGGTGGCGGTGTGGGCAGTCCGCGCGGTGACAAGGTTGCCTGAGGTTGCGCTCCAAGTGCCTCCGGCGGGGTCGTAGACTTCCGAACTGGCGAGGCTGCCGCTGCCGTCGGCGCCGCCCGCCACCAGCACCTTGCCGTCGGCCAGCAGGGTGGCGGTGTGACCGGACCGCACATTGGTCAGGCTGCCGGTGCTGGACCAGGTACCCACCGCGGGGTCGAAGATTTCCGCGCTCCCGAGTGGGGTGGCCCCATTCAGTCCACCCACCACGAGGACCCTTCCATTCTGCAGCAGGGTGGCCGTGTGGTTGGTGCGGGCCGTGGCCAGGCTGCCGGTGGCTGTCCAGGTGCGGGCGGAAGCGTCGTAGAGCAGCGCGCTGCCAAGCGCGGTTCCGTTGAGGCTGCCCCCGGCGACCAGCGTCTTGCCGCTGCCGAGGAGGGTCGCGGTGTGGCTGACACGGGCCGTTCCGAGGCTGCCGATGGGCGTCCAAGTTCCTCCCGTCGGGTCGTAGGATTCGCTGCTGCCCAGGGGATCCGTGCCGCTGCCGCCCGCCAGCAGCACGGTGCCATCGGCCAGCAGCAGGGCCACATGGCCGGAGCGTGCGGTGCTCAGGCTGCCGGTGCTGGCCCAGGTGCCTGCCCCCACCGTGTAGAGCTCGCTGCTCAGGAGCGCACCGGAGGGGCCTGTGCCCCCTGCCACCAGGACCTTGCCGCTGGTCAGGAGGGTCAGGGTGTGGCTGCTACGAGCGGTTGCCAGGCTGCCGGTGGAGGACCAGGTGCCGAGGGTGGGGTCGTAGAGTTCGGCACTGGCGAGGGGGTTGTTCAGCGTGTCGAGGCCACCCTCTACCAAGACCTTGCCATTGCCCAGGAGCACGGCTGCGTGGCCCGAGCGGCCCGTGCTGAGATGTCCGGTGGCCGACCACAGATGGGTACCCGGATCGTACAGCTCAGGATGGGCGGTGGCGCCCAGGGAATCACGGCCACTGGCCACGAGGGCCTTGCCGTTGCCAAGGAGGGTCAGCGTGAACCCGGAGCGACCCGTGGCCAAGCTGCCCGTGGTGGACCAGGTGCCAGCGGTCGCATCGTAGAGCTCGGCACTGGCGAGAGGAGATGAGACGGTGCCATCAGAACCACCCACCACCAGCACGTTCCCGTTGGCCAGAAGGATGGCCGAGTGCCCTGAGCGGGGTGCGTTCAAGTTGCCCGTGCCGGTCCAGAGGCCGGTGGCGGGGTCGTACAGCTCGGAACTGACCAGGTAGGTGGACCCGTCGGTCCCGCCGGTCACCAGCACCTTCCCATTGGCCAGCACCGTGGCCGAGAAGCCATAGCGCGCGGTGGCCAGACTCCCGGTGGGAATCCAGCTTGCGGTGGCGGGATCGTAGAGCTCCGCTGCGGCCTCAGGGGTGCTGGTCAGCCAGGAACCACCCACCATGAGAACGCGCCCGCTGGGCAGGAGGGCGGCTGCGCGGCCATTTCGGGCCGCGGAGAGGCCACCGTTCTTCACCAGCCAGGTGCCGGTCTGGATGGTCACGGTCCGGCTCGCGGTGGCGTGGGTCGAGGCGGGATTCTGGACATCGGCCTGCACGGTGAAGGTGCCCGTCGAACCGCCTGCCGCGTAGCTCAGGATACTGCTGCTCTGGCCCGAAAGGCTGGTGTCGGGGTTCACAGTCCACGCGTAGGTCATGCCTGCCTGGATGGGCACACTGGCCTTCATCCAGGCATCGCTGGGGTGGACTGCGG
>Ga0265327_10001429_pt1 | contig 30326 bp, 32 predicted proteins | sample 41621metaG_FD_202089 | JGI IMG/M metagenome (GOLD analysis project Ga0265327, IMG submission 202089) | Rhizosphere microbial communities from Carex aquatilis grown in University of Washington, Seatle, WA, United States - 4-16-21 metaG | ecosystem: Host-associated > Plants > Roots > Rhizosphere...
TGATTTCGAAGTTAATGCGTGCATTTAGAAAAAGTGGAGCAATCAGTAAAAGATCGGTCCGCGTCTCTACAGAAGCTTCTGAATGGGGTGCCGGAACAAATGGTTATATCTCAACCAACTTTTAGGTTTTGGCATTCTTGATGGACACCGTGTCACATCCCGGCGAAAGCTCACTATTTAAGGCAATTTTGTATGGCATTTAATCGCCACAAAGGGTTTGCACCAAGGATGTCTTTCAATGTTTCCGAGTGCTCTCCCCCAGAGAAAAAACTCAATGTTGAAAAATTCTCAACATATAAGCCTGCCCCGTTCGCTTCTTTCGTTGTTGAGAGTAAGTGTGCAGGCGGATTGCGTGCTGTTTCTGTTGATGCCTTACTTAGTGGCATTATCAAGCGGAGTGAAATTATTTCTAAGAGACATGGGCAGATAACGGACTACATTGGTGATGAGTTGGAGCTTTCCATTATTGGCGTCAGGCCCGATGGGATCGGACTCTTGCTATCGAAACATCGGCGTGACGCAGACATATTATGCGGCAAGTGGATTGGTTGTTGTCTTGTTGGTCGTGTGTATTCAATCAAAGGCAAGAATTATGTTTCATTCCGGGATGGAAGTATCCCAGGCCCATATCGAGTTGAAGATATTGCGCGAATTCTAATTGCAGAAGGTGTTAGTGCTCATGTTGAATTTGTCGTGGTCGATTTTGAGATCACAGGTCGTCCGGATGTTCCGCCACTCATGATCATGCGACAGATTCCAGGTACATTTCAAATCATCGAATCTTAAAATCATCCTAGAAAGGACATAGTAATGGGTAAGGTTTGTCAAAAGGAAGTAGAAAACTTGTTGCGTGTTTCAGAAGAGGCCGACCAAGGGTCTGTATTCAAATTCCATCGTAAGTTGCAGGCCCACTCGGTTCGTCAGATTGCCGAGATTGCGGGCGATAATGAAATTGCAGTGATCGCTAAGAAAGCGGCCAGCAAGAAATTGCATACCAATGAGGGTGCGGCCTTTATGGCGGCATGTACTCCCTCGCGCATCTCCCAGATCTGCAAGCGTGCCATTAAGGAAATGGTGGCCTCGCGTGAGGCAAAGGTTCCTGATGCTGCTGGGGCTGTGTAATTAATGGACCCGATCCGTTGCGATCAACCACTTGCTGCTGATTAGAGAGATGCTCTTATGGCAATTACAAAACTGAAGTCTATTGAAGAATTGAACATTGACTTAGGGCGTCCAATTACTTCGTCCGATATTGTTGCTAATGGCGTTTACCCTCTTCCAGTTTCCGAAGAAGGGTGCTTTTGCTACCTTTGTCGTAAGCAGTCCGGTGGTGGGGACTCTCAGCTTCAGCCGCTGACTATGAGTAGCGGTGTTTTTACATCGAAAGTTCTATGTGAAATGGATTCACCCGTATTTGTTTGCCTTGAACATATACCATTTTCTATCCATGAGTTCGAAGCGTTCACACCATCGGTAGCCGAGGAATTAAGGTCCCGGCGAATCACTCACTAATGACGAATTAGGCGAATGGCTAGGTCAAATCGATCATATAACGGAGATGATGAATGAGTAATCTTGCAGATGCATTGAATGAATTGATCGTTGCAATCAATACGGTGGCCATTGTAATGAACAGCAAAAAGCAACCGAGCTATGGTTCTTTCGAGCATTTAATGGCTCGCAAAGATGCAGCAATCAAGGCTATGGAAGAAGCGGGAGTGCTTATCACCGCCTCATATGATGAAAGGCTCTCTCCTGACAATCTTGAAGCAATGCGGAAAATTGCCGTCAAGGCAAATATGCCAATTGGCAACATGATTGATAACGGTATTCTGAAGACCATGACGGATCGACGTGAGTTTGAGCGCGTATGCGGACCTGATATTGCAATCAAGTTGATTGATGAGGTGACTATGCTTAGAAATTGCCTGGATAAAGACGGACTTCTTGTTTCTGAATTCTATGCGGTAGCCAATCATGCCCATATTGAAAACAAAAAGAGACGTTCTTGATTTTCTGAGGCGGGATTCTGGGAATCGTCTTTACTGGCACAGAACACTTTCAGGTGAATGGCCGTACTGGGCGCAACACAAGAACGGCAGCAATAGCCACTATGTCTACATGCGGGCCTTTGAGGCTGCGAAGAACTCCAGTGATGTTGTTGAGGTGGCGGATCGCGTATATATGCTACGGCCAGCTTCAGAGGAAGCTAATCCTTTAAATAATAAAATTCGTGCTCAAGTGGCTGAAGCCATTAGTGCCGCATCTATTGCCGTCCTGAAAGAGCTTGCCCCTGAGACGCTAGATCATGCACCAGAGTCATGGAACCCGGAATCGCGCAAAATCTTTGATGTGGTCACTTCTTTTGAGATTAAAGCCCGCGCAGCCGTTGATGTTGTCCTTCAAAAATAACTAAAGGAATAAATATATGGTCAAGATGCGGCGCATGTCCAGGTCTGAATCTGAAAAATGGATAGCAGATCGTAAGGCCGCCGCATGGCCGGATAATCCTGAATTTTGCTCAAAGATTAAATCCATGGTGCAGGATGAGGTTGTGCGCCTAACCCCCGCCATTCTGGCGTCAGTACGTGAGGCGCATGAGACGTTTGGGCTTCAAGACATTCAGTATCCAGTCAATCAGAATGATGGTGGCGAGACCATCAAAAACCTTCGGAAAATTTACTGGGATTACGATGACTTTAAACTCAACCGTGAATACAAAACAGATGTTTTGGCTATTAAACACCCATCCGTAACTATCCCCGATAGCATTCGAAGCGAATTGACTGTGCGTGGTTTTCACTGGAATGCTCTCGGATGGTTTGATGCCTGTGGTGAAGAAATAAGGTCAAGTACGTGGGTAAGCCACAATCCTGTATACGGCGATAATGGTGAATTTCTAGGCGTTGAATGTGTAGACCCCGTTGGGATCACTAATATTTATGCTGAATTTGATGCGCTACACAAAAAACTTCAGCAAGAATTGGGCGTTAATTTTTAATCCATACGGAGAACATGCCCGTTTAATGCATCGGTATGCAGGTTACTATGTGAAGCAACTACATGGAGGTATGTAAATGCCCAACACAAAATCAAAGTCTCGAAGACTCCCGGCAATTGCGGCATGGATTAACGTTAACATGTCGCGCTACGGCTATCTGGCGAAGATCGAGGCTGGTTATTGCAATACTGATCGCAAGATTGGACGTTTGCGCATTCCAGGCAAGGGGCGTCACGGTAACCGCCTCATCGTCCTTCGTGAAGGCGTTGCCGTGCTTGATCATAACGCGGCAGAAACCTACCGGACGAATAGCGAGGTGGAGTCATGGCTTCAGCGCGAATGCAAAGCGAATGGCATCAATTCCGGCAACTATTAAGGAGCAGTTTATGTATGTTCTGATTGTTATTGCGATCATGGCTAATAGCCACCCTGGTTTCACTATGCAGGAGTTTTCATCTCAGAAATCATGTGAGGCAGCAGCTCATGTGATTAGAAATGCCGCTGACAGAGATGTTCCGCAGACATTCTGTGTCCCTAAGTGATTGAGATTGGTAGTCTCGTTAGGCAGAAATCCCTTCGTAGTTACTGATTAGACCAGAGGCTACACCACCGGCCTTTCCCCGCTTCTGCCCAACACAACATGCTCGTATTTTGCCGTGGTCGATATGAAGTCGTGTCCCAGCCAAACCTTCACCGTTGTCAGCGGAGTCCCATTCCTGAGTTGTGACGTAGCGAAGGTATGTCTAAGAATATGAGGCGACATCTTTGGTCTCATGATGCCGGCAGCAACCATTGCCTCACGTACCAGGCGATAAACCCCAGATGGCGTATATGGGTTCCCAGTACCCATCGAGCACAAAAATGGTTTGTGTTTCGGATTGCGAATATCCCTGAAATCAAGAAGCGCTGACACAATGGCATCCGGCACTGGAACAACTCTCTGCCGCTGATTTTTCCCTGTCACAAAAATCCATGGCTCTTCGTCGTCCAGATGGATGTCGATAATTCCAAGATCGCAAAGCTCTTGAGCGCGAAGTCCACATCCAAGAAATACCAATAAAACGCACTTGCGCCTTAATCCTGAGTAATTATTCGGAAGCGTGTTTGCGAACGCAAGTAGTAGCGATGTCTCTTTTTCAGACAGAGCTAATGGTATGCGTTTAGCGACCCTCCCCCTGTTCGCCTTCTTTTTTGCCGAAAGTAGCTTTTCTGCCGGATTTATCTCGATGTCACCTTCTTCGACCATCCTGCTATAAATATCGCTAATCAGCCATAAATAGATATTCTTTGTTTTATCAGAAACGGTCAGTGATTTGATAAAAATACCAATCACTACCTGAGACGCTTCCGTTACCTTTATTCCATTGCCTTCAAGGAATCTAGCGTATTTGAAAAACATCGATGAATATGCGGATATCGATTTCTTGCTGTAACTATGACTTTCCGCCCATTCAAAGAAAGCCGCCTGATAATCGGAATCCCACTTTTTCTCGCCCATAAAATCCCTCATTTCCTTAGTTACTGCTGGATCTTGGAGTTGTCCAAGGTCGAGCATCCCCCTAAACATCATCATACGCAATTTAGAATTATCCTAAATTGATTATGCCATCATTTTTGCTTGATGTTTAGGTATAGGACTCCCTGTTTTATACGACCTCACGCATGGAATGATAAATTGATTATGAATAATATTGCCAAGTAATAGTATAGAATTGCAAAAAACGCACATCATGGTATCGTGAAATATTATTCATAACGTGCTTAATTGCTTTATTTACGAGAGGAAATGAAATGTCTGGTCCTGATGCTAAAGGTAATGGAAATACAGAAAAAGTCGTTACTGAGAAATCAGAAGTTGTTCGGGCAACGTTCTCAGGTGAGAGTTATCTGAAATTCCAGCATTTGAACGGGCGATTGATTTTCAACCAAGACTTAACTGCACGCCAGGAAAAGGAAGCTGTCGTTAATCTCGCGGTTGAGTGCTTGAGTATGGTTGTGGCAAAACTGGTAAAAAATGGCGGACCATTTGTTCAGGCCGATCAGGTGCTCGCCGCGCTGGAAGCATCACTGAACCCAGTTCCCCAGGAGACTGCGGATGTTGAATAAAAATCTATGCGGACTTTTCGTACTGGTAACTCTTCTCGCTGGGTGTGGCACTAAAAACACTGTGTTTACTGCACACGATGATGTTGCGAAGAAGCTTGAAATTGTTCTGAGTGAAGCCGGAACTGGTATGTTGAATGTTGAGTATAAAAACCATTCCTCATTCAAGGACGTTCATCTGCCGATCACTTATACCAAGAACCTCTCAGTGTATGAAATCAGTAGTTTGTATAATCCTAATATAAAAGCTCATTTGATTGGATCTAATGATCTTCTGCGAATTGTCTATGTTTGTTCAGATTGCAATAATTTAATGGGGTCTGTCCCGTCAGGGATGGTCCCAGTTGTCTGGAATCCAGAAAACTAGAACTACATGGCCCGTATTCTATTTGAGATATACGGGCCATTTATAGTGTTACCGGCGATTTTCACCCCCGCCTTGCTGCCTTAATTCCTGCTGGACATGGCGTGCTTGCTCATGACACTCACGCAGTTGGTCGTGACTCGAAGCCGACTCAACGCATGACTGGAAATTTGTGAGTGCGGATTGGTGTTTGGCGATCATTTCCAGTGTCTTCGCCTTCATCTCTTGAAAACGCTTTTGGTCTTGCTCTCCCTGCCCTGCGCCGCCTTCCGGCCCTTGCTGATGATTGCCGCCCCCTTGCCATTGATGCTGGGCTGGATTCCCTGAAGCCCCCGGCATTGGACTGCCCTGGACGGCTGGCGATGTTGCTGAGGCGCTGATGGCTGCGACTGCCAGTAATCCTGCAACAACCAGGCTGATTGCGTTTCGTGTATGACCTGACATGGTTCTTACCTTTCCGATTTCCAATGACCATTCCTCCTATATTCGGAGGTGCTCCACATACTTAAAAATCAACTCGGAATATAGGAGGCCGAGTCACTAGCATGCCATCCGAAACCTGATGTTATTTGAGTGAAAGCGCATTGAATGCGCGCAGTTTTCAAGGCTTGAATTATTGGCAACATGTAAGAAATTGAATGTTTCATACCAGCTTCATAAATACTATGCCCAACTTTCCATACACCGCCGCGCAAGAAGGAGCCATTAGCTCCAATGCGAAGGTGTTGGCTCTTGTGGCGCGAGCCGGGACATGTAAGACAACAACTCTTGTTGGGTATGCCAAGCGCCGCCGTTCAGGGCGGGGGCGAGTTCAGGCGTCAACTGGAATACAAGCTCAACTGGAAGGCGGCATGCTGATTGATCGAATAACTCTTTTCGGTTATTGAGTTGTCAGATGTGATAATTCACTTTGATCTGAATATGGAACAGTGATAACAATTTTAGTGCCCCCAGATGCTCTTTGGCTAATTGTCATAGTGCCACGTACTGATGCAATCCTGTCTTTCATGTTTGCCACTCCCATTGTTGGCGAGGCGCTTATGTGGTCTTGATTAATGCCGATCCCGTCATCCTTGATGTCTACTTGAATGAAATTTTCAGCACCCTTAACCACCATATTCATGGTCTTCGCTTTTGAATGCTTACCTATATTCCCTACTGATTCCTGGCATGTTCTGAATATGGCGGTAACAGCATCACGAGAAAGTAATCGTGTAAAGTCACTGATGGTTGGATTCATATTTACAAAAGTTGAATTTATCCCGTAGACCCTTTGGCACTCCGCTGTTAATGCTTTTAACGCTAATATGATGTCTTTGTTGCTCAATACTTCCGGGTATAGATTAGTGGTAATTTTTCGTGTTGTGTCCAGAATATTCTGGCATTCCCTAATAGCCTTTTTTAGATGCGTTGATGATGTCGTACTTTCAATTTGCATCTCGGCTGCCTGTAATAGAAAAATCACGCCACTTAAAGAAGTTCCTACTGTGTCATGCAGTTCTTGTGACAAGTGCTTTCTTTCACTTTCTTGTGCATAACGGATATGTGCCGGCAGCTGCGCTTGTAGCTCAAGGAGGAATATTCGATCTTCTTCTGAATCCTTGATTTTTTTAAAAACGGCTAATGCAATAAGAAAGCATGACGCAATCGCACCACTTACATGATTAATGTAATGAATTAGAATTTCGTTGCCAGTGATCACCCAATAAATCTCAGAGAGGCTTGTCATTAACACAGTTGTTATGCCAAAGGCGTAATACCGAGACCACAGCTGTTCAGGATTTCGGATGCTAAATACCGTACAAAAGACTTGCGGGCCAATAATTAACGCTATTGCAAATACCCACAGTATTGGGAGAAAACTTTCATATGACAGCAGCGCGCCTAATGGAAGGAAAATAACAGATGAATATCTGGAAATGTAGGCAAGTTTTCTAAAAATTGTATTCTTTATTTCTTCAGCAAATAATATGATGAAAATTTCATTGGTTAATACCATATATAAAGAGAACGTAATTTTTTTGGATAGTGTTAGATAATTCTCTGGGATGATCCAATTGAACCAGATGTAATCCCATCCAGCTGAAATAGAGGCTGTTCGCAGCGCAACAAATAGCCAGAAACTAAATATTACAAAACACTTATTTCTTATTGAGACTGAATATAGAAAGCTGATGATAGATAAAGTAATCATCGCCCCATTCATCCATCCGTCTAGCATAAAGAATTCTTGGCGGGCCCTTTTCGCCGCCGCTTCATCTATTGCATAAGCCTTAGCGAATACGGCCGCCCCTACATTCCTTATTCTGCAAACTATGTGGTCTGTTCGATGCTCTTTATCAAGGGATATTTGGAACCCTGCGGCAAGGGTACTCATTGATTTAGAACTCTCGTTTCGGTTAGATGCTCCTAATTCCACGTTCCTATCAACATCCCAGCATTCAACTTCTCTAGCCATCCTTGTTGGTAAGTAAATGACACTTGCATCTGAATCATCAGGTAACTCTATTAAAATCCAGAATTTGGAATTGATGGTTTTGGGATTAACGATTAGTTTCTTTGGTTTATTTTTTAGCTGGTTAAAAATTTCCTGCGGTGAAATATCAGGAACATCTTCTATCTCAGCACTAATTGGTAATTGCAATTCATTGGATTTACTAAAGATTGGAGTCCAATGTAAATGAGCTATCGCAGTTATGGTGATGATCGATAATGGGAATATGCCCAAGAATATCCATCTAAAGATATTACGCAGATTAGTCATTCGAACCAGTCTGGTCTATTTTTTACATCCACACTCATAACATTATCTATGTGCGCCATTAAAATATTTGGTGGTAACGGGGCTTTTCTACTATCTGGGATAAAGAAAGCGCGCAGCATATATGAGTCATCTTTTTTGCTATAGTAGTTGAGCGTAATAAAATGCCCTGGGTGATTAAATTGCTCATTTCCACCTGGAAGTTTAATGGTTCCAGCCAAGGCCGCAATTATTAAAGGTATTTGTGTGTGTTCTATTTTGATGGAATCTGAGTCATAGAATTTTCTTAAAAAATGAATTGTGACTGATTCAAATTCAGGGATTTCTTCCAGAGGCAGCTTGTCGGCCGTCTGGCGAATTAAATTGAATCCCGAAGTTGCCATGCTGAACATGGATGTTTTTCCGCTCTTCTGATCCCATATATAACAATAAGTCTGCGGCCCTGAAGCTATCTGACTATCGTTAACTTTGGCAGACACCCACCCAGATTCCTTCAGAACAGCTTCCTGAAGGAGATGCTGAGTCTTTCTATGATTATTGATAATGTCTTCAATGAATTTCACAACTTCGCCCCATCAGTGCGCATGGAAATGCCTCGCCAACATTGGTGAGGCATCGGTGAACGTGGTTTCCCAATCGTATTCCTTAATGCATAGTGCCATTCGGGAACCATGGCAATTGATACTTGGTTGGTAGACTCTCTCGTACAAATTTCCTCATGGTTTCATCGGCAATTAAATCAGCCGAAGACTCAGCACTCAAGATAAGTTCCGGTGACATTGCTTTTGCGATAGCCCATCCCTGAACATAATCAACACCCACCTCGGCCAAAGCTTCAACGGATTGCTGATCTTCAGCCCACTCAGCAATGCTCTGCATCCCAAGGTTTCTTGCAAGTTCGGCAATTGTTTGAACAATAGATAAGTTGGTTGGGTGCTTGCATACATCCTTCACAAAAGAGCCATCAATCTTAACTGCATCAGCCGGCAATTCTCTCAGGTACGAGAACGAAGTATATCCAGCACCAAAATCATCCAGCGCGATTCTTGCGCCATATTTTTTCACGCCATTGATAAAGCGGCGAGTCATTGCCAGATCATTCAATGCAACCGCTTCGGTTATTTCGACGCAAAGAATGTCCGCGCTCGATTGATGCTCTCCCAGGATGCTAAACGCATCCTCTATGAAACGTTCATCGTTGAGCGATGCCCCGCTGAGGTTCATGCAAACAAATTTAGTTTTTGTAAGCTTATGGCGATTCTCATCCAACCAACTTAGCAGCGTAGTCAACACCCAGCGATCAATTGCACCACTATTGCCACTACTCTCAGCTGCCGAAATTATCCTGCCTGCCGGCACTAAAAGCCCGTTATCGCGCATCCGGATCAGTGTTTCGAAGTTGTGGAATGCAAATGGGTCTTTGAGAGACATGATGGGTTGCATTTCCAAATACAGTCCATCTGGCAGCTTGTCTCTACTAAATCGTTCGATCATAACCAGTTCGGCTTGCCGTTCACGAAAGACTGGGGAGTCGTGCCCATAGGCGCAAATACCGGTCCCGCTAGACTTGGCTTCTCGACACGCTTTATCTGCGGCCGCAATAGCATCCTTAAACAATATTCCAGGACGGACCTCTACCAAGCCTATGGCGGCTTTTACATTAAAAGCCTTTGTGTCAATCAGGTATGGATGCACCTCAAGAATTGAATGCAGCTTGTGGCAGGTTGATTCTGCCGCTGCAAAAGTCATTTCTTTAAATCCAATGATGAATTCATCGCCTCCAATTCTTCCAATCAGGTTTTTGGTCCCTATTGAATTGAATATTCTTGCGCTGACTTGTCTAAGGACTTCATCGCCAGTTACGTGGCCATAAAGGTCGTTGATGAGTTTGAACCTATCGAGATCAAGATACGCGACAGCCAGTGTTTCATCCTCTCCCAAAGTAGCTAAAGCTTCACCAAGTGATGCCTCTATCCCGCGTCGGTTAAACACGTTGGTAAGTGCGTCATGATCTGCAAGGTGTTGCAATCTAGAGGTTGCAAGATGTCTGACAGACACCTCTTGAACGGTTCCTTCGTATTTGTCCGAGACATATTTGGCTTGCACCTGAAGCCATATATCGACATCGTTATTAATATGTTTCGGCTGGTACTTGAACTCTATGTCCGCCCCATCGAAATTAAGCGCATCTGTTGATAGTTTTTCCCATACCGAATCACCAAAATAAGTTCTGACATTCTCCCCTTCAAGCTGAGCGTCTTTATGAACTCTCAGAAGCGCTCGGAATGTCGGGTTGATTCTAAGGATTTCGCCATTATTGCCAAGCGTGAAAATACCTACCGGAACCATCTCGAAGGTGTGTTGCAAGTCTGCTTTTGCTTCGTTTTTTTGTATGCGTTCATTACGAAGGTGCTCGGCAACTGCAAGCGTGACCAGAAGGCTTGAGAGCAATGCTCCGCTGACGTGATTCACATAACCAATTAGCCAATGCTGGCCGGTGGATATTGTCAGAACCTCGGAAACGCTACTGAAAAGGATGATTGCTACTGAAGTGCCATAGAAATATGCCACTTTTGATCTTGTATGGATCGCAACCTGCACAAGCAAGTACAACAAAATCACGACCGCATAGGCAGTGAGGCTCCAGAGCCAGAATAAGAAATCCGGGTATGACAAAACCAATGACACTATGCCCAATGGCACACATACCCATTGCACGGTTTCAAGCAGATGAATCTTTCCTATTTGTTTGATGTCTTCCTTGAACAGAATCGTGAAAAGGGCTGCCGTGAGGGCGTAATAGGATGCGTAGGTTATCTGCCTAACTGGAAGTATCCAGTTAGCAGGAATTTCATGGCCGAACCATTGAAAATCCCATCCAGCTGAAATAGCCGCAATTCGCAGCGAAGCCATCAACCAAACAGCGAATAGCATGTAAAGCGAATCCCCGTTTAGAGCAGCTGCAACCAAGCTGAATACGATTAGCATCAGCATTCCGCCTTCAAGCAGACTTGATTTCCGCTCAAACTCTAATGCCGATTTTTCCAAATCTTCTTTTTCTTGCCACCCAATAAATGAAATGGACGGAGGCCCGGAAAAGTTAACGTGGCATAACAATGGTGATTTACTTTGGGGGGAAAGATAAAACCCCGACTTGATGGTCTGGATTAATCCTGACTGTGTGGATCTATCGCCATTTCCGATTTCAAGCATCGAAACGCTATCCCAGCATTCAGTGCTTCCCATCCTTCTTGATGGGATCTCGATGGCGGAGGTTGGAGTGAAAGATTGTGGGACTTTAATAAGAAACCAAAACGAATTGTCTCGAATTGCCGGATCGAAAGCATTGTTATACGTAATCTTGGCCAGTCGATTTAATATTTCTTGTGGATCTTGGTTTGAAGAATCCTTCAGGCTTTTAAAACTCAAGGTTACTGGCTGTTTGATTTGATGTGCATCTTTCCATTGAGAAAGCGCAATAATCGAAAGGATTACAACGCAGGATGAAATGACGAATAGTCCTGCCCCATAAACGGCATTAACAAGAGATTGTCGATTCGTTTTGAAATGCAAATTAACCTCCAACTACCTTGGATCTAATTGATAAATCCGACATTCTTAGGATGCCGGATTTATCAACGCTGCCAGTCTATTAGCAACTATTTTTTACATGATTGCATAATTTTGATTTGAATTCACTGAATCACCCATTATTAATTCGTTGTTTGCATCACCTAGCATGATATCCGGATGAAATGTTTCAAAAACAAACTCATACAATGGATGACCATTTTTTTCCCAAAGTGCCTGAGCAGATGGGACATGGAATTTCATCACCCGATGAGGCACATCTGCACTTGCACTCATTGGAACGTATTTGTCTTCGGCATCTGGATAGATATCTTTAAACAGAAGTGACTCATACGTTTTATCGATTGGAGCGCGTGCAGTAATTACCATCCACTCCAGGCCTTCCTGAACACAATACTGGAAGTAGGCCTTGAATAGCATTACCTTGACTATTCTTCCCATACGACTTGCAGTGACGCAAAGTCGATCCGCCTCAGATAATGACTTGCCTTGCAAATCCCATGGCAAGGTTACAGATGATTCAAACTTCAGCGGATTGATCCGATTTGTTTGAATGCGCATTGTTCCAAGAGTTGAGTTATCCAGCTTCGATTCAACAATAAGAATTGCAGTATCTTTTTCGAAGTCGAAAACTTCAGGTTCCTTCAAAATGTTAGCCAGTTCAGGGACATGCCTGGCATAAGCTTCATATCGAAGGTTGACGACCTTCATTAAATCTTCACGGTTTTCAACGACTCTAATGGTGAACGGCAATACTTCTTGTTTCATTTCTGACGACTCATCCAGCAACACATTACTTACAGCTGCTGTATAAGATGATTTTCCAGACACGTTATTTGTTTGTACTGTTTGCATGATATTAACCTCAGTTATTTAATGGAAAATAAACGAGTCCACATCAATCAGACTCGGCGGTTAGTTTCTCATTATTTGAGGTTGCTATATCTTGGTAATCGCGAGTTTTATTGCTAGATTACAGATACTTAAATTGGAACTATTTTTTGATTTTCATGACAGATAAATTAAGGTTTTGCACGTACTGCGGTGTCTCTTATCAGGAAACTGTGATGAAGCAGGTTTTCACAAAATGACGAGGTGCGAAGTGGCGCTGAATTAAAGGCATTCAGGCTCCTGAAAAGTTTTCTTCTAAGCGTAACGTTTTTTGTAAAAATATTTCAGCTATCAACTAAGAAACTTGCTTTCAATGAGATGCCGAAAAATAGGTTGGTAAGCTAGTTGATGACCAACATATTAGATCGAGATCATTGCTAGTCAGTTGACTCATGTGTCGCGCCATAGAAATACCCTCCAGATAATCCATCATTTTCTGCATCTAGGCCATCCTTAACAGGCAGCCTCTTTCGTTTTTGTCATTGAAAACACTTGTTTTCCACCATTCTTTTACGTCTTGCCTAATACCTCTTTCATGTAAAACTGCCCTCTCTGCCAATTTTAGGTACAAGACAGCTGTGAGTAACTCAAATCAGAAATCATTACGTTTCATCTCATCCCAACTCGTGGCGATGAAGGCCCATACCGAACGCATTATGGACAGTGAACACCAAGCGTATGACGAACTCGCTGATGATGATCATGGCACCGAGCACGGACAGCAACTGGATTTCGCCATTCACTCCATGAACGATGCAGTTAAAAGCATCGACAAAGCTATATCCGAAGTTGATGCGGCAATAATTAACCTCGAAGGATCGAAAGCAGAAAATTATGAGACAGGGCCAATTTGCCACCTCGCCGGCTGTGAATGCTATTCCAAATATCAGGCAGCATGAATCCATGTTTAGTGCTTCGTTAAACGCTGCTCATCCTGATGTTCTTCTGAATTATGAAAAATTCAGAAGCGCTCTAATAGATACCAACAATGCCAGTCTTTTGATGGCGTTGCCTCCCATGGCTGCAACATTGCTGGATCGAACAGCCCCTCAGTCAATCTATTTGCAGGTAAGTGACAATTCAACTCACCTTAACGAACCATTCCCGAAGGATGTAGCGTGCGTCACCTGGACTTCGTTGTCTGCATTGGAGTGCGAAGTTAAATATATCCGCTCTGACCTGATCCATTGCACTGCATTCCCAGCCATTCATGATGTCAATGAGCGCCACCATTCGGAATATCATCAGATCACAGATGATGTGATCGTCGAAGGAATGCCTCTTTTCCATGGGGTGCATGGACTTGAACGTTTGAAAAACCACATGCGCGAAACGTATCAAAAGTTTCATTTTGATGAGCAATATTTCAGAGGATTTCTGCGTGGAATTTCTCTTGCCAATGCCATGGATGCCTATGTTGGTGCCCATGCTCATGAGTTCGTCACAGTTGGTGGTTATAAAGAGCCATCATTGTGATCCCCAATTAAGAAAGCATATGTATGAAATGTAGTAACTGTGGCCTGGAATATTTAGACGTAGCAGAAGGTGTTGTTGAAGGGTGCGGTCGCTGCCTTTCTACAAGCCGATGTCTTGATCAAGCACGCTTTATGCGCGGATCTGTTTTGTTCCATCCGCCTGAACGTACGACGCATCCACTCTCCCCCTCCCCTGTCCAAAACTAAGACTCATGATCCTCGGTGAGTCTTCGCCGCCAGTTCCCGTTCTTGCCTTTTCGTTCTTCGATGTTTTAATCAAAGCATCTTAGTTATGACCGGAAAATTATGCTTACCGTAAAGAAAGATGTTCTCAAGCTGGCTATTGAACTTGGCGGTAGCCCGGATTCCGATGAATGGAAGGCGCTGGTCAGGGGCGTGAGCTTTGGTGCTAGCGAGGTGTCTATTGAAGATGTAAGCCTGTCCAATAATGTTCTCGAACTTCTCCAAAAAGCCGCAAAGCAAATTGGCGATCGTGGCCAGAGCAACGTATTTGGCAGTCTGCTTAATATGCGCTTAAACCCTGACTCGGCCAAGGTTGGAAGTGTAAAGGCACTTCACACGGGCCTGATCGACTACATCCGAATCAATGCCATTGATGGTTGGCTTTACGAGCATGTTGATGGTGGCGTTGCTATGCCATGGCTTGTACGTGAAATTCAGTTCCTTTCAGCAACAAAGGAACGGACTGCTCGTGTTGATCTGATGCTTTGTGCAAATACATCTGAGACCAGTTCTAGCCGAGGCTACGGCTCGCGCACGATTACTTTTACATTAGATGATATTGTCCGACGCACTCTCCCTGAAGCGCTGGCCGCGAAGCATTTTGTAAAAGAAACGCCTGAGTTGAAGTCTGAATATATGCGCCAGGTTGAACTCTTCTGGGAATACCAGCCTATGTTCGGCAAGCAATTCAGTGCGGAACGTAACGCCTACAAGGTAAAAGTCGTAAATGACGAAGAAATCCTGAAGCGCAAATTCACGCCGGAAGTCAGCAATTGGTTCTGGGCAAATATGGGCATTGAGACCTTCTCCGAGCTTCCCATGCATTGCGTCGTGTATGCGTTTGATATGGTCAGGCATTGTCATGTGTGGGTGCATGTGGACAAGATGCAGCCGTATCAGTACGACAGTTCTCTGAAGGATAAACTCGTGCTGCCGGTAGAGCATCGTGACTTGGTTGATATTCTGGCCACTGACATGGATGTGCTGCTGGATGACATCGTTGAAGGCAAGTCTGGTGGCACCACGATTCTGTGCAAGGGGTCTCCAGGCCTCGGAAAAACGCTTACTGCTGAAGTATATTCCGAAGTGGTCGAGCGCCCGCTGTATCGCGTTCACTCTGGCCAGCTCGGGACATCCTCAGCATCAGTCGAGAAAAACCTGAAGGAGATCCTGGATCGATCGTCGCGCTGGGGTGCCGTTATGCTGATTGACGAGGCCGATGTGTACATCCGCAAGCGCGGCAATGACTTGGATCACAATGCAGTGGTCGCATCGTTTCTACGGACCCTCGAATACTTCGATGGGCTGCTGTTCATGACCACCAATCGATCTGAAGATATCGATGACGCGATTCTCAGCCGCTGCATCGCCATGATCAAGTTTGAGACGCCCTCCCCGGTTGACGCAAAACGCATCTGGCGAGTTCTTTCTGACCAGTTCAGCCTCGATATCAAGGACTCCTTGATTGACGAGCTTGTGGCTCATTTCAATACCGCTTCTGGCCGCGACATCAAGGAACTGCTGAAGCTGACCAGCAAGTTCTGCCGTCGCAAGGAAATTCCTCTGAATTTCGAGTCGTTCCGCCAGTGTGCTCAGTTTAAGGGTTTGTAACGATGTTTTATGTGGAATGGATGGCCAGCTTTAGTGGCCTTGCAGGGGCTGCGTTGATTGCGCTCAATAATCGATACAGCAAGTGGGGCTTCGTGGCGTTTTTGGCATCCAATTTCCTGTGGCTGTATTTCGGCTATGCGAATCAAACATGGGGCATGGTTGTTATGCAGGTCGGATTCACTATGACCAGCGTTACCGGCATTTGGCGATGGTTCAAGCCTCGGCGTATCGAGGACTGAGCACTCAAGTTTTTTTATTAGTTTTGGAGGGATGTTTCATGGTTGCAGTTGGAAATTGGATGCGAAATAAGGAAACCGCTGAGGCTGTTAAGGTTAAGTCGGTCGGCCCGGTGATGGTTGGGTATGCCAACAGCGAAGTTGACGGGGAGGTCTCGGCTGACAAGTTGATTGAGCATTTCGACGTTATGGACAATCCATCGGAGCGTGAAGATATCGAGTTTTTACTGAAGTCAAAATACGAGGCTGGAGAGATTGACACCGGCCTTTTCGATGTCGGCCTGTCGTACGTTGTTGTCGATCATGTGGATGGACATGGCGTGACGTTCCAGTGGTTTGAGCACATGACCCCATTCAGTGATGTCCTGATTGATTAATGTGTAGAGCTATCAAAATGTTTCGATTTGAAAGTAAAACTCTCCTGCTGGTTGCCTTGATGCTTTTTGGCTTTAGTCATTTTGCTTGTGCGGCACCAACGCCGATCAAAACCACTAATGGCGATTTGGCGAAAAAAGCTGCTGAGCACGACTTCGGATGCAGTGAAAAGTCCCCATGCGAGACATCTTCCAACTTTCGATCTGGTATCTGGTTTGTTGTTGTGTCGCCAGCAAGCGGCAAAGGTGAAATTGCCAGATACAGCGTGACTGAGAATGGCCAGATCACCGGGAAGATGGTTGGACATTGACTTTACTAGTTTCTCCGTAGAATGAACTTGTCTGCCCAACCGGGCTGCTCATTCAATTTTTAAAAGGAAATACCATGAAACACATTCTTCTCGCCGCCCTGCTCGGATTGTCTTTTTCGGCCATGGCTGATGGCTTCGTGCCCACTTCTGATACTTCATCTGCAATGACCGCTGATGCTCAGTCCGTCCCCCAGGATGCCGCAGTCGCGGTTCCCGTTCAGGACGCTAACGATGCACAGTCTACGGTCCCTGCTCAAGTCGTGATCGCGCAGCCCGTCCAAGCCGAAAAGCTGACCGTGAAGCTCGATTGTGGCGACTGCAAGGTCGATGCCGAAATCATCTCCCTGCTCAAGGCGGAATACGCGGCGAAAGCCAAAGCTGATGCGCCTCCGGTGGCCTTCACGATCAAGAAGTATAGTTCGCGCCCTACCGCCGCACGGATTGCGCTTGGCACTCTATCCGGCAAGGACGAGATCACCGGGATCGCCGAATACAACGGCAAGACATCCCTTCTTGGGGATAGTGCCAGGTCCGGTTTTTGCGGCACGGAATGTGTTGCAAAGAACGTGTCAGCCGCACTGGCCAACCTCCAGAACTGATACTCTGTGTGAACCGGAAGCGACTTAGATTAAGTCGCTTTTTCCATGTGTGGAGGATGTATGGGTAACGAACAAGTCAAAGAAGTGCTGAAGGAGGTCGCTCCCAGTATGGGCCAGATCGCAAGGACGGCAGAGAATGCGCTGATCCGCCGTGCAATCTGGTCGCTGCCACCGTGGGCGATATGGGTGGGTGTGGTTTGTGTTCTTCTGCTGTCTTATTTTTTTGGGAGTAAATGATGGATGCGCTTTACGGTTTTCTGTTTTATGTCGCTCTTTTCTTTGTGTTGGCTACGGCTTTTGGCAGTTTCTTTACTGTGCGAACCGCAGAAATCGCAGTGATTACCCGATTCGGGAAATTCCTGCGTATTGCCGAGCCTGGGTTGAACTGGAAGTGGCCATTTATTGATGCTGTTTCCGGCAAGGTCAGTTTGCGTGTCAGCCAAATCACGTTGACTATGGAAACTAAGACCAAAGACAACGTTTTTGTCACCATCCCCATATCTGTGCAGGCCAGAGTTCGCGCCGAGAATGTCTACGACGCTTTCTACAAACTTACCAATCCTGCCGAGCAAATCCAGTCCTATGTTGAGCAAGTCATTCTCGGGCACGTCCCCGGCATGACTCTGGATGAAGTATTCGCCAGCCAATCCAGTATTGCTGCTGCGGTAAAAAAAGAGCTGGATGCTGATATGGCGGGCTTTGGCTACGAGATTGTCAATGTGCTGGTCACGGACATCATCCCTGATGCGAAGGTTAAGTCAGCCATGAATGACATCAACGCTGCGCAGCGCGAGCAGGTTGCCGCGAATGCCAGAGGCGAGGCAGAAAAGATCCTGGTGGTTAAAAAGGCTGAGGCCGAAGCCGAAAGCAAGGCGCTTCAGGGCCAAGGGATTGCCAATGAGCGAAAGGCCATTGTGGAGGGGCTGCGGGTATCCATTGAGCAGTTCCAGGAATCCGTTAAAGGTTCGACCGCTTCCGAAGTCATGCAACTGGTTTTAATCACTCAGTATTTCGATACGCTCAAAACTATCGGTGACAATGGCAAGACCAATACTCTGTTCTTGGCGCACTCACCAGGGGCCGTTAAGGACGTGGCTGACCAGATCATGCAGTCTATGTTGGTGGCTCAACGGGCTAATGATTAAAGTGGCTTCATATTGAGTTTGGGTGCCGGTTACGCCTTCTGCCCGGCACCTAAATCTTGTATCCATAATTTGAGAGATTTGAATTGAAACTGCTTTTTTGCCCATCGTGCCAGGACGTAATAAAGCTCATCAGAGAGCACCGATCCTGCCACTGCGGAAAGTCCTGGGGCCATTGTGCAGACAGGCTTAACGCGGAAATTGGAGGTATTGCTGCACCCCTTGGATTCGACAACCCCAGTCTTCTCGATGCTCTCGAATCGCGGCCAGATTCCGGCAAAGGTCAGGCATTTAGGGCTTTCGTCATCCCGAGGCAATGCCCGACAGTAACTGATGTTGGACAAGGACGATCCATTCAGTTCAGAGGGACTGTCACGCGCACTGTTGAAATCTTGCAGTTACTGGAAGACGCAAAACAGGCTTGAAATTACGTCTTTCTCGCACCTTGACGGGATGGACTTCTGTTGCATCATGGCATTGAACAATTACCCAGAGACTGCCATGTCTGCCATTACCCAATTCGAACCAGAGTTAGAACATATCGCCAGGTTCCAGTCTTTGCAGGCTGGCCAATACTGGAGATCCAAGAAGGCGTTTTTAGATCAAGGCATCAAGGAAGGCATGGTGCTGCTCATCAAGTCTATTCGATGGGTTGATGACGCGCCGCACACCATTGTCCTACTGCCCCATCCCACCATCGTTGATCGTGACGTTTCTTATGATGAATCGATGCCTGATGGATCGACTCGCCGCCGCTGGTTTCGTGCAATAGAGCATCGCTTTCTTCTAAAGGATTTTCTTGAGGCTTTTGAATTCGAGCCTGAGCATCAGCGTGTTCGCACCGAAGAAATCCGTCTGATCCAGGGCGAAGTCAACTCGCTCCAGAATGAATTGATGGAGGCGCAGAGCAACCCTGCTCTTCTCGCTGCTGTTGTAGCAGACGAATTGAGCAAGGATGCTCCGGACGGGCAAGGCTCCAATCTCCCCGCCTTGCAGCATGAGCACATGGCCTCGATGGCCACAGGAACGATTGTTAGCGCCATCGGCACCGGCATTACGACCGAAGGTGTCGCCGCACTTAAGCAGGCCGCGAACAAAGAGCACCGGATTGCTACGATCAAATCGCAGTGGATTCAGTCCAAAACCACGGCCATTGGTGCCACCATTGCCAAGCTTACGCCCTTCTACAAGGAACAGGCCGAGGCTGCCCTTGCCCAGACCGAGGACGTTCGCACCTATGTCGCCAAGCTGCTGAAAGGGATTGAGTCCCTCGACCTGTACGTTGGCAAGGACGTTGAGGTAGACACCATCAAAACCGGCGCATCAGCGCCCAAGGAAGTGCCACTTACCTTTGTCCAGAAAAAACTCATGATGGACGAAGAGCTGGCCATCTGGGCGGATATTGATGAATGGTTTGACTTCAGTAATGAGCAGAAATTCTTTGATGCTCTATGCAATCACCAGGCACTTGTCGATCAGATTTTTCCGACCGAACGCTGCGTTTTGGTTATGGCCATCACTCGCCGGTACATCGACTATGGTGACTCATGGACGAATATGTCCAGGAATGCCGAGAACTCCAAGGTGTTCCTGCTGGTTCGGGATGGTGAGAACATCCATAGGGTTTTCTCGCCGGTAGAAAGCCACCTTAAAACGGCAAAGCTATTCCCATCCAGGGACGATCAGAACGAAATCTTCCGCGGAAGGGATGGAAGCAACATCAAGTTCGAGGATGTCGCTTATACAGACAAGCTCGCCGCGCATGAGCTTCACGCACTGCATTACAAGCGTTTTCTGCTTCTGGTTTGCGGACTGGATCATCGACTGAAGCTGTTTGGTGATTTTTATGAAGGCCCGCCAACGATGAATTTTGTCTCGATGGCTTTCCAGGAGAAATACTGCCGATTCCTTCACGACGATGATGGCGCCGGCTTGTTGCCAAGGGAAAACCGCTATCCTTCACTGGATCGGTGGCTGGAGAAGAAGAACGCCTACCTTCGTAGCGGATCGAGGTTGCTTTGCGCGTGGCGCGAAGTCATGGATCCGGATACTGCGCCAGGGGCATGCAAGGCCTACGACCGTGACAAAATCGACCGCCGTTATGAGCCGTCGGAATCGATCGGGTTCGCCATCGCTTACCGGGACGCAGATAGCATCTGTCTCGATGTCGAGGTTAAGGGCTACTCATTCAGCACGCACAAAGACCGTACTTTCACTTGCAAGGTCAATCTTTCAAAATTGGGCAAGGGCCGCTGGGATTCTGGAAGCCTCCCGTACCTGTGTCTTGATGCCGTGACGCCAGAAGAATTACACTGGTACATCCATAACCGTGAGGCGCGTGGCAACCATATCTACTACATCCGCTTCTTCAAGCAGGCGCTGAAATTCATCAATGCCGAACGTGAATCTGAAGCAGGGTCCAGGTCACAACTTCGCAAGGCATTGCAGGAAGGAAATATCGCCACCGACAGTCGTGCTGATGAAATCATCGATAGCGCCGTGATCGCCTGGCGTGCGGCAAACCGAGGCAAAAGCTTGCCTGCCTTTACCGGAGATTCGTCAGTTCCTGAATGGAAATCGCTGCTTGACCAGATGTACGTTCTTGCCAAGGATGGACTGGCCCGGACGGAAGAGGTTGAGTCGTTCGTTCGCGGGCTCGGGTATGAACCTCTGCGCCTTGTTCTTTCTGGGAACTCGAAACTGGTGGTGTACGCCGCCCCGTTAGAGAATGAGCGCGACGACAGACTGACTCCTCACACCTGGGTGCATAAGATCAGCCTTGAACGCGGCAAGACCAGGATGCTCGAAAAGAGCCGTAAATGGGTTGTTCTCCCGAAACAATCAGCCTCCGAAACCACTTTGCATCAGTGGGCCGGAGCGGAAGAGTGGGCAGGAGCCATCTCCAAATTTGATTCTTATGAACACAAACAATCCTTGATGTCGTTCATCAATGGCTGGCATGACCTGGCCAAGCCATTCATAGGCGTCATGAGTCAGGATGAATTCGATGTCGAGATGGAGCAATGGATCATCGCAAGAGATATAGCCTGCAAAGGGTCGCGACTTGTCGAAAATCCATACGCGGCGATACCGTTCGGGGTCTCCATCATCAATGGTGAGCCGTTCATCCTGATGGCCATCAACTATGGAGCACATCAGATTCTGTCGAAGAACGCTCCTGATGAGATCAAGCGTGAAACCATTCATAAGGAATTTGTCAGGAAGTACGCCAACAAAAGCGCCGCAAATGGTATTTTCCATGAAAAATCCTTCCGATGGACTGTCGCTGCTTTCAATGTCGAAGTCATGAAATCACGCTGCGGAAGTTTCATTGGGCCCCAATTTGGCAACTGGTTTCATGTCGAACAGGATAATTTCGATTACCGGATCGAGACCGCCATAAATGCCTGGGTATCAAAGAAAGACAGGAAGGTGTTTTTTGCCGATGGAATATATGATGAAAAAGGGAAATTCGCACTCGACGACATCCTTGGTATCCGGCTGCCTGAAGACTACTCGCCAACATGGCTCCGCAGCTCAAACGTCAGGGCGTTTGAAGGTTCAAAAGCTCCCGAATACCCGGAGTATTTCGACATCTATCCCAACGGCACAGATGAAACTGAACTAAACAATGAATACAAGAAACGTGGAAGCGGGTATGGAATCACCAAAAGCTCCATGAGGTTCATGTCTCATCAGGAAGCCGTCGAATATCTCGAAAGCAAAGGCCAGACACTTATTCCGGCGAAAGAATTACCCGAAATCTTCTGGCCGCCTGCCGGAGTTGAGCGATGGTATGTCATGGAGTGATCCCAACCATAACATCACGAACGGCACCAAACGGTGCCGTTTTTAATTTATTTTCTTAACCATAATAAGACGCAAACTTTTATGAGCTTTCCACCAATTCGAGTTATCCCTCGTGGTTAAATCCAACCATGTACAGATGGCGCACCCTCCTATCCAGGGCGAATCAATTAGGGATATCTCAATGAGTACCAGAGCAGGCTTAGCAACATACCAATATGGATTGTTTTGTTCCATGGAAAAACTGCTGATCGACATTTTGAAAGGCAATTATCTTGCCGAGCTGAAGGCTGATGACAAGCCCTCGTGGATGATGAACGCTGGAAACATCGATTACAACGAGATTGATCAATCTCTAATTGAAAAGGTGTTGAGCCAATTTACACACCAACAACGTGAGCACATTGCCGATTACGTTTTTAGCTTAGACCCTGCTGGACTTTATGCTGAACGTAGCTTGCTCAGGAATGTTCTCATTGACCTGGTGGTCGATCGAGCATCGCATGATGATGATATCTATGAGGCTTTTCTTGATGACCTTGACGAGGAATCTGCCAACATTGATTGCGCCCCTCTTCTTACCATTATCAAGGATGAGTCTTGGCAAAATGTGCTCGATCTCAGGGCTCGAATTGAATCTTATTCGAAGCTTGGTCTGAATGACTGCCTTAAAATGCCGCCGATCATTTCGGACAGGAATTCTTCGCAAATGCTGACAAACTAGACTTCCATCCGCATAAAATAATCCATCATGAACAAACTGCAAAAAATTCTGGACGCCCTCATGGATGAGGATCTAAAGGCTGGCATTCTTGAAATCAAGGAACTGCGGGACAAAGGCTCGTTAAAGGACGGCGGCATCGTGCGTTCACTAGCCCTTACGATCCGAGAAGAAGTGCAAATCTCCTATCACGACGCCCTATCCATCGCCGAATCAAAAATCATGGAGCGCGCAGCGTTCAAGTGGGCCGCGTTGTGAATAGTCTTTAACCCTGCGCACAGGGGCAGCGCCCTTCCATTGGATCTTTCCCACAAGTGCCCTTCTTTTCATCCCTGCATACAGGGAGACCACGCGCTTAGAACAAATTCCCCAGAACTTTATCTTTTTTCATCCCCGCGTACAGGGGTGGCACAGTCAGGCAGCAAATCCTACGTCCTTGGTCATTTTTTCACCCCTGCGTACAGGTGAGGCACCAAAATTTCTGGGCAACTCTTTCACCATTCTCCTTTTCATCCCTGCATACAGGGAGACCACGTAAACCGGCTGCCGCACCACACGCAACTAAACTTTTCATCCCTGCATACAGGGAGACCACACAATGGTTGCTGTTATTTAAAAATATAAATATTTTTCATCCCTGCATACAGGGAGACCACTGACGCTGACTTTCCCGCGCCGCACTGTCTTTCTTTTCATCCCTGCATACAGGGAGACCACGCCAACCACTTAACGACTAACCCTTGCCGATTATTTTCATCCCTGCATACAGGGAGACCACTTGATCTGTGCCGCAACACGCGCGATAATTTGCTTTTCATCCCTGCATACAGGGAGACCACTCTAAATTATTTAGTTGCATAATCAGCAGGTTACATTAGCCGCAAAAAATGCCAACACTATTCTTCATTTTTTGACTCTTTTCTCGATTTTTTATATGTCATTAGTTGAATCCCGAAGTTATCTGAAGGCATTCTTCGGTTATCCCCGTGAGTTCCTATTCTAAATCCGACCTCATTATTAGTCGGTATAACAATGATGGCCGATTTACTATTTGCGCATATTGCATCCCATATTGGTTTTATCGCTTTAGAAGGCACTTTCCCCACAAATGAGCCTGGGCGGATTTCGTGAAAGATTCGTTGCAGTATTCCGCGAAGTTTTGATGACGGGCTATCGACCTCAAAGACTAAAAGCTTTGGCATGAGGAATTACCCTGTCAATAACGTCAACAATAGATTTGGCCATCTTCTTTTCTTGAAAGAGATCTCGGCATGATCTTCGTATCCTGCCTTCAATGCCTTCGGTAGATTCAGAATACACGCGCATGGCCATAGGAACTACTGTTTTGAATTTAAGGCAATCGGCGATATCGAATACGAAAGACCGTGGATCGCCTGAATGTACAACTCCGATCGATGGGGCATAGCCCATAGCAAGAATTACGGCCTCCGTGATCCCATACAGCGCCGCATTCGCCCCCGATATCGCTTGATTAAGTGGATCGGACAACGCAGATTTTTGATCACGACCTTTCCATTGGATTCCGTGTTCACTTGCTATTTTCTGGTATAGAGCACGAACCCGAGCACCTTCCATGCCACGCAACTGATCGACACTTCTAGCTTGGGGAGCTTCTTCATCGAACATCTCTCTAAAAATAGCTTTTGCTGCATGCAATCTTGTATTTGGGTTGAGCGCCAGTGAAGCCTGTCTAAGTAATGCATCTGAATTTCTTCCCGGATTGCCAGATGCATAACACCTAACTCCATGCTCTCCCACCCAAAGCAAAAGACAACCTTCTTCTGCGCAAACCCTAACTGCTGCATGAGTTACCACGGTGCCAGGCATTACCATGATGACTGAAGTTGAACTAACTGGAATGTGAGTGAAGGTTTCAGCCTGGTGAAGGACAACAGCATGGCCATCCAACTCAAGTGTACCGTATTCGGCGTACACAAAAGATAGACGGCCAGCCGCAGCAATAAAGATATCCAGCAAAATTAACTTACCGGCTCCATCACCATTTCGCGGTCTTGCTGATTCCAATATGGCGGATGAAGAGTGGCCATAACGGGCGCGTAGGTAATTCCATCAACGCCTTCTACCCCTTGAGGCAGTACACGATTTCGCCACAGTGATTCGGCTGCACTGCATTCTTCAACTTCAATGCTGGCAATAGTGCCAAATCCATTCCGCCCCAATTTGCCTACGGAAGAAAGCCTATCCAGCCATTCTTTGACCGTATCAATGTCGCCTACCCCATAAGCCTCGGCCTTTTCCATCCACTGATACGAGATATACATCTGATAGGCCCGATATTGGCCGCTATTGGAATCGATGCTATTCACCGACCCCTTTGGCCCACGGACTGATGTGTAATGCCCTTTATCGTAATCTTCCTGGAATTTCTCCGGGTCTGTCCGGCGCAGCATGTTCATCAGGTGTTTCTCTGATGAAGGGGTGAATAGGACGCGAGAGGCCTTCCAGCACCACTGCCCTCCTTCCCCTTCTGCGCGAGCCAATCCCGGTGAGAGGTCCGATGACATTTCCCATGGGTTCTCAGCGCCGCCCTCTTCTGCCTCGTTTGCATAGCACCACGCAAGCAAGGCATCCAGGTGGACCGGGTAATCAGAAAGTACCAGCGGTGCCGAAAACCTTATTGTTACCTTGAATGGCTTCATGATCAGGCCGCCTTTTTGTCCTTAACTTCCTTCTCAACAGGCAAACGCATCAGGTGGTCAAGCCCAGCCCCAGTGATGGTCTCTTGGGCAGTATCCCATGCATCAATGTATGGTTTTACCGCTTCACGGTTCAATCGGCCATTATTGAAAATTGGGGTCACGTCGCCGGTTACTGCATCTTGCAGGACCGTGTTTTGCAGAATGAAAGTACCGAACCCGTTGCGAACCCATCCGCCAATGCGATCAGTTTCAGCGAAGCTGTCCAGCGCGAGCAGGAACAATCCCATTTGTGCGTCTGTTACATCCAGCTCAAAGCATGTGAGGAAGTGAACCCCTGGCAGTACGAATTCCATCGCCGAATAGGTCACTGTGGAGGATCTTGCTGACTGTTCGCCGGCTTCCTTCTCGCCACGCTCAACCAGCAATTTGGCTTGATATTCGCGCATCTTGTTTTCGAAGTCCGCAATGCTCGATGACATTCTGGAGATATCAACCGCATTCTTGACGTCATCCTTACGGGTAAACGTCCACGCTTGAGTGATATCCAGGCCATCCTCGATGAAGTATGGTTTTGCACCCAGTTCCCATTCAATGAGTGGGTGTCTCATTTTCGCGTTTGAGAAAATGAACTCACGGGTGTCCGATGTCAGCGGAACGGCATTATGTGTCCGCACGTTACGGCGCATCATGCGAGGCCCGCCGCCAAACAACCCGAGGAATGGATGAACGCGAGTTTCACGGTATTCATCGAACTTCACCATCGCTGCATCTGGCTTCCCGGTGGCCGCACCACATTCCATCGCGGCATAGGTTGTGATGGATACCTTTTCCCCACGTTGGCCGATGGCATCGAGAACAATGTTGGCAGCATGGCGGCGCAAGTGGCCATTCAGATTGTTGCCAGGGATCACTGGCACATCTTTATTGAAGGCATAGCTTTGGCCATCCTTTTCACCGGAAAAGCCTACCGATGGCAGTTGCATGCGCTGGATAGACGTACATTCAACCCCGCCCACGGATGCGAACTTGTTCTTTTCTGCGTCGTAGCGCTTCTTTTCAGGAGATGCAATGTGCATCGGAGCTGTTGTTTGAACAGAGGTGAAGATACGGAATTTCTTTGTGGTTTCCATGATTAAATCCTTTTCGTAGTTAGTGTGAGTGTGAATCGGTTATTCGGCTTTTTTACCTGCATCTGGGGTCAGGTAGAACAGGAGCGCCCATGTTTCACCGAGGGTCGCACCTTTGACGATTGCGAGTTCGTTCTGAAGCCCGTATTGAATTGCCACACGTTCGGTGTGTGGATTGAGTCGCCCATGCATTGGATCTTTCAGGTCTGACGCCAGCTTCAGGAATGGGTTTGGCAAGGTCTTACGTGTAGAAGCCTTCTTTGCTTTGTCCTTTTTCCCGCTGCTGTTGCGGCTGTCCCGATCGTCATTGAGCGCATTCCCAAGGGCGATTGCGGCGTTGAATGCTTTCTCAAGATAGTCTTTCCTGATTGTCAGATCACGCAACCCGACACGAACCCGCAGAACGTCCTGGGAATAATTGACTGGGGCACGCCATGCCATGTGCTGGTTGTTCGCCGTTGCAAACAACATGACGAATGGTGATTCCGGTGGATTCTTGAGTGCCTCCAGGATGTCAGCCCACTTTCTGAATGGGCGAACCCCGGACGCCGAATACACGCCCGCCTGTGTGTCACGCAAACCTTGCGCTGTCATCACATTAACGCAGTGCCCGCAAACATTTTGAGAGCCGCGAGCAGCCATGTACAAATCATCCATGAACGCCGGGCCAAGCGATAGTGGAGCAGTCAGATCGCCCTTTTTAATGGTCAGCCCGCACATTGCGCAGACGCAATTACTTTCGGCTGGCACCCCTTGCGGTTGAAGCCCGAGCGCCTTGCTTACGATGATCGATGAAGTGATATCAAGCATGCTTCCACTCCTTAATCGCTTTGCGAATCAGCCCAAAGCCGCGAGACCGCAAGTGCCCTGCTAGCCATGGACCTTGCAAACCTGCGCTCATGGTGAATTCAAGGTTGCGAACTGCCAGTGCGCTGACTTTGATGCCGTTCGAGCCGTTCTTGATTTCCTTGACGGGGACCCATACAGGCTTCCCGCCCGACACCCTGATATTCAAATTCAGCGGCACATCCAACATGACACCTTCTCGATCAAGCATATCGGTGAACGACAGAATCCCGCGTTCGATTTCCCGAATGATTGCCGGAGTCATGGCTTCCAGTGTTGGTTGTTTGCCATTGAGGATCGCGTCTATCTGGTTTTTCTTTTTGGCCACAACCAGTGTTTTGATCCGATAAGCGACTGGGGCCATTTTCACCTGGCCGTCATCGTCACGGTCCAGATCGAGCGCTCCCATCTTTGTTTCGACACTGACGCTTCCGCCAAGATGTTCTGATAGCGCCTTAAGAATGGTTGGGGACTGTTCGAGCAGGATGTTCATTCCCTCGCGGCCAATCCCATACATGCGGACCCCACCTTCGGCTTGGCCGAAAGTAATGATGGGAGGGTGGCCATAACCATCCGGCTTTCCGTTGAAATCGGATGAGGCGCCATTCAGCGTTTTGCCTTCCTGGTCCCGTGCAAATATTTTGCTGCTGATGCCGATGCCATCACAGGCCTTTGCGACCAATGCGCGGGCATCTTCGTGATAGATAACCTGCCCTGCTAGAGGGGATGGCTTGATGCATAAATCTAAAAAGCTATTGGTTTTTTGTCTCATTTCAGCTCCTTTTGAATCTGGTTTAGAACAATATAAACCTTTGCTTTTCACTCTGTCAACTGTTATATTGCGGTAACGTCATTACCGCAATGGAGCAGTTCCAATGTCACGCCACAGAGTTCACGTCCCAGCCATCCCTGAAGGACTCATTCCGCCAGGTGCGAATAAGTCTGATGCCTATAAATACCTTGTGGACGTTGCGTTGAAGGCTAATCTCAATCCGCAGCCATTCAACTCCGCAACGATGGATGCCATTACGGTGTTTTTCCCCCCCAAACTACTTGCCGAAACTGGGCGTATTGCCAAGGAATCTAACCTCGCCAACATCCAGTCCGCATTCACCGGACTTGCTATCGCAGGCGTTCGACACCTATCGGCACTAGCTGAAAATGAACGTGCTGAACAGAAACCTGAAATTACGTCCCCGTTCTCAGGTAGGCCCGAGCAGGATCGTTATTACAAGGGGCTGATCGATGGTCTTAATAAGAAGAAGATCGTTTTTGCTGAAGGCACGACAGGCATAGGCAAGGGGCGCGCACTTATGGCCGCCGCTGTTGATCGGGTTCGTAATGGAACCGGCCCAGTAGTTGTCGCGGCACCATCTTTGCAAGTATTGGCGCAGCTATATCAGGAATACCAGAAGCTTGATGTCGAAAACAATGTTGGGATTGCCAATATCAGGCTTGCCATCATTCCTGGGAAGCAAGAGTTTGTGAACGATATCAAGCTGGGTGAGTTCCTTGCAGAATCCGGCTTTTTGGCTCACGTTGAAGGGGCCGCCGATCTGTCTGAAATCGACAGCGAAGTCGCCGAATGGTACAAGGGTGGCGGCATAACAAGCAAAAGTGATCTGCCGTTGGTCAATTCGCTGAAATCAGTCTGTAGCGAATCTCCCAGATGGCTTATGGATGATTTGCGAGAAATTGGCAGTGCGCTTCCTGTGGATGATTTCACCCTGAAATCTGGCGACGCATGTGCCTCTTCAGAATACCTGGATCGCTATATCTCAGCTCTGAAAGAGCATGTGGATATTATGCTGATGACACACACCATGCTGGCCCTTATGTGCAAGAACGGCTGGGTAAGCATCCCTCAGCCTAAATGCATCTTCATTGATGAAGCGCATCAGTTCGAAACTTCGGTCGCCAGCGTGAATTCGACCTCACTTTCTTTGCACTCGCTACGCACACGACTTGCGAAGTACCAGCGAGAGAATGGTCTTAAGTCCGGCAGTCTGGCTGCTCGGGCACAAAAATTGTTGCGCAAACTTGTGGTTGAGGTTGGTTCTCTCGAAACAGAATCAAGCAATGTCCGGTTTGACGAATTGCGCGGGAAGCCTGAATACGGACGTGTTGTTCTTCTACTCCAGGAGATCAACGAGGCCATGTCCAGCAAGATTTTCGACAAGGTGTCCAGCCTCAAGGAATCCAGATCCGATATACGTCGCGTGATTCGATCTCTTGAATCAGGGAGTAGCGATCGCACGGACGTTATATTTTCCCCAAGCTACAGATACCCCTCAATTCAATCCGGGCCATCCCGCATTCATGGCAAGATGACTGCCGTTTGGAATTCTGCCCCAGAAGGTGCCGTACTGGCCTCGGCCACCCTCTTCGTTCCTGACGAGTATGGAAACAGCAAGGCCGATTACGTGCGTGAGATTCTAAATA
>Ga0265327_10001430_pt1 | contig 30214 bp, 27 predicted proteins | sample 41621metaG_FD_202089 | JGI IMG/M metagenome (GOLD analysis project Ga0265327, IMG submission 202089) | Rhizosphere microbial communities from Carex aquatilis grown in University of Washington, Seatle, WA, United States - 4-16-21 metaG | ecosystem: Host-associated > Plants > Roots > Rhizosphere...
GCTGCCACATTCCCAGAGCGACGAGATACGCGCCCGTCCCGCCGACGACCACGAGGCCCAACAGTCCCAGGATGATCGAGCCCTGCACCGCGGCTGCCGCGCCGACAACGAGAAGCGCTGCGCCGAGAATGAGTAGCGCTGTGCCGAGAACGATGATTCGGTGAGTGTTGCCTTTTGCCCACCAGACGGCGCGATACGCACTCACGGCCATGATCCGTGCGACCGTCAGTGGTGGCTTGAGAACGCTGGGTAACTGTTCGACGGAACCGGCCGCGGCGGTCACCGTGGCCAGGGCTTTGGCGATGGTGCGTGACATGAGTGGGGAGTCCCCGTCAGTGGCGAATGTTTCTGCGGCAATGGGATTTTTGGGCAGGAATCCGTATTTGGCAGCGGAAGAGGCGGCCCGGACCGATTCGGCCCAGCTGAGAGTTGTTTCGGGGCTCCAGTCCGGGGATGCTCCCGGTCGCGGGTCGAGGACGGCGTCGGCGAGTGCGTCCAGTTCGTCGTCGAGGACACTTCGCTGCCACGAGTGCGCCAGCCACATGGATGTGTGGGGGAGGCTGGTCGGCATTGGCTGGTCTGGGTTGTCGAGGAATTGGAGTTCTGTGAGCACCTCGGCGGGCGTCGGGTCGGCACTCGGAATGTCGGGCGCCCCAATCGCTTCGAGCTTGTTCACGAACCACTGCGCCCGGCTGACTGCCCCGTCGGCTGCGGGTGTCGGGACGATCCACTGCACGCGTCGTGGGTCGAGAAGGGCGTGTACGAGCCATCCCGCGCCGTCGAGTCGGCCCCACATCCAGTCGTTGGCACGCCATGACCGTTTGTAGAAGGCGCCAAAGTGGTGGAATTGCATGCCGGTGAGCTTTTGTGCGGCCGTCTGAAAATCGGGCGCGAGCCGGCAGCGTGTGTCGGCGCTGACTTGGATCAGTTCCAGCGACTGCTCGACGTCCGCGTCGGTGGGGAGCATCGCCCGCTGCGCGGCGGCGAGATCGAACAGCTTAGTGGCCACGGCCTCCGCTGTGGGTTCCTGCCCGAGGTAGGCGAGGTAGGTCGTCAGCTGATCGAGGTGCTGACTATCGGGCAGGCGGACGGCGTCGGCTGCCTGCCCGATAGTCAGTGGCCGGGTGGCGATCGAGGTCAGCTTTCGATGTCCGTTGACGATGGCGGAACCCAGCTTTTCCCATGCCTTTTCGTTGACGTTGAAGTGCTCCAGGTACGCCGCGGCGAGGTCCTGTGCGGCCTCGTCCAGTGCTCTGCCCCGGGTCTGTGCGTTGGTGCAGATCCTATTGACGAGATCGCTGAGATCGAACGGTGCGGGCGGTGCGCAGGCAGCCGAGATGTCTCTGGTGATGTGTGCGACGGCCGTCATGTCGGTCGGGGCGGTCGCGAGCTGATACGCCGCTCGGACGATGGCGATCGCGGAGGCTTTGGCGAGGTCGAATGCCGGCCGGTCGTACCGGGCAAGGTCCGCAGTGCTTGCCGGTGGCGGTTGGCCCGGGGGCGACCACCTGTTTGCGATGAAATCGGTAATCGCTGTGCGGCAGAGGGTTTCGGTGTTACCGCCGATCTGCAGATTGGCCTCCCATCTCCGGGGAATGCTCTGTGGTGAGCCGTCCGAAGCGGGCCAGGTGCTGAGTTGGCGAAGCAGGGCGGCGGTGATGATCTGGGCGTGCCGGGCGGCTTCTTGGCTCGTGTAGTCCGCCAGCAACTGCGGGGTGAGCAACCGCTCCGGTAGACCGGTGGCGAGTTGTGCGAGATGCAGTCGTGTGTTGATGCGCGCTTGCATGCGGTCCTGGTGGGTGCGGATGGCGCGGAGGTCGGCTGCGATCGATTGCGAGGTCATCGCGGTGAGGTCCTTGAGGAGAGCGTCGAGCAGGCCGAGTGGTTCGTCGGGCCGGTCCTGCGGGCCCGCGTCCACGGTCGGTGTCGGTCCCGACGACGGCACGACGAACAGGAGCACCCGGCGGACCGGTCGCTGGGCAGGCCGGTCGAAGATTCGTTGCAGCAGAACGTCAATGGGCCGGTTGTCCAGCATGCCACCGTCGGCGACCCAGTGCGGGCGCGTGAAGTTGGTGAAAGCTGCCATCGGTGGCCGAGCCGGCAGCTCCCCGTTCTCGGCTGTTCTTTCCGTGAAGGGGATGAAGGACGGTTCGAATGCGACGGGGAAGGAGGCGCTGCTGCGGGCGGCCAACGCCAGCGCCGATGCGGCATCACCGCTCGTGAGGTTGGCCTCTGTGAAGGTGAAGACGCCGCGTCGGTCGACGTCCTGTACCTGGGTGCCGAATGAATCGGTGAACCTGCTGGTCTCGCCGTTGAGCAGCGTCGTCGTGATGTAGAGCGTGGTGGACGGCAGTTCGTTCTTGCCCGCGGTGGAGGGGATCGAGAACGGCCCCTTGGTGAAGGTCGGAATCTGGGCGTCGAGGTTCTTGAACATGCATTTGTCGCCGTAGAGAAGCGACGGCGTGCCGGCTTCCGTGGGATCGCGCAACAGGTCGGTCAAGGACCCCAGGTCGAGCCAGAGTTCGCGGAGACTGCCGAGGTCGGCTCCCTTGACGCGGGACCAGGCAAGGAACGCTGCGTTGATGCCGCCGGCGCTGGTCCCTGACAGCACGTCGACGTCGACGACGACATCGAGCAGATCGATCAGCTCGGCATAGAGTTTGAGGGACGCTTCGGCCGCTGTGGTCAGTGTGGAGGCGGTGAGGTCGCCGCCCGTCAGTCGCCACTGCGACGCTTGGGCAAGCAAATTGATCTCCCGCGTCACCCCGGCCATCCAGATCGCGAGGCTGACACCGCCGGTCATCGTGGTCGCCAGTCGCAGTTCCTGGGTGGATTCCGATGCCCGGGACGGACTCTGAAATGCCATCGCGCACCTCCCTTTGCTGGATTCGAAGCTAATGACGGCGGCGGGTACCTGTATCGAGTAGTCGACTACTCGAATATTCGAATTCAGGTGTCATCAATCGGAATTCGCCATGGCTACGGCACAATTTCCGTGCCCAGGAACGGCGCGTGGACAGTCATCAGAATCGCTCCGCCGACGGACGTCGATCCGCTGCAATGGCAGGACGACCGAGTCGCCGCGTCAGCTCGCGACCCAGTTCGCCTACGCGCCAACGACGTTGCGGCTCTGGCAGCTCGGACGCCTGCGTAGCCGGCTACTCGACCGTGGCCGCGTGCCCCCGACATTCGGTGCCCGATGTGTCGCGATTCGAGTAGTGCGCTACTGGTGCTTCCCTACCCATTTCGTCGCGACACTGGGTCTCCCATCACTTCATCAAGGAGGGACTGATGACTGTCACTCGCGGCGGCGTGGAGTTCGCCAAACGCATATTCTTCGACCGGCTCGGCGACGACTACGTCTACGGCGGCACCTGGGATCCGAACGATCGCGGTGTGGGTTGTGACTGCTCAGGCTTGGTGACCGATGTGCTCTCAGCGGTGTTCAACGGCAACCAGATGGTGTGGGGCAGGCAAGGACTGTCCACCGAGTCGTACCGCTACAAGTCGGTTGGAGAGCAGCACGTCGGACCGTTCGATCTGATGCACGTCACATCGTTGAGCGACGTACCCGGTGACGCGCCGGTGGTGATCAACCTCCACCACGAAGGCGACGGTGGTCCCCATTCACACATGAACTGCGTCGTCGACGGGGTCGCGATGGAATCGTCGGGCTCATGGGGGTGCTGCACCGCCCCCAAGGCCATTCCTTCTGACAGCAACTACTGGAACGACCACTGGTATGTGGCCGGGCCGATCGTCGAAGACGGCACGCCGCCGACCCTGGGTCACGTGGACAGCTTCTTTGCCGACGTGTCCGAATTTCAGGTCCCGGTCAGCGATTCGTACCCATACAAGATTCTTTCGATCCGCGTGTGCGACGGCACCCACCGGGATTCCAACTTTGCGCAGAACTACGCATGGATGCGCAATGCGCTGGACACCGGCCGATTGGAATGCGGCATCGTGTACACGTACGTCCGGCCGAATTGGCAGGACAATGCCAATACCGTGCGCCAGATGATCGACGCCAACGGGGGACTGCACCCCAGGGTCGTACTGATGCTGGACGTGGAAAGTGGCGGAAACCCTGGCGGCGACGGATCCAGTTGGATCAACGCCCTGTACAACAACCTCGCCGAATACGCCGGCAACCCGGCGCGCATCATCGGCTATGCCAATCAGGGCGACTTCAACACGATGTGGGTATCGCGGCCCAAAGGCCTGCGGGTGATCGCAGCGTCGTACGGCTCCAACCCGCTGCTGCCGGGCCAAATCGCGCACCAATACACAGACGGCGCGTACGGCGCCAATCAAGGCCTGCCGATGGGCTGTAACCCGTTCGGCAACTGCGACATGAACGTCGCAGACGGCTTGTCGCCGAACGATTTTGCCGCGGCCTGCGGCATCGGCACCGCTGCCGGTGCAGGACCGGTAGCCGCCACAGGGACGAGAGGATTGATCACCATGGCTCAGCCCCAAGACATCGTGAACATGCTGAACGGCACCAACACTGACGGCTCTCCGCTGATCGGCCCGGATGGCGCGGACTACCGCATGGTCGACCTGCTGGCCCCGGACACCGAGCCGCTCGACGAAAAGCAGAACACCACCCGCTCGGTGTTCGACCAAATCACGACGTTGTCGAAAGTCCTCACCAGGACCCACAACAACAAGACGTTATTCGACATGGTGTCCGATCTGCACGACAAGATGTGACGTCCGATATTTCGGGCCGGACGTTAGCTGCCGGCCCGAGAAGCGGTCCCGATTTTTCACTGTCATAACGCCTTCAGCAGCGGAAACCGGCCGGTAGACTCATCCGCTGTGGCCCAAAACTGGCCGGTCGTTCACCGCGACAATGAATTCTCGGTGATTCGCGGGGCGCTGCTCGGGGAATCCGGCGATTGCGGCATCGTGCTGGTCGGGGACGCGGGTGTAGGCAAAACCACGCTGGCCCGGTTGGTCACCCAGTCGCTGCCGGTGCGCGCGCACTGGGTGGCGGCGACAGAGTCGGCCCGGGGAATTCCGCTCGGGGTGTTCGCTCATCTCGTTCGCAGCGCGACGTCGCGCGATCCAGTGGCGTTCCTGTCCGCGGCGCGCGAAACGATTCTGGCCGAAGGTCATTCGGTGATCGGCGTGGACGACGCGCATCTGTTGGACCAGCTGTCGGCGACTCTGTTGCACCAGCTGGCATTGGACGGGTCGGTGCGCATCGTGGCCACGGTCCGTGCAGGTGCGCCGGTCCCCGACGCGATCACGTCGCTGTGGAAGGACCGATATCTCCAGCGGTTGCACTTGATGCCGTTCAGTCAGCAGCAATGTGTCGGCCTCATCGAGGCAGCACTGGGCGGACAGGTGGAAGGGCTGTCCGCGGAGCTGATGTGGCAGGCCTCGGGCGGGAATGCGCTGTTCGTCCGCCACCTGGTGGAGGGGGCCATCGAGGCGGGCACGCTGCGGCAGGTGCGGGGTGTGTGGCAGCTGCGCGGTCGGGCTGCCGTCACCTCGGAGCTGGCATCGTTGCTGGATTCCCGGGTCGATCAGTTGCCCGATCCGGTGCTGCACGCGCTGCGGTTGCTGACGTTCTGCGAACCGCTCGACCTGGACACCCTGACGGTGATCGTCGGTGCGGAAGTGGTGGAAGACGCGGAGAGCCGCGGCCTGGTGCGCGTCGGCGAGGAGCCGGGCGGCATCGACGTGAGGTTCACCCATCCCTTGTTCGGTGAGGTGATCCGCCGGCGGCTGGGGATGGCGGCTGCGCGTCGGCTCCGTGGCGAGCTGGTGCGCGCGATGCGCGACCGCCCGCTGAGTAGTCCGGCACATCGGATCCGCCTGGCGGAGCTGACCCTGGACAGCGACGAGGTCCCTGAACTGGACCTGCTCGTCACAGCGGCGAGAGAGGCGATCGCCCTCACGAATGTGACGTTGGGTGAGCGGTTGGCGCGCGCTGCCACCAATCGGGGCGGTGGCCTGGAGGCCGGTGAATTGCTGGCGCGTTCGCTGCTGTGGCAGGGCAAGGCGACCGAAGCCGAGGAGACGCTCAGCGCGTTCGACCCCGAACAGATGACTGAGCTGGAACTGCTGCGGTGGGGATGGGCGCGTATCGCGAACCTGCACTGGTCGATGGGCGATGCCGAGGGGGCCGACGAAGTACTCGCACTGCTGCGTGAGCGGATCACGAGCCCCGAGCTGGTACCGATCATCGACGGCACCGCGTCGGCAACGCTGACCTTCGAGAACCGACTGCCAGAGGCCGTGGCGACGGCCGAGCGGGTCCTGGCCGACCCGATCGCGCATCCGGTCGCGGTTCAGTGGGCGGCCTTCGGTGGTGCGCTCGCGTTGGCGTTGATGGGACGCAGTGACGAGGTGGAGATAGTGGCTCGCCGCGGTCGCATGGCGAGCGCGAAGGCGGACGGTTTACTCCGCTACCTCACCGCGTTCGGGGAGGTGCGTGCTCTGGTACTCGCCGGAGAATTCGATGCGGCGAGCAGTCGCTCCGCTGTCATGATGCAGATCACCTCGTCGGGCCAGTATCTGGCGTGGGGAATGGCGAACGTGTTGGCCGGCACCATCGGGCTGGCGCGCGGCGACTTCATCGCGACGGTGTCGCGGATGGAGCAGACGGTGGCGGCGCTGACCGCCGAGTCGGCGGCCTCGTGGAGTTTCCCGGCTCGCCTGTTGCTGGCACAGTCCTACTGCGCGTTGGGCCAGGTGCAGCCTGGGGCGAAGATGGTCGCCGAGCTGAAGGTCCGCTCTGGCCGGCACGTCGCGGTGTTCGGCCCGCAGCTCAGGATTGCCGAGTCGTGGCTCGCTGCAGCCGAGGGAAACGTAAGCGCCGCTATTGAATTGGCCCTGGATGCCGCCAGGTTGGCCGACAGCTCCGGCCAGTGTGCGGTGTCCATGTTGGCGCTGCACGATGCCGTGCGATTCGGTGACCAGAGCGCCGCGGAGAGGTTGATCGATGTCGCCCCCAGCGTCGGCGGCCGCCTCGCCGCTGTGATTGTGGCGCATGCCCAGGCTGTCAGTGATCGCGATGGTGCTGGATTATTCGCCGCCGCAGAGCAATTCGAGCAGGTGGGTGCGTTGTTGTCGGCTCTCGACGCGGCGGCGCAGGCGTCGGCGGTCTTTGCGGCGGCCGACGACCGGCGGCGCGGCGCGCAGGCGGCAGCCGTCGCCAACCGGTTGGCCGCGCAGTGCGGTGGAGTGCGAACTCCGGCACTGGAATTGGCGACGCACCCGTTGCCGCTGACGGTGCGCGAACGGGAGATTGCCAACCTGGTCGCCGCGGGATTGAGCAACCGCGAAATCGCCGACCGGTTGACCGTGTCGGTGCGGACGGTGGAGGGCCACCTGTACCGCGCCTGCACAAAGCTCGACATCTCCGACCGTGAAGATCTTGCCGGGCTGATCCGCCAGGGCGCTGCGAGTCGCTGAACCTCTCTCAACCTTCGCAACGGACAACGGCGTGATGGCCTTCCCATACGCTGGCCGACATGAACGGGAACGACAACGAGGACGACGGCGAGCTCCAGATCAGCGGCCCGGTGCAACTTCGCCGTGATCGTTGCGCCACTACGACCGCCGACCAGCGCCTGCTGGGCCGGCGCGGCCCCGCCGATTGGGTCCACACCGATCCGTGGCGAGTGATGCGCATTCAGGGCGAGTTCGTCGACGGCTTCGATGCCCTTGCCGAGATGCCCAGGGCTGTCACGGTTTTCGGCTCCGCTCGTACGACGCCGCATTCTCCCGAGTACCGGTTGGGTGAGGAATTGGGCACCGCGCTGGTGCGGGCGGGCTACGCCGTGATCACCGGCGGCGGCCCGGGCACGATGGAAGCGGTGAACCGCGGTGCCAGCGAATCCGGCGGCTTCTCGGTCGGTCTGGGAATCGAGCTGCCGTTCGAGCAACGCCTCAACCACTGGGTCGATCTCGGGATCAACTTCCGCTACTTCTTCGTGCGCAAGACCATGTTCGTCAAATACGCGCAGGCATTCGTGTGTCTGCCCGGCGGATTCGGCACCCTGGACGAACTGTTCGAGGCCTTGACCCTGGTCCAGACGCGCAAGGTCACAGCGTTTCCGATCGTCATGCTGGGCGTCGACTACTGGTCGGGCCTCATCGACTGGATCCGCAACACGATGCTGGCCGAAGGCAAAATCTCCGAATCCGACCTGGAGCTGATCCACTGCACCGACAGCGTGACCGAGGCAGTCGACATCATCGTCGCCTCGGCTCGATAGCTAGAAGTACGCCGCCCGGTGCACTGTGCACCGGCCGCCCGCGGATTGTGCGGCGTATTGATGTGGATCGGCCCGCACCCGGCCGCAGATCATCGAGACCTGCATCACAGCAGGTGGCAAAGGTGAGACAAGCCACTGCCAGGACGATCTGACGCCCATGGAGGCCGGAATTGACGAATCCACCGAACGCGCACCGGCGGCGTCGCCCCAGCTTGACGGCGCTGTCGGGAGCGCTGGGCGTCGGCGCTCTACTGACGATGGGCGCGGTGACTGTTGCCCACCCGACCAGTGCCATCGGCACCGGTCAAGATCGTTGGACGGCTGATCCGAATCTCACGCTGATTCCGGTCACCCGTGCGGAGTCGTCGGCGAGACCGCAGTACGTCATCAATTTGTGTGCGTGGGCGACTGACCACATGAGAATGCACCACAACTGCTGATGGCTGTTCCTCGCCACGCCGCGACCATTCGATGAAGGAGAGAATCGATGCAACACATGAGCTTTCAGCGGCCTCGTCGCAGCGGGAAGTCGGCTCTGGCGGCGCTCGGCGTCGGTGCCCTCATCGCGTTGGGGGCGCAAACGCTTGTCTACCAACCCAGTTCGGCCAGCACAAGCTCCGATACCTGGAATGCGAACACCACGAGCACGATGACGCCGCAACCGGTGCCGGTCTCCTTCGCCCCGACGATCAAATCGGCGTATTGCGGAGACCACAGTCCGCACGCGTGGGCCGATGGCTGCCCGTGGTAGCGGCGATGGTGTCGAGTCTGGCCGGGGCGCAACAATAGTCGGCCCAGTTCAGTCACCCGAGCGCAAGGTTCATCGGTCAGGAACAAGCGCGTCTCAGCCGAGCAGTTCCACAGACCTCTCGAGATCGGTCACCAGGTCGCGGTAGGCGGCGTCACGGTCGGGCGGTGGCAGACGCAGGATCGACGAGGGGTGCGCGGTGGCGATTGCGACGGCGTCGTGGTCGGGCACCGTGTCGGCCGGCAGTCGCAGGGTCTCGCCGCGATGCTGAGTGAGGCGAAAGTCGTTGCCCAGGAGCGACTGTGCCGCCGTCGCGCCCAGCAACACCACCACGTGGGGTTCGACGGTGCGCAGTTCGGCCAGCAGCCACGGTCGGCAGGCGACCACCTCGGTGCGGTTGGGCTTCTGGTGGATACGGCGCTTGCCGCGATCGGTGACCTTGAACTTGAAATGCTTCACCGCGTTGGTTACGTACAGTTCGCCGCGGTCGATCCCGGCGTCGCCGAGCGCACGATCAAGAAGGCGGCCGGCCGGCCCGACGAACGGTTGACCGCGACGATCCTCCACATCACCGGGCTGCTCGCCGACCAGCATGATCCCGGCTGCGTCGTCACCGGCGCCGAACACGGTCTGCTGGGCATGCTGATACAGCCCGCATCCGTGACACTCGCCGGCCGCCGTTCGCAGCGCCGGGATGTTGAGCACACCAGGGAGATAATCGGCTGCGCTGGTTTCGGGCATGCCCTTGATTACCCGGGTTCCGCCGCGCCAATCGCGGCTAGAGCCGGCGCGGCACCCCGCCTACCGGAGGGACTCGGCGCGCGTCTTGACGCCGTCGGTCATACCGCTGAAGCCCTTCGTCAGCGCACGGCCCAGCAGGCCGGCGACGATCGGCGCCACCGGGCCGAACAACTGGAAGTGTGAGTCGTATCGGGTGCGGCCGTCGGGCAACGGGGTCAGCCGGTGCGAGCGCTCACTGCGCAGCAGTCCCAGCGGGGCGGGCTTCATGTTGTAGCTGAACTCGACGCCCGGGGTGAAGGTGTTGATGAATTCGCGCTGCTTCTTCGGCGGACCGATCAGCACCACCTTCATGTCGATCGGGCTGCCGGGTTCGAACGTCGACGAGCACTCGATGCAGAACGGATTCCACTCGCCGTAGCTGGCCCCGTCGGTGAGCACCTGCCAGACCAGTTCGGCCGGTGCGTCGATCTCTACTGACCTGTCAATCGCGAAACTCACAGACACACCGTACGGGAGGGGGTGAACACCTGGCGACAACTGTCCACTGATCGCGCTGGTTCGGGCCATCCGCCGGGGCGTCGGCGCCGAATCACTTTTGACGACATCATCAAACGGGAAGGTGCGTGATGTGCTGAATCAGATGCGAACGTTCACTACGCAAGTGTTGAGCCCGGTGACGTCGACGGTGGGGATCCGCAGTGGGGTCGAGGAGCCGCCGTACGCTGCGGAGCCGTTGGCCGGTGGCGTGGAGATTCGCCGGTATGGGCGACGAGTCGCCGCTCAGACCGCGGTGGAGGGAGACGAGGAACGCGCGCGTGATGCGGGATTCCGCAGATTGGCCGCGTATATCTTCGGCGCCAACCACCAGAGTGGCCGCATCGCGATGACGGCGCCGGTCGGTCAACAGCGCACCGATACCAGTCGGAAGATCGCGATGACGGCGCCGGTGGAGCAACAAGGCAGTCAGGCTGGGGGTTGGGTCATCCGGTTCTTCATGCCGACCGGATCGACGCTGGAGTCGTTGCCGATGCCTGATGACGAGCGCGTCGAATTGGTGGAGGTTCCGGCGGAAACCGTTGCGGTGTTGCGCTTCACCGGTGATCGTGGCTCTGACAGCGTCGTCCGGCACACCGAGCACCTGCGTGACACGCTTCGCGACTACGGATTCGCCCTTGCCGGCGACCCTTCGGCGTGGTTCTACGACCCGCCGTGGACCCTGCCGTGCCGACGCCGCAACGAGATTGCGATACCCGTCGAGAATTGACCACGCGCGCCCGCCAGATCCACCCGTCCTCGATTCACCACCTAGGAGCCTCAACCGATGAAACTGAAAACGATCGGCATCACCGCCACCGCTGCCCTTGTCACTGCCGTCGCGGGCGGGGCGGCATCAGGCCCGGCCGTCGCCTCACCGTGGTACGCGCGCTTGCGCAAGCCGAACTATCAGCCGCCACGGCAGGCGTTCCCCATTGTGTGGCCGCTGCTGTACGCGGACATCGCTCTCGTGTCCGCCGACACGCTCGACCGGCTGAGCGATGCGGAAGACACCCGTGCCGCCCGCCGTTTCGGCGCCGCACTCGCGATCAATCTGGGGCTCAACGCCAGCTGGTCATGGGTCTTCTTCAATCGTCGCCGGCTCGGGGCGGCGGCACTGACCGCTGCCGCGCTGACCGTCAGCAGCGCCGACCTGACGCGTCGCGCGGTCGCGGTTCGGCAACTGCGGGCGGCGCCCCTGGCCGCCTATCCCGCCTGGTGCGCTTTCGCGACCGTACTGTCGACGCACATCTGGTGGATCAATCGGCGCAGCTGACAACCGGCGGCAGTTGCTAGCCGGTACGTGCCCGTTCCTTTTGCGCTTCCGCCGCGATGTTCTTGATCATGCCCGTGAAGATGATGCCGTGAAACGGCATCAGCGCGTACCAATACAGCCGTCCGGCAAGGCCTTTGGGGAAGAAGATGGCGCGCTGATGGAGTCTGGTGCTCTTCCCGCGGGCCTGCAGTTCCCATTGCAGCCACGCTTTACCCGGGGCGCGCATCTCGGCGCGCAGCCGCAGCAGATGCGGGCGTTCGATGCGCTCGACGCGCCAGAAATCGAGGGCGTCACCGGTATAGAGGGTGTTCGGGTTGCGCCGGCCTCGCGCCAAGCCGACACCCCCGGTCAGTACGTCGAGCCAGCCGCGGATCGTCCAGGCGAGCGGAAACGAGTACCAGCCGCGTTCCCCGCCGATGCCTTCGACGACCCGCCACACCTGCTCGATGGCGGCGTCGGAGTCGAGGCTGCGGTCATCGGTGTAGATGGCATCGCCGGTCCAGCTGGGATCGGAGGGGAGAGGGTCAGCGGGCGCGCCGGTCGGCGAAGCGTTGGCCCAGGTGGTTTCTACCTCGCCGTTCTTGATGCGACGCAGCGCCAGCCTGACCGCTTCGCGGTATCCGGTTGTGCCACCCAGCGGCGGCGGGATCACCGCGTCGATATCGTGCTCGGTGACCACGGAGTCGGTGCTCAGCGACTCGATGAGGGCCCGGCCGATCTGCGGTGGAACCGGGGTCACCAGCCCGATCCACAACCCGGCCAGTTTGGGGGTGAGCACGGGCAAGACGAGGATTCTGCGCTTGGACAGCCCGGCGACGTCGGCGTAGATCTGCATCATGTCGCCGTAGCGCAGGACATCGGGTCCGCCGATGTCGTAGGTCCGCGAGTTGGGCAGTTCGGCGGTGGCGGCGGCCAGTAGGTAATAGAGGACGTCGCGGACGGCGATGGGCTGTATGCGGTTGTTGACCCAGCGCGGCGTTGTCATGACCGGTAGCCGGTTCGTCAAATGGCGGATCATCTCGAAGGACGCCGAGCCGGAACCGATGACCACACCGGCCTGCAACACGATTGTCGGGACACCGGAGTCGACCAGGATCTGTCCCACCTGGCTGCGGGACCGTAGGTGGGTGGACAGCCGATCCGATTCGGTGTGCAGGCCGCTCAGGTAGATGATGCGTTTGACGCCGGCAGTGCGCGCCGCCGACGCGAGATTCTCTGCGCTCCGGCGTTCGGCTTCGGCGAATTCGCCAGGGTTACCCATCGAGTGCACGAGGTAGTAGACGACGTCGATGTCGCGGCAGGCGTCGCCGAGGGTGTCGGCATCGGTGAGGTCACCGCGCACCACCTCCACGTCGGCCGCCCAGGGCACGTCACTGATCTTGTCCGGGTTACGCGCCAATACGCGCACCCGGTGGCCGGCTTCGATGACGCGAGGCACCAAACGCCCGCCGACGTATCCGGTGGCACCGGTAACCAGTACCCGCAAGGTGCGTTGATTCACATCTGTCACAGATTCTCCTCGGCTGCGGCTTCACGCTGACAGTTACGGCATTTCCCCAAACTGCCATTTCCTACCCAGTGATTCGGAGGGAGGCCGCGCCCGGATGGCCGGCATTCGACGCCAGATTGTTTACTTCGAAGGCGGACGGGGCATTCGGTGCGGACATGCCGTATGCGCGGTGTCCGTCTCGGAAAGGTCCGGCCACATGACGATCGACTACGACAGCCCGCACCCGCTGGTTCGTACGCCGCAGCAGGTCAATGAATTCATCTGCACCCGTTGCATTCTCGTTCGAGAGCTCAGCGATCTGGCTGCCGATCGATCGCAAGGCCGCGTTTGTCGCGACTGCGCTTGATGCCAGATCGGTCACTGAGCCGACTCCTTCCGCCCGCGCTAGCCTGGCGACCATGTCCAGCACGTTCTTCGACAACCCGGTCGCCCGCGCACTCAACAAGGCCGCGGTTGGCCTGACCACCGTCCCCGTCCTCGGCGGCATCGTCGGCCGCAGTCTGGTCGAGATCCGCTACACGGGTCGCAAGTCGGGGCGCAGCTTTCAGACGCCCGTGAACTACCGGCTGTCCGGTGATGACGTCGTCATCAGGGTGATGTCACCGGATTCCAAGAACTGGTGGCGCAACTTCCTCGGTGACGGCGGGCCCATCACGCTGCTCAACTTCCGCGGCACCGACCGCGCCGGGCATGCGATCTCGACGCGTGACGACAAGGGCCGGGTAACGGTGCGGGTCCAGCTCGACTGAACCTCAATCCGCGGCGGAGATGGCATGATCCGGGTGTCGACATCCGCAGGAGGCGAGAACGTGCCGCTGGCTCACCGTGAGGCGAAGGGCGTCCGTTGCCTGACGAGCTGAGGGTCGTCGATATCGTCGATGTCCCGGGTGCCGGCGGTCTGGCGATCGGGGTCGGAGACCCCGCCGGCGATGACGCCGAGGTCTGGTTGCAGGACGCGACGTTCACGCTGGTCGACCGCCCGTGCGCGGACCGCAGAACCGTGCGGGTACCCGACGTCGACGCGGCGCTGGCGCAGATCAGCGAACGCGTTGCGACGTGGCCACAGACGGCCGCCGTGTGTGACGACGTGCTGCGAGCGTTCGACCCCGCGCCGCCGACGTTCGCCGGGCTGATCACCGAATCGCTGGCATATTCGACGTTGCAGTCCGGCCGGGAGTTCGCCCGCTGGCTGGCCGCACGCGGCCCGAAAACCGTTCCGCTGCTACCGGATCCGGTGGTGTCGCAACGGGATGGCGACACTCTCCGTGTGGCGTTCAATCGCCCGCAGCGGCACAACGCGTTCTCGACCGATGCGCGGGCGGCACTGCTGGAGGCGCTGGAGGTCGCTCGTTTGGACACCTCGGTGACCGCGCTGGTGCTCTCCGGGAACGGTCCGTCCTTCTGCAGCGGAGGAGACCTCGCCGAATTCGGGACCTTCGAGGATCCGGCGTCGGCGCACCTGGCCCGCACACGTTTCAGCCCGGCCCTGGTGCTCGACGAGATCACCGCGCGACTGGGCGCGGCGTGCCAGGCCGTGGTCCACGGTCAGGTGCTGGGCAGTGGGCTCGAGATGGCGGCGTTCTGCGGGCACGTGACCTGTCACCCGGATGCCACCCTCGGGCTGCCTGAGTTGGCGCTGGGACTGATCCCCGGAGCGGGCGGCACCGTCAGCATCACGCGGCGGATCGGTCGATGGCGCACAGCGTATCTGGTGTTGTCCGGGGCGACGATCGACGCGGCGACGGCGCGGGACTGGGGCTTGGTCGATGTGGTGCGTGCGTGAGTGACGAGGCCCTGCGGGACTGGTCGGCCAGCGGACTGGCCGCGCTGACCGGCTTGTCGGACGGACCACCGGACCTCAGTCGCGCCGCGGTGTTGAGCCGCGCGCGGGCAGTCGCATCCGAGCTGTCCGGCCAACTGGGCATCGAGGTTGATGCCGCGGGACTTCTCGCGGGGCGCGCCGCGCTGTCGGGGTTGCACCGGCAAGGCCGAATCAGCGCTGGTGGCGCCACACGGCTGATCGCCGGCCGGGACGGCTGGCTCGCGCTGACGCTGGCGCGGCCGGATGACGTCGACACGGTGCCGGCACTGCTCGAATCTGATGGGCCGATCGACTACCTGTGGTCGGCGATCACCGACTGGGCCGGCCGCCGGCAGGTCTCCGCCGTCGCGGAGCGTGCGCGTCTGCTCGGACTTCCTGTCGGCGTGCTGGGCGAGACCGCTGCCGCCGCACCGGTGGTCCGTCGATGCGGGAACCGAAAACCGTTCCAGGACCATGCCCGCCTACTCGTGGTGGACTTGTCCTCGATGTGGGCCGGCCCGCTCTGCGGGCACCTGCTGGCCCGGGCGGGCGCGACGGTGGTCAAGGTGGAGAGCCCGTCGCGGCCAGATGGGACCCGACAGGGAGAACGTCGCTTCTTCGACTGGATGAATGCCGGAAAGCTCTGTTACACCGCAGATTTCGGCCATCCTGACGGTCTGCGGCAGCTGTTGTCCGTGGCCGACGTGGTGATCGAATCGTCGCGCCCTGATGCCCTGGCGAACCGGGGACTGGGGCCGAAAGGCGTTGCGGCCCGGGATGGCCGGGTGTGGCTGCGGGTCACCGGGCACGGTACCGAAGGGGCCCACGCCCACTGGGTCGGGTTCGGCGACGATGCCGCGGTTTCCGGTGGCCTGGTCGGCTCCGACCCGGCGGGCACCGGGCCGGTGTTCTGCGGTGATGCCATCGCGGACCCGCTGACGGGGCTGCACGCCGCGCTGGCGGTGGCAGAGTCGCTGCGACGAGGCGGCGGCGAGATCATCGAGATCGCTCTGGCGGCGGTGGCGGCCGAATACGCCGCGCTGCCGTTGACGGGCGGTGACAGCATAGGTCTGGTAGCCGAGCCGGTGGCGCCCGTGGTGTCGTCGAGGGCCGGTGCGCTGGGCGCCGACAACGCGAGGGTGCGGGACATCGTGCGAGAAAGGATCACGGCAGCATGCTGATTCAACGAGCCACACTGCTCGACGGCCGGACCGTGGATATCCGACTGGACCGGCGAATCGAGGCCGTGGCGGAACGTCTCGAGCCGAAGCAGAGCGAGGACGTCCTCGACGCGGCCGGTGGCACCGTCATTCCTGGGCTCCACGATCACCACGTCCACTTGCGTTCGGCGGCAGCGGCATTGACGTCAGTGCGGGTCGGCCCGGGGGAGGTGCGCAGCCGCGACGCGCTGCGCACGGCACTGGGGCAGGCCGCCGTCGGCGAGGACGGCTGGATTCGGGCCGTCGGTTACCACGAGGCGGTGGCCGGTCCGCTGGATCGCACTGCGCTCGACGACGTTTCACCGAACGTACCCGTTCGAATCCAGCACCGCAGTGGGGTGCTGTGGACCCTGAACTCCGCGGGGTTGACGGCCGTCGGGCTGCCCGACCATCCCGACGGCCGGCTGTGCAGTGCGGACCCGAGCTGGACCCATGCGTTGCAGCGCAGCGACGCCGGGCTCGGCGAGATCAGCCGGCGCCTGTCGGCGTTCGGCGTCACCGGCGTCACCGACGCGACCCCCGATCTCACCGCCGAGGACGTGCTGGACTTCGCCGAGGCGCGCCGACATGGCGAACTGCGCCAGCGCGTCGAAACCTTGGCGCCGGCCAAGCGCATTCTGCACGACGACGATCTGGACCTCGACGTGCTGGCCGATTGGATCGCGGCGCGGCACGGTCAGGGCGGAATCGTTGCGCTGCACTGTGTTACGGCCATGCAGCTGGTGGTGGCGATTGCCGCGCTGAAGCACGCGGGGTCGCGCGCCGGGGACCGCATCGAGCACGGCGCCGTCATCCCCGACGACTGTCTGGCCGACCTGTGCGACCTCGGTGTGCTGGTGGTGACCCAGCCGAACTTCGTCGCCGAGCGCGGCGAGCAGTACCTCACCGACGTGCCCGCGGACGAGCACTGCCAGCTGTGGCGGGTGGCGTCGCTGTGTAGTGCCCGGATACCCGTCGCGCTGTCCACCGACATGCCGTTCGGCGATGCCGACCCGTGGGCGGCGATGCGTGCCGCGGTGCACCGCAGCACACCCTCCGGCAGCGTACTCGGCGCGGATGAAAGCATCGACGCCGCAACGGCATTGGGCATGTTCCTGGGAACACCCCAGCAGCCGCACACCCCCCGCGAGCTGGTGGTCGGATCACCGGCCGATTTGTGTGTGTTGTCGGTACCGCCGGCCGAGGTGCTGGCTGCGCTGGATGCCTCGCTGGTCGCCGCGACCATCTACGACGGTGCCGTGGTGTACCGAGCCGGTTAGTGCACCGGCTGCAGCATGTCGTCGTCGAGCGTTCGGTTCAGCAAGTCCTGGCGGGCCTCGACGTACTGCGTCTTCAAGGTCTCCACCAGTTGCGCCACGGTCAGGCGTTCCTTGATGCTGCCCACGCCTTGACCTGCGCCCCAGATGTCCTTCCACGCCTTCGCGTCCGTATTCCCGCCGGAACCGAAATTCATTGCGGAGGCGTCGGATTCGGGCAGGTTGTCCGGATCGAGACCCTGGGCGACGATGCTGCCGCGCAGATAGTTGCCGTGCACGCCGGTGAACAGATTGCTGTACACGATCTCCGATGCGCTGGAGTCGACGATCATCTGCTTGTATTCGGGAACCGCGTTGGCTTCATCGGTGGACAGGAAAGCCGAACCGACATAGGCGAAGTCAGCCCCTGCGGCCAGCGCGGCAAGCACAGATCGTCCGTGGGCGATGGCGCCCGACAACAGCAGTGGACCGTCGAACCACTCGCGGATCTCGCGGACCAGCGCGAACGGGGACTGGGTGCCGGCGTGGCCGCCGGCGCCGGCCGCGACGGCGATGAGGCCGTCGGCTCCCTTGTCGATGGCCTTGTGCGCGAACTCATTGTTGATGATGTCGTGCAGGACGATGCCGCCGTAGGAGTGCACAGCGTCGTTGATCTCGGGTCGTGCGCCGAGTGAGGTGATCACGATGGGGACCTTGTGCTCGACGATGACGTTCATGTCGTGTTCGAGGCGGTCGTTGGAGCGATGCACGATCTGATTGACCGCGAACGGCGCGACGATGGCGTCGGGGTTGGCGAGCGTGTACGCGGCGTTGGACTCCTGGATCTCATCCAGCCAATCGCCGAGCAGGCTGGAGGGGCGGGCGTTCAGCGCGGGGAACGACCCGATGACACCCGCCTGGCACTCCGCCTTCACCAGTTCAGGGCCTGAGCACAGGAACAGCGGCGATGCGACCACCGGCAGGGACAGACGCTGTGCGAGGACGGGAGGCAGGCCCATGGTGGTGATAGCCCTTCGAATCGGAAACCGTGGTTGGACTGGACTTTAGCGACGCTTCTGCCATTATGCAACTAGTGGCATAAATGTGCTTTGGCAGCTGGTCGCGCATTGCCGTGATGCTCGAACCTGTTGGGAATTGGTTAGATTTCGGCGGCGGTCAACGATGAGCCCGACTCTCGACGAGGTTTTATGCAACAGATTGGATAACATTCGTGATGGGGCCTCTGCCGCTGTGCTTCGCCAGCGGAAGCCCCATGGGTCCTACGATCACGCCATGTCGCTGCAATTCGCCATCCTGACCGCGCTCACCGAGCGGGCATCGACGGGTATCGAACTTACCCGCCGGTTCGATCGGGCATTCGGCTACTTCTGGCCGGCGACTCACCAGCAGATCTATCGGGAACTCGACAAGCTCAAGACCTCCGGACTCGCCGAGGCCTCGACTCCCGATCGCCCCGAGCGCGGGCAGCCTAAGCGATTCAGCATCACGCCGGCTGGGCGGCTGGCTTTGCGTGAATGGCTTTGTGGCATTGACGATCCCGCACCGGAGCGAATGTCCGTCGCTGTGCGTGTGCGCGCAGCCGCTGCACTGGGTGAGACGGGCGCCGTGCGTGCCGTGATCGCCCACCACCTCGCTGCGCATGAAGCGATGTTGGCCAACTACCGCGAGATAGACGCGCGCGATTTTGCAGCCCCGGTCGCCGACGCCGACGTGCTGCGCCATCTTGTGTTGAAGGCGGGGCTGCGTACAGAGCAGGCCTGGGTGGACTGGTGCCGCGAGGCCCTCGACGTGCTGGACAGGCTTACGTCGTCGTCCGGCAAAGGTGAGATCTGATCACGAACTGAGCAATGTCTGGAAGATGTCCCGGTAGTACAGGTGTGCCAGGAAGTGGCCGCCCGGTCGCATGTGCAGTGTCGCCTCCGGTATCCGGCGCGCCAGTTCACCCGGCCACGACGGGTCGATGAGTTGATCGTCGGTCCCGCCCCAGATGTCCACCGGCAGCTGAAGCTCCTCGGGCGTGAAGCCCCATGGCCGAGCCATGACGCGATACTCCTCGACGACGCCCTGAGGTTGTCGGAGCGCTTCTCGCGACATGTGCGCGAATGTGGCGAAACCCTCGGCCCTCAACACCGCGGCATCCGCCGGCCCGAGATCCCGCGCCGCAAGCCGGCCGTAGACGTCGCGGCGCCCGCCCTGCAGCCGGATCACGTGGCAGGCCTCGGTTGCGACGTGTTCGGGCACGGTCGGCCTCCGCGAGTGAGAGCGGACTTGCTTGCCTCGTCATCGTTGCACCATCAGCCAGGGGCGAGGGTCGGAATTGACGTTGCCGCCGATTCCTACGCGCCGTGTAGGGCTACCGGGCCGGCTTCTGCCACACCAGCAGGTAACGCCAGAAGAGCAGGCGCCGCACGCGGGCACCCGGCAGCAGAGTTGCTGCCTGCGCGGCGACTTCGCGGGTGGTCAGCGGTGGGTCCAGGACCACGGGCATCGCGTCGTGATCAGGCCTCTTCGCGAAGCCGCTGCCGGTTCGCAGCAGGCGTTCTGCGCGAAACCGGACACCGAGCACGCGATGCCCGAGCGTGGCGGCGAGCTCCTGAGGCCACTCCCGCCGCAGGTCTGTCCGAGGCAGCGCGATCGCCGCCAGGACACCTCCGGGCCGAAGCGCAGCGGCAAGCTGGGGCAGCACAGTACCGAGCGGCATGTGGTGCAGTGCGCTGATGGACACGATCGCGTCGTAATCCGTCGCGGGCAGCGCGTCGGTCAGAACGTCGGCCTGAATGCAGTCGACATTCGCGGCCGTCCGTCGGCGGGCTTCGGCGACCATCGCGCCGGACCGGTCAACCGCGTCGACGTGGTCGCTGCGTTGCGCGAGTTGAACTGCAAAGCCGCCGGCGCCACAGCCGACGTCCAACACACGTTCGCACCGCGGCGGCAGGTGCCCGAGCAGCAATCGGTGGTAGTAGGCGTTGTGGTCCCAGTCGAGCATGTTCCGAACTCTGGCCACCGCCGGTGTCACACCCGCGCGGCGACCCGAACCGGGATGGGGCCTTTCGCAACCGTCGTGTACGGCGACTCGAGGGGAAAGTCGTCGCTCAGTGACTCGATCCGGTTCGAGCGCACGATGGTGGCCAGCGCGAGCGTCGTCACCAACATCGCGAAGTGCTCACCGATGCAGGACCGCGGACCCGCGGCGAACGGGATGAACTGCCAGCGGTCGCGAGTCTTGGAGTTCTCCGGGCTGAACCGGTCCGGGTCGAAGGCCAACGGGTGATCCCACAGCGTCGGGTCCCGATGCACGGCACTGATCCCGATGGCGACGATGCTGCCGGCTTCCACGCGGTAGCCGTCCACCACGATGTCCTGCGTCGCGGTCCGCCCGACGCCGGCTGCCGGCGGGCACAGTCGCAGCGACTCGTTGAGTACCTGAGCGGTGTACGCGAGCCGGGAAACGTCGTCCGGCGTCAGCTCCCGATCACCGATCGCGGCGACCTCGGCAGCGACCCGGTCCTGCATCTCGGGATTGCGCCCGAGCTGCCATAAGGCGTACGTCAGCGTCGTCGCTGTCGTGTCGTGCCCGGCCAGCATGAAGATCAGCAGGTCGTTGCAGATGTCGTCGTCGGACAGCTTCTGGCCGGTTTCGGGGTCGGAGGCCGCGAGCAGCGCCTTGACCAACGGCGCATCGCGGTCCGGATTCGCGCGGCAGTCCTGCAGGACGTCCATGGTCATCTGCCGCATCCGCGCGACGGCGGTGCGGGCGCGACGGCGTCCCGGCGTGGGGAGCCACTGCGGCGCCTTGATCGGACGCAGAGCGCGATCGGCCGTGTAGCGGGAGGCCACGTGCATGTTCTCGGCGATGGTGTTGCTGTGCTCGTTGATGTCGAGCCCGAGGATCGAGTAGCCCAGCGACCGCATGGCGAGCCGACGGCACTCGATGTCGAGATCGACGTCACCGGCATCGCGCCAGCGGTCGGCGCTGGTCTGCGCGGCCTGGGTCATGTGTCCGCCGAAGCGGTCGACGTGCTGTTTGGTGAAGACCGGCTGCAGGGCGCGCCGGCGCGGCGGCCAGGCGCTGTTGGGCAGGACGAAGAGGTTGTCGCCGACCACGTTGCGCACTTCTTCGTGGATCGTGGAGCGCTCCGCGAGGTTGTCGGTGCGGCCCAGCACGTCCCGGATCCCGCTAGGGGAGGTGACGAGCACGACGGGCGGCGCGACGCGCTTCGGCGCGACCGCGATGCGGCTGACGGGGCCGCCGACTTCACTCAGCAGAACCAGCCCGGTGTGCAATTGCCGGGTGGTCAGCAACTGCCGTAACGGCAGCGGGTTCTTCGGCGCGAGCGGCAGCGTGCCCACGTCGCGGGCGTCGATGGTTGCAGTCATGTCAATAAGAATTATGCCGTGCCTGATGCCCGTGGTCGAGTGATTCGACCGGCGGTATCGCCGTCGCGGGTATTAATCAATTATGAGCACCCATGTGAACCTCACCCCGCAGGAAAACGAGCTGATCGCCGAGAGCGACCCGGTGGCGTTGGCCCGGATGGATTCGAAGTCACTCAAGGACCTGCAGCGCAGGCTCCGGCAAGCGCGTGAGAAGAACTTCAGCCTGTTGCGGCGTGAGGGGGCGGCTCGCGTGGAGTCCGAGGGTGGCCGGGGTGCCGCGCAGCCGGCCAACGAAAAACGAGGTGAGAAGGTCGACGTGTTCGATGCGGCGCTCACCCGGGTGAGCGAGCGCCTCGAGGCGCTCGGCGAGTAAGGACCTTTGGCCGTAGCATCGGGCAGAGTGCGTCCGTACCGTTGAAGGTGTCGGAATTGCACCTTCGTCTGGAGCGGACCCCATGACCGAGTTATCCCCTCGCCCTTACATTTTGGTTGGCATCGATGGCTCGCGCTCATCGCTGGAGGCGCTGCTGTGGGCCATCGGTGAGGCGCAGCTGCGTAACCTGCCGCTGCGGCTGGTTCACGCGGTCGACTACGGGAACTTTGTCATGGGATTCAATCCGGCCGCCTCAGAGAGCTTCTTCAAGTTCGTGGAGGCATCGGGCCAGAACTTCCTCAATGAAGCCAAGGAGCGGGTGCAGGCGCTCGCGCCCGAGGTGGAGGCGTCCATCCACAATCTCGTCGGCCGTCCCGCACAGCTGCTGGAGGAACAGTCGAAGGACGCCTTCCTCACCGTTGTCGGGTCCAGTGGGCTGCACGGATTCACCGGGCTGCTCGCGGGGTCGGTGGCGGTGTCGCTGACCGCGCACGGCCACAGTCCCGTCGTCGTGGTCCGGGCGCCGGGTCAACATGCCGGGGGACCCGTCGTCGTTGGCATCAGCGGTACACCCGACAGTGAGGAAGCCATCGGCTGGGCTTTCCAGGAGGCATCACTGCGGGGTGCGAAACTGCTTGCCGTTCTCGTATCGAGTTATGTACCAGCCTATTTCGACTACATAGAACCCACTTGGGAAGAGCTGCCCGGGCCGGCCCGCGAGGACCAGCAGGCGATGCTGTTGGCGGAACGGTTGGCCGGGTGGCAGGAGAAGTTCCCCGAAGTCGCGGTACGCCGCGTGGTCGCCGCCGGTCACCCAGGGCACGTCCTGTTGGGCTATGCGCAGCGCGCGCAGTTGATCGTCACCGGGACCCGCGGACATGGCAACGCGGCCGGGTGGTTCCTCGGGTCGACGAGTCACCGGCTGGTGCAGCATGCTGAGTGCCCGGTGCTGGTTGCCCGCCCGCAGGCTCGGTAGTCACACGTTGTTTGGCCGGTGACCGTTTGCGGTCACCGGTACCTCATGCCCGCGCGACGAGCACAGATGGATTGTCGCAGTTCGAGTCAGCATGTGAGCCCACAATTTTCACGAGCGAGGCAGCTTCGCGGGCACCGACGACGACGAGGCTGATCGGTTCGGACGTCGTCTGGAGGAACCGCACGAAACTGGTCGTGATGGGTACCGCCGTGATGTACACCTCGGGGTAGAGGTCCTGCCACACCGCACTACGGCGCAGTAACTCCTGGCGGGCGCTCATCCCGGTCTCGGGCGGACACACGCCGACTGCGATGACGGGCCGTCCACGCAGTTGCCCCTCGGCGACCGCCGCGGCAAACACATCGTGATTCTCTTCCCAGTCATTGACTTCGACAACGATCGAGCCCGCCGGCAACCTTCGGCGCGGTGCGTAACTGCGGACCACCGCGGCCGGACACTCCGCCCTCTCGGCCACCTCCGCCGCGGTCGATCCCAGCAGTGCTTTCGCGAAGCGGCCTATCCCCACGGAGCCGACGCACACCATCGCAGCGTGGCGGGATTCACTGATCAATATCGCCGTTGGGTCTCCGACTACAACGGCGGTCTCGATCTTGACCTGCGCGGCGGTGTCGTCGATGGCTGCGTGAGCCGCTCGCAGGCAGGTCCTGGCGTATTCGGTGGACATCCGATCCGAGCGCTGCGGGCCTTGTACGCAACTCACCAGCCGTAGCGGTACGTCTCGGAGGATTGCTTCGGCTACTGCCCAGTGCGCGGCGTACACGGCAGCGGTCGAACCGTCGATGCCGACCACGACAGAATCGCCAATCTGCGTTTCGATCATCTTGTCTCCCCGGTCTTTTCGCGTGCCCCGCCGCGTGGTATCGAGCGGGCGTCCCGGCGGTGCCGAGATCTGCCCTCGTGTGCGGAAGCGTTGATGTGTCATCGAATCCTCACGCGGGTACGTACCAGGGGTCGAGGGCACAAAGGCCCTGGGGCCGCCGCATGAGTCCCACGGGGCGAGTGCCTTGCATGGTGGCGAGTGGTCACTCAGGAAGTGACTTTCGGCCGTGGCAGCCGAGGGGCCGCGCTCGTACCGTCGTGGACATCGGATAGGCCGAATCATCGGAGGACATCGTGACCGAATTACCGCCCCGCCCTTACATTTTGGTTGGAATCGACGGATCGAGCTCATGCCTGCTCGCCCTGAACTGGGCCGTCAACGAAGCGCAGTTGCGCAATCTTCCGCTCCGATTGGTGCACGCCGTCGACTTCGAGAGTTTCGCGATGGGCTTCAATCCGGGCGCCTCGGAGAGCTTCTTCCGGTATCTGGAGACGACCGGCCAACGTTTCCTTGACGAAGCTCTGGATCGCGTTCAGACGCTGGACCCCGATCTCGAGGTGATGCTGACCAGAAAGGCCGGCCGTCCGGCTCGGGTGTTGATCGATCTGTCGGAGGGTGCATTCCTGACCGTCGTGGGTTCCAGCGGACTCAACGCGTTCAGCGGTCTGCTGGCCGGGTCGGTCGCGGTGGCGCTGACGGCGCGCGGGCACAGCCCGGTGGTCGTGGTCCGCGCACCGGGAGTGCCCGTGACGGGCCCTGTTGTCGTCGGGATCAGCGGTGCTCCGGACAGCGAGGATGCGATTGCCTGGGCCTTCGAGGAAGCCTCCATGCGCGGGGCAGCGCTCACCGCTATCCTGGTCTGGGGCTACTTGCCGGCGCATTTCTACGATGCACAAGGTCCCTGGAACGACCTGACCGGCCAGGCTCGTGAAGAACAACAGGCGATGCTGCTGGCCGAGCGGTTGGCCGGATGGCAGGAGAAATTCCCGGAGGTCGCGGTCCGCCGCGTTGCGGCGATCGGCAACCCCGGGCACGTTCTCCTGAGCCATGCCCAGCGCGCCCAGTTGGTCGTCACGGGAAGTCATGGTCGCGGCGACGCGACCGGACTGTTCCTCGGTTCCACCAGCCATAAACTCATTCACCAGGCAAATTGCCCGGTGCTCGTGGCGCGGCCGCACGCTCGCGAGTCCACCCGATGACCAGCGCAACTCGTTCGGTGAGTGTGCCGTTGCCAGCGACACGCCGGCGAACAGTCGACGCATATTGGCGCGCGGCGAACTATCTCACGGCCGGTCAGATTTATCTGATGGGCAACCCACTGCTGCGAACACCATTGGAGCGCCAGCACATCAAGCCCCGACCGTTGGGGCACTGGGGGACCTCCCCGGGGCTGAATTTCATCTACGCGCATTTGAATCGCGCCATCATCGACCACGACCTCGACGCGATGTATGTCATCGGTCCCGGTCACGGCGGGCCGGCGCTCTTTGCGAACGCCTGGCTCGAAGGTAGCTACAGCCGAACACGTCCCGATATCGCCCGCGATGAACACGGCATGGCGACGTTGTTCCGCGAATTCTCCTTTCCCGGTGGCGTTCCCAGTCATGTGGCACCGGAAGTTCCGGGCTCCATCCACGAGGGCGGCGAACTCGGGTATTCCCTGGCGCACGCCTACGGCGCAGCGCTCGACAACCCGAATCTGTTGGTGGCGTGCGTAATCGGTGACGGTGAAGCCGAGACGGGCCCGCTGGCCGCCAGCTGGCATTCCAACAAGTTCATCAACCCCGTCACCGATGGTGCGGTGCTGCCCATCCTGCACCTCAATGGATACAAGATCGCCAATCCGACGGTCCTGGCACGGATCACCGACGCTGAACTCGATTGTCTGTTGCGTGGATACGGGCATTACCCGATCTACGTCAGTGGCGACGACCCCGACCTGATGCATCAGGACATGGCTGCGGCACTCGACCAGGCAGTAGCCCTGGTGAGCGACATCCAGAGTGATGCGCGGACGGCAGCGTCGACACCTCCGCGACCCCGGTGGCCCATGATCGTATTGCGGACGCCCAAAGGCTGGACCGGACCACGATGGGTCGACGGTCTGCCGGTCGAGGGCACATGGCGCTCGCATCAAGTGCCCATCGCCGACATCCGTACCCAACCCGAACACCGTCGACAGTTCGTCGACTGGCTGGACTCCTATCGCCCTGATGAGCTGTTCGACGAAATGGGTTGCCCGACAGCGCTGGTCACCGACAACGTGCCGGCTCCCGAGCGTCAGATGGGCGCAAACCCGCATGCCAACGGCGGCCTGTTACTGACGCCGTTGCACCTGCCGGCCGCCAAGGAATTCGCCGTGTCCACCGTCAAGCCGGGAAACACCACGGCGGAGCCGACCAGGGTGCTCGGGCAGTATCTGCGTGAGGTCATGGTGCGCAACGCGTGCTACCGAAACTTCAGGCTGTTCGGACCCGACGAGACCGCGTCGAATCGGCTTGCCGCGGTGTACGACGTCAGTGACAAACAGTGGAACGCGGCAGTACTGCCGAACGACGAGCATCTGGCTCGTGACGGGCGAGTGCTCGAAGTCTTGTCGGAACACATGTGCCAGGGCTGGCTGGAAGGTTATCTGCTGACGGGCCGGCATGGCCTGCTCAACAGCTATGAGGCGTTCGCTCACGTCGTCGACTCGATGGTTAACCAACATGCCAAGTGGCTCAAGGTGAGTCGCGAACTACCGTGGCGTGCGCCGATCGCATCCTTGAATTACCTGATCACGTCACACGTGTGGCGCCAGGACCACAACGGCTTCTCGCACCAGGATCCTGGCTTCATCGACCATGTGGCCAACAAGCGCGCGGAAATCGCCCGCATCTACCTGCCGCCGGATGCCAACACATTGCTGTCGGTGGCGGCACACTGCCTGGCCAGCAGGGACTACATCAACGTGATCGTCGCCGGGAAGAACGACGCACCGGTGTGGCTGACCGCCGAGCAAGCCGCGGTGCACTGCGCGCGCGGCGCGGACATCTTCGAATGGGCCAGCACAGACGGGGGTTCGCTCCCTGACGTGGTGCTGGCCTCTGTCGGCGACGTGCCCACCATCGAGGTGCTGGCTGCCGTATCGATACTGCGAAAGCACCTGCCTGAGTTGGGAATTCGCGTTGTCAACGTCGTTGACCTGTTTCGTCTGCAGTCCAACACCCAACACTCGCACGGCATGACCGATGCGGAGTACGACATGTTGTTCACCACCGACCGGCCGGTGATCTTCGCCTACCACGGTTACCCGTCGTTGATTCACCGGTTGACCTACCGCCGGCGCAACCATCAGCACATGCATGTGCGCGGATATTTGGAGGAGGGTTCGACGACCACACCTTTCGACATGTTGGTGCTGAACAAGATGGACCGCTTCCAGTTGGTGATCGACGCCATCGATCTGGTGCCCGGACTCGATGGTCCCGCCGTACGCGCGTTGCGCGCCGACATGGTCGCGACTCACGATCGCCACCGGGACTGGATCCGGACGTACGGCGAGGATCTGCCCGAGGTCAAACACTGGCGTTGGGAACCGGCCGGTGAATGACGATGCGCGGGTGGCCGCGTCCGGCCCATGGCGAACTGCGGTTCGGCGTGGAACTGAGATTCAGTGTGGAAGTGAATTGGCTACTGATCGTTGAGCGGCCAACTTCGTGGCATGCACGACGGCGAGTGTCAGCATCAGGAGAAACGCGCTGACGACGGTTACGTGCAAACGCTCGAACAGCCCCGTCGAATCTGTGTCCGCGAGCGCAGTCACGATTTCGGCGCCGCCGAGCACCGCTCCGATCGCCGCGCACGTGAGCCCTACCAGTCCCAGATGATGAGTGCCCGGCTGCCTACCGAGCGCGGCGCCATATGCCGCCATCGCGATCAGCACCGCGGTGAATCCGACTACTCCAGAGATGGTGTGCAATTGAGACAGCTGGGTCGATAGCGAGGCGTGATCGGCTGCCCGGCATTGGAAGTCAATCGACGGGGCGCAGCTCATGGGTGACAGGGCGTCGACGATCGAAGTCGCGGCGCCCACCGCCAGCGCGGCGCTCCCGAGCCGCATCGGTGCTGACGGGCGCCAGATGACCAGGATGCCGGCGAGTATCGCGAGGCCTATGCCGGCGACGAGATCGCCGATCCGGAAAATCTGGTAATACGGTTGCCCGTCGACCGCGAGCTCACTGATGTAGGACCGGGTGGGGCTGAGCGGAGACCCGATGATCCACTGAAGCGGGTAGTCGCAGTAGCCGATGAGCCCGATGAGCACGGCGACAGCCCAGGGTCGCGGTGCCGGACGGAACCTCGTGTAGGTCACCGATGAGGCCATACCCTGCACCTGAACTCGAGAAACATCTGCTGCTAGGACATTTGGCGTGGCTGCTCGTGGTCAGGCCGCGGGCTGCGGGGTCAGCGCCGGCAGCGGCGTCGCTTCCGCCCGCTCCTTGATCCCGAGCAGCATGCCACGCACGGTCAGCGATACCAACGGCCCGGCCGCTTCGGTGACGAAGACCTGGCCTGGGTGGCGGAGCCCCGCCCTGGTGCGGACCAGCAGGCGGCACTGGTCGTCCCAATGAGGCTCGAGATGGAGTGACCACACTGCGTCCCAAGGGAATTCCGGAGGTGTCCCACGCAGCACGATCGATTGCCTGTCGACGATGTGCGCAACCCGCAGCAAGACACCGCCGCGTCGGCCGAGCCAGCCCGGCGCTGCGAGGCGAATCGGATCGCCCGGTCCGAGCCGCTGCCAGTCTGGACGGATGGCATGGTCGCCGTGGTAATCGCGACTGAGCAGGCTCTCCAGCGCCTCATAGGTATAGAAACCGGCGCGGTCTTGGCCGAGCTGCACCAGCCAGGCCCAGACCACACTCACCGGTGCGTCGATCAAGATGCCCTCGGTCGACTGCAGTGCCGGCGACCGAACGAGCTCGTCACCCGGCAATCGTCTTCCGCATTCTTCCTTCGTCGTACCCCAATTGCGGTAGTACCGGCGTGCCGCATACAGGAGCGCCGCGCCCACCGCAGCTTCGCCAATATGTGTTCTCGTCATATGACGACTCTGCCCTCAGGGGCTGCGGGTGGCTAGGGTCTTGGGTCCTCAGACTGACCGCCACTTGCGATCCACTCCTTGGCGTGCTCGACCTGGCCCGCGGGGAACGGCCGGATCTCCGCCGCGATGAAATGTGACACCAGGTGCTGTGCGACGCCGGCAATCGGCGAATCCGTGACGATAGCAATCTTTTTCACGTGCCGGTGATGGTCGTGGACGAACCGGATGTGGGCCGCCATCGCGCCGAAACCATCCCACCCTGGAAAATGTGGCGCATCGATGATCAGACCGGCAAGGTTACTGCCTTGCTCGATCGTCGGGTCGACAGTACGGGCGAGCGCCACGAAATCACCCGTGCTCAAGGGAGATTCGGGACGAATGGTGAGGATCGAGTTGTGTGCGTCCCATTGCTGATCGATCATGGTTGCTCCTTTGCTCCTTTGCTCCTAGCCACTGAGCAGCAGCAGGTTGCCCAGCCGGCGGGTGTGCGTCGCGGCCGACGCGACAGCGACCAGGTGAGCGATCCCGTGCTCGATGCCGCGGGCGAGATCGTGCGCGTCGAGCTCAGCGTCGTAGTCGCCGATAACGCCGAAAGTCAGGCGGTCGGCGTAACTCATGATGGCGATGCCGGTGCGCATACCCATCGCAATGGGCGGCACCGGTACGAGCGCGGCGATCTGGCGGCCCATCAGGCGCATTCGCCGGCTGGGGCCGGGGACATTCGTCGTAACGGCAACTACACCGTGTTGCGGCAGCCGGCCCAGCAGGCGCACGGCAGACGCCATGATCGGAAATGGAATCAGGTTGGCCGCGGCAACCACCAACGAGCCGGCTTGCCGCTGTCCACTGCTTTTCGCCGTCGTCAGCCGCTTGTGGACCAGCCGAAGCTGTTCCAGTGGATCCGGTCGATCGACGGGGAGGGCCGGCAGCAACACCGAGACCCGGTTATCGGGCACATGGAGCAGTTCGGCCGGCCGGACGGACACCGGTACCACGGTGCGGATCGGCCCGGCCGACGGTTGCATATCGTGCTGCAGCATCGCAGACCGGAAACCGTCGGTGATGGCTGCCAGCGCGACATCGTTGACGGTGACGCCGAACCGTTTGGCGACCATCTGGACATCCCGCAATGACACCTCGACAGCGCTGAACCTGCGCATATCGCTGAGTTGGCCGTTGAGGGGTTGGGTCGATGTGGTGAGCACGCCGGCGACGAGTTGAGCGGCCCCGAACGC
>Ga0265327_10001431_pt1 | contig 30177 bp, 24 predicted proteins | sample 41621metaG_FD_202089 | JGI IMG/M metagenome (GOLD analysis project Ga0265327, IMG submission 202089) | Rhizosphere microbial communities from Carex aquatilis grown in University of Washington, Seatle, WA, United States - 4-16-21 metaG | ecosystem: Host-associated > Plants > Roots > Rhizosphere...
CCTCGACCGGCCTCGATCTTCAGCCAGTAGCTGAGCTTGTCGGCAAAGGCATCCAGCTTGCTGGGACTTCGTCGCTTAGGGTACGCCGGCTCGACAATATCTCCGGCCAGGTATTTCTTGATGGTGTTGCGGGATAGTCCGGTTCGCCGGGAAATCTCCCTGATCGGCATCCCTTCTCGAAGATGCCACCGTCTGATTACGCTTAATAATGCCACGTCGATCACTCCTTATCTCCCGCTCAGACTCTGAGCAGGACAGTATCGCGACGTGGGTCAAATTTAGATGCACATTACTGCATTTGGTGGCTCAGTTTTAAACGCATATCAACACTCTGTCGTGGCAGCGACTTGCGATCCTTGAAATTTCTGAAGCGCATCAAGTCCTGTCGTCAGAAATGCGGCATTGGCACTATCCCCTCGTGACAATGCTCCGGCAATCCCGTTTTGGAGGATCGATATAAAATTCATAGGGGTATCTGGTTGTGTGGCGCTGGAGCTACCGCTTACGGTAGTGAGTGTCAGATCTCCCATCATCGGAACGAGGGGGCTAGATTCATCAAGCGACATCTTCCCGCTTTTTATAAGATCGTTCACGGCGGTCCGCATCTGGCTCCGTGTCATGTTTGTGAAATCGTAGGTGCCACCACTGCCAGAAGTTGAATTGGTCTGTGACGCGGCAAAAAGCGCCTGGGCTTCTGCGGATAAGCTGACCGAGGTTGAGTCCGTATTGACCGTGCTACTGGAGCCGGTCAGTCCGATATCGTTTTTCATATTGGTTGTCGGATAAATTGCCGATACAGATGTGGCGCCATAGCTTTGTGGAACTGCACTTGTGGTCATGATCATCTCCTCATAATCGATTGCTCATTGCATTGGTTTGACAGCCGCTGATATGTCAGCGGCAGCGGAAGATACGCCGTTATAGTCTGGCAAAGAATTGCCAGACTTCCCATTGGTCGCGGCAGAAACTGCCGGCTATGCATCAGATGAATACAGGTAACTCGCTTGAATGCTCATGGATACACCTCAGAGGTGATATGCGTAACTGAGCATCGCAACTTTTATGCCACCACTTAAATCATGGGAATGTTATATTTCAATGAACGTTAGTTTTGTAGAACCATTGTATGACTGCTTTTATGCGAGTTTCAGACGGTCACTTCATGACGGTCAAAAGACGGAATCCGGCCAAGAGCGGCCAGTGACGAATGTTCTTCATAGCAGTCACTCAGAAAATAATAAGGATAAGTGATGCCATTTAGTTCTCGGCTGTTCAAGTCATTAAAGACCATTGGCATTATTTCCATATTGATTCACTGCATGAATGCAGAGGCTGGATCAAATGAGGCAAAGTTGCCTTATCCTGTATCGACATCAACTCTTGAGTTTGTTGGACTTGTGGCCGGCATTAGTCGCATTGCCTGGCTGGATAATGATCGTGTTCTGGTGCCGGCCGTTGAAGTGGAAAAGCATAAAGACTCATCTGGCAAAGAGATCTACACCGCATCTCCCTTCGGCCTATATATCTGGGATGTAAAGAAAAATACCACGACCCGATATGCCACCCTGGGTCCCATTGATAGCTACTTATTCCAATATGACCATGGCAACATCGCCTACTCACTTGAGAAGCATGAGTATGGTGTTGTAGATGCCATGATAGGAAAAATGGGTGAAGAAAAACCCATGACTATTGACCGGGGCCATGGCGGCATATTGCCCGAACTAGAGCCAAGTATGGGGCCAGGATTACGTTTCCTTCATGATCCTGAGAATCATAGCCTTGTAACTGCAATTTATGCGCTCATGCCAGATGATGGCTACATTCAGGGAGTGAAGGGTAAGCCTGGGAATGTTTATTGGCCGGATGAGACCAATGAAAATGATCCGGTATATCTATCACACGGGGAGGGATCGAAACCAATAGCGTTACCGATTTTTGCTAAAGAATTGAGCGGGGCAAATTTTGCCTACTCAGATTATTTGAAGAAATATACGCTCATTCCAAGTATGGCCAAAAACAAAAGGTTGGCTGATCCAAACTGGAACTTGCGAGGCACTAACGATCCCTACCCGTATTATTTAATTTCCTCGAATGGTCAGGTAGAAGCTGGAGAAATCCCACCTGGCTACTGGTCTCCTGCCGAAGTGTTTCCATCATCACAGGGGATATTCTGGGTCTCGAATAATCTCGACAAGCATGGCATCGCTTGGGCCACACTCCATAAGGATGATATTTATCAGGATGCTGGGGGGTTTCTGTTAAAGGATGACAAGGTGATCAAGCTGTTTGATCGCCGAGTGCGTGGAGCCAGCGTTTCACCTGATGGATGTACCATTGCTTATGCCGCCGAGCAACCAGATCATATCCCCAACTACCTGAAAGCGATTAATCTCTGTGCTGTTCAGGAAAGAAAATAAAGAAATCTGCTATTGCGACCGTCCGCTCTCAGGATGTGTGAATGACTGCAACGGGTCGAGAACTGCCGGTCAAGCAACCCAATCTGACCGGCAGCTTTCCAGCCAATTTGAGACGGTCAACATAGTCGGCGTTTTCAATCTGGCGATTCCGCATCGATTTTGCTTTGCCATGTCCGTTGTGTTTACGACTTTAATTGCGCCGAATATTTATCCCGGAGAGATAACGGCTGACGGCCCAATAAGAGCCGCTCCAGCCCAGCAAGGCGGCGCTTCCGATCAAGGTCAGGCAGGCTTGGGCGTCGAGCATGTGCAGACGGAAATCGGAGGCATAGAGTTTTGCCAGCGCATCAATCGAATGGTTGAACAGCGCGACAGCGCAAAACAGGATCAGCCATGCCGCGATGCCGCCGCCCAGTCCTTGTAGCGCGCCGGCGTAGAGAAATGGGCGCCTGATGAAGGCGTCGGTTGCACCGATCAGCTGGCTGACCTCGATTTCTTCGCGTTGCGTCAGGATTTGCAACCGTATTGTGTTGCCGATGATGGCGAGCAGGGCCAGCCCCAGCAGACCTGCCAGTACCAGTACGGCTTGACGTCCGATCTGCAGTATCGAGTACAGGCGTTTTACCCAGGCGTCGTCGAGTTGGGCATGCTCGACCCCGGGCAGTTGTTGCAGCTCCTGCTGCAGCTCTTCAACAGCCGCAGGATCGTTGTCGCTGGCATGGACGACATAGGCATCGGGAAGCGGGTTCTTTTCGAGTCCGCCGGCCAGCCCTTCCAGGCCGGCGCTTTGTTGCAACTCACTCCAGGCTTGTTCACGTCCGACAAACTGGTAGCGTTTGATTCCGGCATGTGCCTGCAAGCGTTTTTCTATCGACTTGATCGTACTCGCATTGCTGTCCATGGCCAGAAACAGACTGATTTGCGGGTTGCTTTCGATGCTGCCGGCCAGTTTTCCCATGTTGTCGAGCACGACATAAAGCCCGGCGGGCAGGCTTAATGTCACTCCGATTACGCCCAGCATCATGAACGTGGCAAGCCGCGTGTGCCACATGCGGTTGAGGACGAGCCTCAGTGCTTGTCTGTGCTGACTCAGCCATTGCTTCATGCGGACATGCCTCCGTGATCGAGTCGTAGCACCTTGGCGTTTCCGGCAGTAATCGCGCTGGTATCGTGCGTCGCGATGATGACAGTGACACCGACCTGATGGAAGGCATGGAACAGATGCATGATTTCAGCTGCGTAAGTTTCGTCGAGGTTGCCGGTGGGTTCGTCGGCGATCAGGATGGATGGCCGGCTCACCACGGCGCGGGCGATGGCCAGGCGTTGCTGCTCGCCGCCTGACAGCGTGATCGGCATGGCTTTTTCTTTTTCCAGCAGGCCGACCTTGTCCAGTGCCGCACGCACGCGCTTGCCGGCCTCGTTGCCGACAATGCCGTTGATGTAGAGCGGCAGGGCCACGTTTTCAAACACATTGCGGTCGTACAGCAGTTTGTGGTCCTGAAAAACCAGTCCGAACTTGCGGCGCATGTGCGGAATGGCCGCATGTCGCAGCTTGGCGATATTCTGGTTGCCAATGAGTACGGTGCCGGCTGTCGGGCGCTCGATGGCTGCAATCAGCTTGAGCAGCGTGCTTTTGCCGGCCCCGGAGTGCCCGGTGACGAAGGCCAGCTCGCCTTTGGCAATCTCAAACGAAATATTTTTCAGGGCTTCATATCCGCCGGGATAGAGCTTTCCTACCTGATCGAACTTGATCATGCGAACAACGCCTCCACAAACTCGTGCGCATTGAACGTCTGCAAGTCGTCGATTTGTTCGCCGACGCCGATGAAGCGGATCGGGATCGGGCGTTCCTTGGCGATGGCCGCGATGACGCCACCCTTGGCGGTGCCGTCGAGCTTGGTGAGCGCTAGGCCGGTGACCTGGATCGCATCATCGAATGCCTTGACCTGCGATACCGCGTTCTGGCCGGTGTTGGCGTCCAGCACCAGCAACACTTCGTGCGGAGCACCTGGCAGTGCCTTGCCGATGACGCGATGGACCTTGCGGATTTCTTCCATCAGGTTGAGTTGCGTGGGCAGGCGCCCGGCAGTGTCGGCCAGTACGACATCAATGCCCCTGGCCTTGGCAGAGTTCACGGCATCGAAAATCACCGCTGCAGGGTCGCCGCCTTCTTGCGAAATCACGTGCACGTCGTTGCGTTCGCCCCATGCCTGCAGCTGCTCGCGCGCCGCAGCGCGGAATGTGTCCCCAGCCGCGATCAGCACGGACTTGCCTTGCCGTTGCAGGCTGTACGCCAGCTTGCCGATGGTGGTGGTCTTGCCCGCGCCGTTGACGCCGGCCAGCATGATGACGTAAGGCTGGTGCGTGGTGGTGTTCAGGGGTTGTGCGAGCGGCTCCAGCAGGCGGATCAGCGATTCTTGCAGTGCGGCACGCAGTTGTGTGGTGTCGCTGAGGGCCTGCCGCTTGACCTCTTTGCGGACATCTTCCAGCAGCGCCTGCGTGGCAGAGACGCCGATATCCGAGGTCAGCAGGATGGTTTCCAACTCTTCGTAGACATCCTCATTGATCTTGCCGCCGCCGAAGAGACTGCCCAGCTGGTTGCCCAGTTGCGAGCGTGTGCGGGAGAGGCCTTGCTTGAGGCGCTCCGCCCACGTGAGGCTAACGGGTTGCTCGGGTGCGGCTTGTTCCTTGTCTTTTTTGAAGAAATTTAGCATTCCATCATTTTACTATGGATAGGCGCTTCAAGTGCGTCGTCGCGCAGTCTGGGCTGAGGCGCGCTGAGCAGGTTGTCTGAACCGCTTCCATGAGGATTGATGCGTCTTGTCGGCGTATCGGCAAGCGTTTGCGAGTTCGACCGTACAGAACTTAAGACGCCTTCGCTGAGTCATACCGGCGGATTTCAGGTCTGACCGGTATAATTCGCCCAACTTTCAGGAGTCTTCATGCGATTTAAACGATACATTGGCTTGCTGCTGGCCATTCTTCCTGCCGCGGCGTATGCCGATATACAGGAATACAAGCTCGACAACGGGCTCAAGATTGTTGTTCAGGAAGATCACCGCTCCCCGGTCGTGGTTTCCCAGGTCTGGTATCGGGCCGGGAGCCTGGACGAATTCAACGGGACGACAGGGGTGGCCCACGTGCTGGAACACATGATGTTCAAGGGCACAAAACAGGTGCCTGGCGGCCAGTTCTCACGGCTGGTGGCAGCCGCAGGCGGCAAGGAAAATGCCTTTACTGCCAACGATCACACCGTCTATTTTCAGCAGCTGGAAAAATCGAAACTGGAACTCTCGCTCAAGCTGGAAGCCGATCGCATGGCCAACCTGCAGTTGACGGCTGATGCGTTCGCCAAGGAAATCCGGGTGGTGATGGAAGAGCGTCGCTGGCGCACCGAGGACAAGCCGCAAGCGCTGGTTTACGAGCAGTTGCAGGCGGTGGCCTATCAAGCGCACCCTTACGGCCGGCCGGTGATCGGCTGGATGAATGATCTGGAACAGATGACAGTGGCAGATGCCCGTGCCTGGTACAAACGCTGGTACGAGCCCAACAACGCGACCTTGGTGGTGGTTGGCGACGTGACACCCAAGGAGGTGTTGAAACTCGCCACCAAGTACTTTGGGCCGCTCAAGGCGCATGCCTTGCCCGAGCGCAAGCTGCAGACCGAGCCTGAACAGCATGGCGAGCGCCGGGTGACGGTGAAGGCCCCGGCTAAGCTGCCGTACGTGCTGATGGGTTACCACGTGCCTGTGCTGCGCGATCCGGAGCGTGACTGGGAACCGTATGCACTGGAGATTCTGACCGGCGTGCTGGATGGCAATGCCTCCGCCCGCCTCAACCAGAATCTGGTACGCCGCGACCGCATCGCAATCGATGTCAGCACCGGCTATGACATGGTCCAGCGTGGTGGCGTCTCACTGTTCCTGGTGGATGGCACGCCAAGCGAAGGGACGTCTGTGGCCGATCTTGAGACGGCGATTCTGGGCGAGGTCGAGCAGGTCAAGGAAAATGGCGTGACCGAAGAAGAGCTGCTGCGCGTCAAGGCGCAGGTGATTGCGGCCGATGTGTATCAGCGCGACTCCACGTTTTATCAGGCGATGAAGATCGGCAACCTCGAAACGGCAGGGCTTTCCTGGCGATCGTTGAAGGATTACCCGGCTAAGCTTCAGGCGGTGACGGCGGAACAGGTGCAGGACGTGGCACGCAAATATCTCACGACAGACAACCTGACGGTGGCGACGCTCGACCCGCAACCGATCGATGAACATGCGCCCAAGCACCAGGAGGTCCCCCATGGACATCACTAAAATGACACGTTTGCTGGCGGCAATGACAGGCGGGCTGCTGATCGCCTCGACGGCATGGGCGGGGCTGCCGATCCAGCATTGGCAGACCAGTACCGGCACTGAAGTCTATTTCGTTGAAAACCACGAATTGCCCATCCTGGACGTGGCGGTCAATTTCCCTGCGGGCAGCAGTCGCGATACGCGCGAAAAAGCGGGCTTGGCGGGCTTGACGCAGCACATGCTGTCGCAAGGCGCGGGTGGCCTGAGTGATTCTGAAATCTCCCGGCAGATGGCCGACCTGGGTGCGATACTGGGCGGCGATCAGGATCAGGACCGTGCCGGGATTTCGCTGCGGACCTTGTCCAGTCCTCGCGAGAGTGCGGCGGCGCTGGAACTCTACGCCAAAATTCTGCAGCAGCCGGCATTCCCGGAGAACGTGTTGGCGCGCGAGAAGGCCCGTATCATTTCCGGCCTGCAAGAGGCGGCAACCCAGCCGGACAGCATTGCCGACAAGGCGTTTACCGCGGCGCTGTACGGCGACCATCCCTATGGCATTGCCAACCTCGATACGCCGGAGTCAGTGGCTGCGATCCAACGAGACGATTTGCAACAGTTCTACCAGACGCATTACCGTGCAGACGGTGCAGTGATCGCCATGATGGGCGACATGAGCAAAGAGGCTGCGGCACAGATTGCCGAAACGCTGGCGGCCGGGCTGCCCAAGGGGCCCAAGGTGGTCACGCTGCCACCGCCTGTGCCTTACCCGACGCAAGCCAAGGTGTTGCGTATTCCGCACCCGGCCTCACAGTCGCATATCCTGCTGGGTTATCCGGGCGTGAAGCGAGGCGATGCGGATTACTTCCCGCTGTATGTCGGCAATTATGTTCTGGGCGGCGGTGGTTTCGTCTCGCGGCTGACAGAAGAGGTGCGCGAAAAACGCGGGCTGGTGTATAGCGTGTACAGCTATTTCATGCCCTTGAGCGAGCTGGGCCCGTTCCAGATCGGCTTGCAGACCAAGCGCGAGCAGGCGGACGAAGCGCTCAAGGTGGTGAACGAAACGCTGGCGAAGTTTATCAAGGAAGGCCCTAGTGCCAAGGAAATGAAGGCGGCCAAGGACAACATCATTGGCGGCTTCCCCTTGCGCATCGACAGCAACGGCAAGATCCTCAGCTACCTCTCGGTGATCGGGTTCTACCATCTGCCGTTGACCTATCTGGACGATTTCAACAAGGAGATCGCCAAGGTGACAGCCGCACAGGTGAAAGAGGCTTTCGCACGGCGCATCAAGCCGGACAACATGGTGACCGTGATCGTTGGCACAGACGCAAAATAAGGTCAGGATAGGGGCGGGGGAATGGCGCAGCCGGATGCTGCGCTTCCCCGATGCGCTGGGGTTGCGCCCAACGCCGGATCGCGTGCGGCAGACTTTGTTCAACTGGCTGGGGCAGGAACTGTTCGGCAAGACGTGTCTAGACCTCTTCACCGGCAGTGGCGCGCTCGGGTTTGAAGCACTCTCGCGGGGCGCCCCTGCGGTGGTGATGGTTGAGCAGAATCCGGCCGTCCATCGCGTGCTGACCGAGAATGCCGCTATGCTGAAGGCCGCGCGTGGTCGCATTGTGCGCATGGATGCGCTGCAGTTTCTGGCGCAGAACACGCAGCGTTTCGAGGTGATTTTTCTGGACCCGCCCTATGGGCAGGGTTGGCTGGAGAAACTGTTGCCGCAGATGGCGCATCACCTGGCGCCTGATGGCGTGGTGTATGCCGAAGCCGAACATGCCTTGTCCGACTTGCCCGGCTGGATGGTCTACAAGCATGGCAAAGCGGGCAGCGTGCATTATCACCTGCTAAAATGCACGCATGAGAGCTAAAGCCATTTACCCCGGTACGTTCGACCCGCTGACCTGCGGGCACGAGGATATCGTGCGCCGTGCGGCCGGAGTGTTTGCTGAAGTGGTCGTTGCTGTTGCCGAAAACACTTCCAAAAGGTCGTTTTTCAACCTGCAAGAACGTGTGGAAATGGCCTCGGCTGTGCTGGCCGACTGCAAGAATGTCCGCGTGGTCGGATTCACCGGCCTGCTGATGCAGTTTGCGCATGAACAGGGGGCTGGCGTGGTGGTGCGGGGCTTGCGGGCCGTGTCAGACTTCGAATACGAATTCCAGTTGGCGGGCATGAACCGCAAGCTATTTCCAGAAGTGGAGACGCTGTTCCTGACCCCAGCCGAGCAATACATGTTTATTTCTGCCAGTCTGGTGCGCGAAATCGCGTCTCTGGGAGGCGATGTCAGTCAGTTTGTGCCGCCTCTGGTCGAGGTGGCATTGAAGCGCAAGATAGGCGCTAAGGAGTAAAAATGGCCCTGATGATTACTGATGAATGCATCAACTGCGATGTCTGCGAGCCCGAGTGCCCGAACGGCGCGATTTCGCAGGGTGCAGAGATCTACGAGATCAACCCTAACCTGTGCACCGAGTGCGTGGGGCATTACGACAAACCGCAGTGCCAGGACGTGTGCCCGATTGACTGCATCCCTTTTAACCCGGAGGTGCGGGAAAACAAGGACCAGTTGTATCAGAAGTACCTGAAGATTTCCGCCCAGGCCAAGAAGTAGCCTGAGCGGCAGGTGTTAAGCCGGTTCCGGCGTTTCTACAATCTCGAAGTCATGCGTGACTTCGGCGACCTTGCCCAGCATCAACGAGGCGGAACAGTACTTTTCGGCAGATAGCTTGATCGCGCGCTCGACCTGCGCATGCACCAGCCCCTTGCCCGTCACGATGAAGTGCACGTGGATCTTGGTGAAGACCTTGGGCACGGTTTCAGCGCGTTCGGCGGTGATCTCGGCCACGCAGTCCGTGACGTGCTGGCGGGCCTTCTTCAGGATGGTGACGACGTCGAACTGGGTGCATCCACCCATGCCGATCAGCAGCAGTTCCATTGGGCGCATACCCAGGTTGCGGCCGCCAGACTCGGGCGCGCCATCCATCACTAGGGCGTGGCCGGTTTCCGATTCGCCGATAAAACAGACGTTTTCTACCCACTTCACTCTTGCTTGCATGTTGATTGTTCCTGTTGCTGCAAAGGGCTGATTTTAGCCCATAAAGAAAATTTCAGAACAGTTCGATGCTGCCAAGGCTGACTTCCGGTGCGGTGAGATGGCCTTCATTCACCAGGGTTTCATAGATGCACACCTGGTTGCGGCCATTGCCTTTGGCAAAGTAAAGCGCACGGTCCGCGCGGTCGATGATCTGCGGCGGTAGTTCGTCTGGCTGGATGGCAGTGAGTCCCACGCTTACGGTGACGCGGCCGACCTGAGGGAACGCCTTGGACTCCACGGTGACGCGGAAACGATCCACAATCTGGTGTGCTTGTGCCGTATCGACGTCCTTGAGCAGGATGACGAACTCCTCCCCACCAAACCGAAACAGTGCGTCGCCTTCGCGAAAGCTTTCTTTCATCATGTTGGATAGCATCAGCAGCACCTCGTCGCCATACAGATGCCCGAAGTTGTCGTTGATGTGTTTGAAGTGGTCGATGTCCAAGATGGCCAGACAATACCGCTCTGCCGTCTGATCGGTCTTGCGGAGGCCGTGCGGCAGCCTTGCCAGCACCGCACCGATGCGATTGTCGAACGTCTTGCGATTGAGCAGCCCGGTTAGTAGGTCATGCTGGTTGTCATGCAGCAAATCGAGAAAATTGTGGTAAATGTCGAGCAGCAGCGGGAGCACGTGGTCGGTGATCTCATTGGTGCATATCCCTTCGACCAGATAAAACGCTTCGACGGTTTGGTGGTCCCCGCTGAGCGGTAGGATCAGGTCGACGGTGTTATCCGCTCGGCTTTCGGTGCGGGTGATTTGCAGGCTGATGGAAGACCGCTCGAACTCCGGCATGGAATCCAAAGTGACAGCCGGCGGCAAGTCCTTGTTGCTTAGGGTTGCGGCATCCTTCCGCCAGATAACGCACGGCTGCAGGAGCGGCGTTGTGGGGGTGGGCAGCAGGCGGTACCAGGTGACCGCTTGTGCGTCCGTCAGGTTGCGGATGGCCTGGCCCAGCGAGGCAATGAGAGCATCTTGCTCGCGCTGTTCGGTGAACTCGGCCAGAGAGGAGAGCAGAGGTGCAACCTTGTCTCTGGGTTTCATGCTGGGATCCATAACGAGACTCTACCATCTTCTATGTCCAAAATCAGCTAATGGCCTTTGGCATCATCAGGGACTGGCAGTGTAAACTGATTAAACACTATTTTGGAACGATGCCATGCAATACCAGGATTTACGCGACTTTCTCTCCAAGCTTGAAGCACAGGGGGAGTTGAAGCGCGTGGCCGTGCCCGTCAGTCCTCTTTTGGAAATGACGGAAATTTGCGACCGTGTGCTCAAGTCAGGTGGTCCCGCCATTCTGTTTGAGCAGCCCACTGGATATGTCATGCCGGTCCTTGGGAACCTGTTTGGCACGCCGCGGCGGGTGGCACTCGGCATGGGTGAGGAAAGCGTTTCGGCACTGCGAGATGTCGGCCATTTGCTGGCCTTTCTGAAAGAGCCGGAGCCGCCAAAAGGCTTGCGTGATGCGTGGGAAAAATGGCCGAAATTCAAGAAGGTGCTGGACATGGCACCCAAAGTGGTCAGTCGCGCACCGTGCCAGGAGGTGGTGATGGCGGGCGACGAAGTCGACCTGGGGCAGTTGCCGATCCAGACCTGCTGGCCTGGAGATGTGGCGCCGCTGATTACCTGGGGGCTGACCGTGACGCGCGGACCTCTCAAATCACGCCAGAATCTGGGTATCTATCGCCAGCAGGTCATCGGCAAGAACAAGGTGATCATGCGCTGGCTGGCCCATCGTGGCGGCGCACTGGATTTTCGGGATTGGTGCGCGGCACATCCGGGTGAGCCGTTCCCGGTCTCGGTTGCATTGGGTGCAGACCCTGCGACCATTCTTGGCGCGGTGACGCCCGTGCCGGACACGCTTTCCGAATATCAGTTTGCGGGCCTGCTGCGTGGCAGCAAGACGGAACTGGTGAAGTGCGTGAGTAACGACCTGCAGGTGCCGGCCGGTGCGGAAATTGTGCTCGAAGGACACATCATGCCGGGCGAAACAGCGCCGGAAGGCCCGTTTGGCGACCATACCGGGTACTACAACGAAGTCAGCGAGTTTCCGGTATTCACCATCACGCACATCACCATGCGGCGCGATGCGATTTACCACAGCACTTACACTGGTAAACCGCCTGACGAGCCGGCCGTGCTGGGGGTGGCGTTGAACGAGGTTTTTGTACCCTTGCTGCAGAAGCAGTTCCCGGAAATTACGGATTTCTATTTGCCGCCAGAAGGCTGCAGTTACCGGTTGGCCGTAGTCAGCATGAAAAAACAGTATCCCGGTCACTCGCGGCGCGTGATGATGGGGGTGTGGAGCTTCCTGCGTCAGTTCATGTATACCAAGTTCATCATCGTCACCGATGACGATGTGAATATCCGCGACTGGAAGGAAGTGATCTGGGCGATGACGACCCGGGTGGACGCTGCGCGCGATACGGTGATCGTGGACAACACGCCGATCGACTATCTGGATTTTGCCAGCCCGGTATCGGGCCTGGGCAGCAAGATGGGGATCGATGCGACGAACAAGTGGAAGGGGGAAACCACACGCGAATGGGGACGCCCCATCGTCATGGACGGGGCGGTCAAATCGCGTGTGGATGCCATCTGGCCCGAACTGGGCCTGTAAGACTTAAGAGCCCTTGCGCTCTTCGTCCATCTTTTTCTTCCAGTAGATGGCCCAGCCTGCAACGGTGACGATGGCGCCTGCGATGCAGACGATGATCAGGTAGCCGGCGAATGAATCTTGAAACAGGGCTTTCAGCATTTCACACCTCCATGTGATTAAATACAGGACGATTTTATCGTATTAGTACCGCCTGTCAAAGTGGTTATCGAACGCCCAGCAACTCGACGTCGAATATCAGGGTAGCATACGGTGGAATAACGCCACCAGCACCGTTTGCACCATACCCCATATGTGCGGGGATGATCAGCGTGCGCTTGCCGCCAACCTTCATGCCCACTACGCCTTCATCCCAGCCGCGGATGACCTGGCCACCGCCGAGGAAGAATTCGAACGGTTCGCCTCTATCCTTGGAGCTGTCGAACTTGCTGCCATGACCTTCAGGCTTGCTTGCGTCGTACAACCAGCCGGTGTAGTGCACGGAGACATTATTGAGCGGCAGGGCTTCGGTGCCGTTGCCCTCGGTCTGGTCGATCTTGATGAGGTCGTTGACTGTTTTTGGCAGGGTCATGACGGATTTTTCCTTGGTTTGCGGTTGATTGGTATCTGCCGAGCAGGCGGTCGTGGCAGCCAGCGCAAGCATGAGGGCGCTGGCGAGCAGGGTTCTGGTTTTCATGCGATTCGGTTCTCTCTTGGGTCGAAAAGGGGGTAACAGCCTTGGAATAATAACCTAATTTTCGGCATCAGTTTCTGTCATGCAGCCATTCCAGCAGGGCGTCCTGCGCCGGTTTGGAGGCGCCGGCCCTGGGGTGATTCACCATGAACACCACGACCCAGCGTCTATGCTTGGCATCGAGCAGATAACCGGCCATGGCGCGGGCGTTATCCAGCGATCCAGTCTTGAAATGTCCCTGTCCGGCCACGGCGCTCGATGTCAGGCGGTGTTCCATGGTGCCGTCGACGGCCACGATCGGGAGCGACGACATGAGCTCGGGCATGACCGGGCTGGCGTAGGCGTTGAGCAGCAGCGTGCCCAGGTGCCGTGCGCTGATGCGGGATGCACGCGAGAGCCCGGCGCCGTTGTCGACCACCAGCTCGGGAAACTCCAGATGCTTGCCAGCCAGCCAGGCCTGGATGGTCGCCCCACCGTTGGCGATATTGCCCGGTTGTCCGGTTTTATCAGCGGCGATGGTCAGCAGCATCTGCCTGGCCATGACGTTATTGCTGTATTTGTTGATCAGGCGGATGACGTCGGCGAGCGGCGGTGAGCTGGCGCTTACCAGCGGCGTTGCGTTGTCGGGGGCACTGGCCGACGCCATCTGGCCGCTGAAGCTGCCGCCTTGCTCGCGCCACAGCTGCTTGAACAGCTCGAAGACGTAAGTGGTGTCGTCAAACAGGCTGAGATCCAGCGACTTTTCACCGCAGGTAACCGAATAGCTGCCGCCGAATGTGGCCGTGACGGTGTTGCCGTTGCGGCTGATCTTGTAGCCCAGCCTGTCTTTCCAGTCGCCGCAGGATGTCTGGCTCAGGGTGAGCTGGTTGACGATGCTGAGCTGCGGCAGCGCGGGGTCGGCTTTAATGCTGACCTTGCCATTGGAGGGATCGCTGCTGAAATCGAAACGGGTCGCTTTGAAATTGACCAGCAGGGCATCCGGGCCGGCGTTGTAGGCACGGTAGGGCTCGCCATCGAAGGCAGCCGGGTCGTAGGGCTGCGGTTCAAAAAAGCCACGGTCCAGGATCAGATTCCCCCGGATATCGCGGATGCCTTTCTGGCGGAGCGCGCGCAGCAGGTCCCAGAAGTTTTCCAGCGTCATGGCCGGGTCGCCATAGCCCTTCAGGATCAGGTCGCCTTTGAGCACATCGCCTTGTACCTCGCCCGTGGTGAGCAGGTCGGTGCGCCATGTATACGCCGGCCCCAGCAGCTCCAGCCCGGCGTAAGTGGTCACCAGCTTCATGGTCGAGGCCGGGTTCAGGGCCTGATCGCTACGGTGGGTGATCAGGGGCGTGTTACGGTCTACCTGCTGCACGAATACCGAGACGGAATCCTCAGGCACCCCTGCGCTGCGCAAGGCTTGCGAGACGCTGGCAGGCAGGTCGGCGCAGGCTGGCAGCGCCATGCCCAGCGCGCAGAAGAACGTGAGCAGGTGCTTCAGCATGCCAGTTCTTCGAGGATGGCGAGGACGCCCTGCACCAGCATCGCCATTTCTTCTGGTGTGAGGATGTAGGGCGGCATGAAATACACGGTGGTGCCGATCGGCCGCAACAGCAAGCCATGCTGCAGGCCGGCAAGGTAGAAGCGGCGCGCAAAAGCCGGGTCGTCGGATTGCGCGTCGAAAGCCCAGATCATGCCTTGCTGGCGGAAGTGGCGGATAGACGGGTGATGTTGTAGCGGTGCCAGTAAGGCGTTGAACTGGCTGGCCTTGGCGCGGTTGGTCGCGATGACGTGATCGTCGGCAAAAATGTCCAATGTCGCCAGCGCTGCGCGGCAGGCGAGCGCATTGCCCGTATAGCTGTGCGAGTGCAGAAAGCCGCGTGTCAAGGCATCGTCGTAGAATGCCGCATAGACTTGGTCTGTCGTCAGGACTGCGGAAAGCGGCAGATAGCCCCCGGTGATACCCTTGGACAGGCAGATGAAATCCGGGCGGATATCCGCCTGCTCGCAGGCGAACATCGTGCCAGTGCGGCCGAAGCCGACCGCGATTTCGTCGGCGATTAGATGCACGCAATAGCGATCGCAGATTTCGCGGATACGCTTCAGATAGCTCGGATGGTACATGGCCATGCCAGCCGCGCACTGGATCAGCGGCTCGACGATGAAGGCAGCGGTCTCGGCATGGTGTTCCGCAAGAAAGTGTTCCAGCGCGGTCGCACAACGCGCGGCGTAATCCTCTGCAGACTCCCCCGGCTCGGCCAGTCGCCAGTCCGGGCTGGGCACTTGCGTGCTTTGGCGCAGCAAGGGCGCGTAGGTGTCCTTGAACAAGGCGACATCTGTCACCGAGAGCGCGCCGACGGTTTCGCCGTGATAGCTGTTCTGCAAACTGATGAAGCGGGTTTTTTCTGGCTGGCCGGTGTTGCGCCAGTAATGAAAGCTCATCTTCAGCGCGATTTCCGTGGCAGAGGCGCCATCGGAACCGTAGAACGCGTGGCCCAGCCCCGTCAGGGCAGACAGGCGCTCGGAAAGTTCGACCACAGGTGCATGGGTGAAACCGGCGAGTATGACGTGTTCCAGTTCATCCAGTTGCGCCTTGAGCGCGGCGTTGATGCGCGGGTTACCGTGCCCGAAAAGATTGACCCACCAGGAGCTGACGGCATCCAGATAACGCTTGCCTTCGAAATCCACCAGCCAGGCACCTTCGCCACGGGAGATGGGGATGAGGGGCAGCGTTTCGTGGCTTTTCATCTGCGTACAGGGATGCCAGACCGAGGCCAGACTCCTGCGCAGCAAATCGTCGTTGTTCATGGCGGCTATTATGCGCGAGCAAGGGCGGAATCAAAAAGGGGACGTGCAAATCACGGCCCCGGAATCTTAGTGTGCGCCGGCGGCTTGTAGAGTGGCACGCTCGACCTGCACGCTGGCGTTGCCGTCGCTAAGCCACACCTGCCCGTCCTGTATGGTGCATTGCAGGTTCATGGTGCGCTGGGCCAGTTTGGCGAGGGCAGCGGTGTTTTCTGCCGGCAGATTGATGATGGTGAGATTCTTCTGCCGCTTGAACAGGGCGCTGTTCTGTTCGAACCACATCTCGGCCACGCGTCCGCCGTAGCAATACACTACGACCTGTTCGGCGCGGCCACAGGCCTTGCGTATCAGCTTTTCATCCGGGATGCCGACATCGATCCAGAGCTCGATGGCCCCGGTCAAATCCTTGCGCCACAGATCCGCCTCGTCGTCGTCCGTCATGCCCTGGCCGAACTCCAGATACTCGTGCGCGTGCAGGGCAAATGCCAGCAAGCGCACCATCATGCGCTCGTCCGTTTCCGACGGATGCTGCGCCAGCGTCAGGGCGTGGTCCTGATAGTAATGGCGTTCCATATCCGCGATTTGCAGATTGGCTTTATAGACGGTTGCTTTGATGGCCATAAATATCCTGTGCGGTGAGTCGGTGGATGCCTGCCAGAAACGTCTAAGGGTTAACCGAAGTTAACCCTTAGTGATGTTTGGCGCCTCCTAAGAGATTCGAACTCCAGACCCCTTGGTTCGTAGAAGGCATCTTTTTGCATAACATATTGGTTTATTGTATTAATGCCGCATCCCAACGTTGCGCTGCGAACGTTCAGTCAGGCATTTGTACAAATTCGGGCGGCCAAGCATACCATCAAACTGGGATTTTATTGATCCCTCTCGCCTGCGGGATGGACTCCGCCGTCATTTTTCAGCAATTAATGCAATGGCAGCGCCAAATTAATTCCCCTGCGCAGGCTCTGGCAGTTGCCCGATCTGCTCCGGTTTGAATTTTGCTGGCGTGGCCACGCCCTTGCGGGCACGTCGGGACAGGAAGCCTTGCAGATCGGCCCATTTCAGCACTAGTGCGGACTCCTTCCCACCTCTGCCCATCCCGCTGATCTGTAGCGAAGCACCTTCCGGCAGCACCGCGGTGGAGAGCAGGGTCTCGCCTTCGTTCAGCGCAAGGATCATGACGCCCTTGCCCGCGGATAACACTTTCATTTCGGCGATAGGGAAGGCCAGTAGCCTGCCGTTGCTGCCAAGTGCGGCGATCAGGCAGCCGTTGCCGACCACTGCGGGTTTCAGCAAGGTATCGCCTTCGCCTACGGTCATGAACGCCTTGCCAGCCTTCTGCCGCGATACCAGATTTTTCAGCGTGGTGATGAAGCCATGGCTGCCGGTGGTCGCAAAGAGATATCGGGTCTCCGGGGAGGCCGAGCACATGATACTGGCTTTCACCTTGGGCGGCATGTCGAGCAGGGATGCCAGCGGGACCCCGTCACTGCGTCCCCCGGGGATGTCGGCCGACGACAGGCTGTAGGCGCGCCCGCCGCTGTCTATCACGACGATAGGATAGGTAGTGCGCGATTGCTGGATGGCCAATAAGCCGTCGCCATCCTTGAACGACAGTGCATTCACGTCAATATCATGCCCGGTACGCTGACGTATCCAGCCATTCCTGGACAGGATGATGGTGCAGGGCTCATCGGGCACGGACACCGCTTTAGCCACTATGCGTTCCGCCGCTTCGATCAGCGTGCGTCTGTCATCGCCGTATTTTTTCACATCCGCCTTGATCTCGCTGATGATCATGTTGCGCATGGCTTTACTATCCCCCAGCACGAGATTCAATCCCTCCTCTTCCGTTCTCAGCTCGTTGATTTCCTTCTCGATGCGTATGGCTTCCAGGCGTGCCAGCTGGCGCAAGCGGATTTCCAGAATGTCGTCTGCCTGAATCGCAGAGATGCCAAAGCGTGCCATCAGGTCTGCCTTAGGGTCGTCAGACTCGCGGATTACCCGGATCACTTCATCGATGTTGAGCAGCACGGCCATGCGGCCTTCTAGGATGTGCAGGCGTTTTTGCACCTGTTCGAGTCGCGTCTGGCTGCGGCGCGTCACCGTGTCCGTCCGGAACTGTACCCACTCGGTCAGCAGTTCAAGGATGTTCTTCTGGTTGGGTCTGCCGTCCAGGCCGATGGCGACCATGTTGGCGGGCACCGTGGTTTCTAGGCTGGTATGCGCAAGCAGCAGCGCAATGAACTGTTCCTGCGGCATGCGGGATGAACGTGGCTCCAGCACAATGCGGACAGCGGCGTCTTTGCCCGATTCGTCACGCACGGTTTCCAGTGCATCGAGGAACAGCTGCTTCATCTGCTTCTGCTCAGGCGATAAATCCTTCTTGCCCGTCTTGATCTGCGGATCTGCATATTCACCGATCTCTTCCAGGACCTTCTTGACGGAGACGCCCGGTGGCAACTCGTGCACCACCATACGCCACTGGCCACGTGCCTGCTGCTCTATGGTCCAGCGGGCGCGGACGCGGAAAATGCCCCGGCCGGTGGCGTAGGCTTCGCGGATGTCCTTGGCGCTGGAAATGAGTTGTCCACCCCCCGGAAAGTCGGGCCCCTGGATGTGCTCCAGCACCGCATCCACGGTCATGGAGGGGTTCCGCATCAGGGCGATCGCGGCATTGCCGACTTCGCGCATATTGTGAGGCAGGCATTCGGTGGCCATGCCCACGGCAATGCCCGAGGCCCCGTTCAGCAACAGGAAAGGCAGCCGTGAGGGGAGGTCGACGGGTTCCTGTTCGGATCCGTCGTAATTAGGTCGAAAATCCACGGTGCCGGCATCGACTTCGGACAGCAGCAGCTCCGCATACTTGGTGAGCCGGACTTCGGTGTAGCGCATGGCCGCCGCCGAGTCCCCGTCTCGCGAACCGAAATTGCCCTGACCATCCACCAGCGGATAACGCAAAACAAAATCCTGCGCCATGCGCACCATGGCTTCGTAAGACGCAGAATCGCCGTGCGGGTGATATTTGCCGATGACATCGCCGACCACGCGGGCAGATTTCACGGGCTTGGTGCCAGTGGCTAGGCCCAGCCTGTGCATGGCGTAGAGAATGCGGCGCTGCACAGGTTTCTCGCCATCGGAGACGGACGGCAGTGCACGGCCTTTCACCACGCTGATGGCGTAGCGCAAGTAAACCTGGTGCGTGTATTCCGCAAGGTCGAAGCTGCCGTCGCCGTTATCCCCGTTGTTTTGAGTCGCTGCAGGGGGCTGGGGAGGCGGCACTTCAGGGGCTTGCGGCTTCACTTCCGGAGGTGGCAGCTGCACCGCATCAAACAAATCCAGCGTGTCGTTCATCGTTTAAATATCCGCTTCTACTTCATTGCCGTGGGTGGTAATCAGTTCCTTGCGCTGGCTGGCGTAAGATTTTCCCATCAGGGTGTCGAAGGTGCCCGTGGCCAAGGCGACATCGCCCATTTCCACGCGAACCAGGCGACGCGTATCTGGGCACAGGGTTGTTTCCCACAGTTGCACGGCATCCATCTCGCCCAGCCCCTTGAAACGGGAGATGGTCCAACTGCCTTCCCTGACGCCTTCCTGTCGCAGTCTGGCCTCCAGCGCGTCTAGTTCCTCAGCATCCAGCGCATAGAGCTTGCGCGGCGACTTGGCCTTGCCTTGGGCGGGCACATCCACCCGAAACAACGGCGGTTGGGCGATGTAGACGTGCCCCTGCTGGATCAGCTTGGGAAAGTGGCGGAAGAACAAGGTGAGCAGTAGCGCCTGAATGTGGCTACCATCATCGTCAGCATCTGACAGGATAATGACCTTGCCATAGCGCAAGGTGCTCATGTCTACATTGCTATCCAGCTTGTGCGGGTCAATGGCGAGCGAGACGGCGATGTTGTGGATTTCCTGATTCGCCAGGATTTGCGACTGCTCTACTTCCCAGCTGTTCATGCCTTTGCCGCGGAGCGGCAGCACCGCCTGAATTTCCTTGTCGCGGCCAGCTTTGGCCGAACCGCCGGCAGAGTCGCCTTCGACCAGAAACAATTCTGCTTCTAGGCCGGTGAGTTCGGAGTCAGTCAGCTTACCGGGCATCACCGCGACCCCAGAACCCTTTTTGCGCTCAACCGTTTTAGCGGTCTTGCCACGGTCGAGGGCGTTCCTGATCGCCTGCTCGGCGATCTTGGTCGCCTCGGCCACGTGTTCGTTGAGCCACAGGTCCAGCGTGTCCTTCATGGTGGCGCCTACCAGTTTGACGGCTTCACGAGAAGACAGCTTCTCTTTGGTCTGACCGGCAAAGCTGGGATCTACCATGTTGAGCGCAAGCACAAAACGGAGTCGCGCCCAGACGTCCTCGGCGGCCAGCTTGACGTTGCGCTGCATCAGGCCGTGTTGTTCGGCAAAGGTGCGCACGCTGTTGAATACTACATCGCGCAGCCCTGCTTCGTGCGTGCCGCCGCCCGTGGTCGGGATCAGGTTGACATAAGACTCGCCTCCTCCCGCGCCGGTAACCCAGGCAATCGCCCACTGCACGCCCTCACCATCGGAGAAGGTGTCGTTCGCAGAAAGATACTTCTCGCCGCAAAAGGCCGGTGCAATCGGTTCATCCTCAGCGATCATCTGGTCGAGATACTGCGCGATGCCGCCATCGAAATGCCATTCCTTGACATCGAACCCCGTGGCGATCTCGGTGTTGAGCTGGACTTTGACTCCGGGCAGCAGCATGGCCTTGGCCCGCAGCAGATGTTCCAGTTCGCCGCGATGAAGGTTGGGGCTGTCGAAGTATTTCGGGTTAGGCCAGATGCGCAGCTCGGTGCCGGTGTTACGTACCCCGCACGTTCCGATCACGGTTAGCGGTTCAACGACTTCGCCATCGGCGAACACGATACGATGCTGCTTGCCTTCGCGTTTGACGTTAACTTCCAGACGCGTAGAAAGCGCGTTGGTGACCGACACTCCGACGCCGTGCAGGCCACCCGTGAACTTGTAGCTGCTGTCTGCATCGCCTTTGGCGAATTTGCCGCCTGAGTGTATGACCTGAAACACGACTTGAACGGTCGGGACTTTCTCTTCAGCATGCAAGCCGACCGGGATGCCGCGGCCATCATCCCTCACTGCGACCGAACCATCGCGGTAAAGGGTGACTTCTATGTTCTTCCCATAACCTGCCATGGCCTCGTCGACAGCATTATCGATGGCCTCAACGACCATGTGGGTGGGATCTGTGGTCCGGGTATACATGCCGGGACGCAACTGAATAGGCTCCAGCTTGCGCAACACGCGGATGGAAGATTCGTCGTAGGTTTGTTTTGCCATGGAGGTGATTGCGTTAAGTCCGGTTTGAACTGGATGACATTTTACCCAGCAGACCACCATCGTGGCGCATTGATTCGATAAAACCCACCCTGACCTCATCCTCAATCCACAGAATTCGTGGATGGCTCTGTGGAAAACATCATCAGCGCATTGATCTGGAAACTAAATTCGCAGTGCTGTTTTATTAAGTCTTACGTCATTGGGTTTGTGTAAATGAGGTGCAACACCAGAAATGACGAAGGGAGAAGTTAACTCTTTGAAAGTAAGGCGCGCCCGAGACGATGAATCTGGGCCCGGCAAGCCTCTTGCTACAAGGAGCCTTGGCCGCATTCATTGATTGCAACGACCTACGGCAAGATTTTAGCCACCCTGGAAAAAGAGTTTTCGACAGAATAGGCCGGGAACGGACTTTCGGAATTTGCTGGCTAACTGGCACTAACGGCTAGATGCAGTCATTCGATGGCGAAAGTTGGCTGTCGGATTGTGATCGTTCAAAAACATTAAATTTTGGGCATCTTCAATCTTCGCCCCTGGATGCCAGGTGATTTTTATAATGCGATGTTGATGCCTCAGCATTTATCTCACTCGTTAACCTGCCAAAGGCGTCTCTGTCTGCTATAGACTTTTTGATCGCGTTGATACTTTTAAGGCAACGCCACATCGCATTCCCTTTGGTCTGAATTTTTTTCATCTCCACTTCAGGGTGATGCCTGCGACAGTGGTAGCAGTATCTCGTGTTCGTCATGCTCAAACATCCGCCATTAACCTTTCCCTAGCAGTATATGTAACCTCGAATCGATTGATAAATGGCCGTTTGTTATATCTATATTACGTACAAGTATTTTACTTGTTATAACGTATGACGATAATTGCCACATCAGCATTTATCATCATTGCTGATCTCCTCATCTTCGGCGGGGCCGATGCGCCTCGCCACTTTTTATCGATGAGTGGTTTATAGATTATTGCGGAAATGTCGCCGCATTAATTCATTCAATTTTTGGAGGAATTGCATATGACTTGTTGTTGCTCAAACAGAAGTTAAGCATCCTTGTTACCGCCGATTTAAGACAACTTGCAGGGCGGGATACAAGCGCTGATAAATCGTCACCTGTGCCTTGGCACTGGACAGGTTACGTCATGTAACCGTGCCCAAGGAGAAACATCATGAGTAAGTTTGATCTGCAACAGTGGCTGGAAGGGCAGTTTGAAAACAACGTCCTGCTTGAATTGGCTGAATTCGATGATTTAGTCGAGGTTGAGTTTGGCGGCTTTGGCTTCCCGCACTATGCCGAACTCGATAGCCCTTCAACTATCTATTATCTGCCTCTTTAAGATATTCAAGCTGCCGGCCTTCGTGACTAAGAAGGCCGGCAGTCCTTGAGGCTACGACACATTAAAGCCCCCTTAAAACATTCCTGTATTCATTCCGTGAGTTGAGTTAATGGCTACTGCCTCGATTGTCGATGCGTATTGTCGCTTTATTGCAGCCTATCAAGTGGGAGAGCCAACTTTAGGCTTTTATCTGAAAGTTAAGTTTAAGTGTCGATCTTCCATCCCAAATTTGGCCGGATTCAAAGAGTCGTTTGAACCGCGATTTCGTATGGATACTAGAAACTAGAAAAATGATGTGCTTATAAACTTATTACTTGGAGATCAAGCAGGAAGCAAAGGGCCGGTGAGGTTCTGTTATCGGGCGACATAATCCTTACATCTCCCAATCTGACTGTCAAAAAATAGGTTAATGCCATATTGAAGTCCTGATATTTTGCTGATAGGCTTCACTTCCCATACCCATTTAATGTTCATGGATATATGGTTCGCTGATTTGACGAAAAAAACCAAAATTATGGAGTGTCAAATAATGGAATCTATCAATGTTCGGGAAAGCCTTCACTTCAAATTATTAGCAGCCTATTTTATTAGTGCGGCCATGATCGTTTCTGGTGGTGCAATTGGTGTTACAGGTTTAAAAATTGCACTTGGCCACTATCAGCAAGATGTACGCGTCATGCAGGAAAGCGCGACTTCAGTACTACACATTCAAAGTCTATTTAAAGTACAGGTTCAAGAGTGGAAAAATGTACTTTTGCGTGGCAAAGATCCTCAGAAACTTGATAAATACTGGAAGGGTTTCCAGGAAAAAGAGTCTCAGGTTGACCAGGAAGCAGGTAACTTGGCCGCAAGCCTTCCCGAAGGGAAAGCCAAAGAAAAGATTGAGAGTTTTATTGTGGCCCATCACAAAATGGCCACGGGGTATCGCGATGGCTTCGCGGCCTTCACACAAGCCAATAATGATCCCTTTATAGGTGACAAGGCCGTTACTGGCATTGACCGAGCTCCATCAGCGTTGCTTGATGAGGCTGAAAAGGAGATCAACCTACAAGCCGCTCAAGTTGAGGCTGATGCAGATCATACGGCACATATAGGGATAATTTCCGGCTTGGTCGCAATACTTATTATGCTTGGGATCGGGTACATCATCTTCGAAGTTCTTATATCAAAATCGATCATTAAACCAACCCACAGCCTAGTCGCTGAGCTTAAAAGGCTGGCCGACGGGCAACTGGCCTCTCCCGTGAATGTAAATGCCTCAGGGGAAACAAAAGTGCTGGCAAGAAATGCAGAGCTATTACGTAAGGGGCTCGCAGACATCATTACAAAAGCTCAGGACTCATCCGTTGCCGTAGTCAGCGGTGGCCGTGAGATGCATGATTCTGCATCGGTCATTTTGCGCGAAGCCCAAAGTCAAAGCGAGATTGCGACTGGAATGGCAAGCGCCATGGAAGAGTTGGAAGCGACCATCAAAAACATTAGTGAAGAAGCCGAGGCGGTCAGGAGAGAATCCACCGAAGTTGGTCAATGTGCCCTCACAGGACAGAACCTAGTAGAAGATTTGATCAAGGACATGCACACAGTATCCAATCATCTTTCAGGTGCGGCAAATAATGTGTCAGTCTTTGTTAATAATGCCCACAGCATTTCAAGTCTGACTCAACAAGTGAAAGATATTGCAGAACAGACAAATCTTTTAGCATTAAATGCTGCCATCGAGGCGGCTAGAGCTGGCGATCAAGGTCGGGGTTTTGCCGTTGTTGCTGATGAGGTACGCCAGTTGGCTGAGAAATATGCAAAATCAGCCATGCAAATTGATGTGGTAACCAAGGAGTTGGTGGCTAGCACGACCTCCGTAGAACAATCCATTATCGAAGGTAATAAAGAATTGGCGAATGGAGTGTTACGAAGTGATCAGGTGTCTGCGGCATTAGCTTCTGCGATTGAAGGCGTTAGAGACGTTGGACGAGATATCGGACTTATTGCAGATGCCGTACTTGAACAACATAAGGCTGCTGAGTTTATAGCAGGGCAATCTGAGCAACTGGCCCGACAATCAGAAGAGAACGCTGAATCAGTAATGAGAATCCATGGCGGAATAAATCAGATGAACACGTGCTCCAGCAATCTTCAGAGCGCTATGCTGGCATTCCGGATTTGATCATTGAAAAATATTTCATGGTAAAGGTCTACCTATTGCCTTATTGCATAACGAATGGATATCACCAGCTTTCCGGCTAATAGCAACGGTAGGTAACGTCGGAGCTTAATCCATAAGCTCCCTTAGGGTGCCCTAATCCTAGGGCTCACTGGCTCGCAAGATAGCTCTTGCTGACCTTGTTGGTGCACGAGTATGGTATACAGGCCTCGCCCACAAAAACCCTTAGTCTAGCTGCATGTGTGTAGCTAAGATAATAGATATCACCTGGTGTTTCAGTCCATCTGATGTTGCAATTTCACCAGTCAGGCACTTGGTCTGCTTAATTCAATACACCCCCACGCCAGAGCGCGTCCAAATATTTGTGTTTTTGAACGACCGCTATCCGGCTCAAATTCCCACTTGCAAAGGTCTCCTCTCGGCCGAATTCCGTTTATCGCCCCATCATATAGTGGCTGCTAAAACCTGCATAACAGGGGCTACTCGCCTCCATCGGCGCTGATCGACCCGTTTCGGTCATTTGCGAAGGCCTTGATCAGGGAAACCTATTTCAGCAGTGCTTCAAACTCAGCTATCGGCATTGGCTTCCCGAACGAACGCCTCAAATTTCTCTCTCGGTAATGGCTTGGAAAACAGGTATCCCTGGCCATAGTCACAATGCATCTGCCTCAACAGATCGCGTTGCTGTTCGGTTTCCACGCCTTCTGCAACGACTTGTAGTCCGAGTTTATGCGCCATCACGATCATCGCTTCACAAAGCGCAATATCCTCAGAATCTGGAGTCAGGTTCCGGACGAATGCCTGGTCGATCTTAATGTAATCAATATCGAACTTCTTAAGATAGGCCAATGATGAGTAGCCAGTACCAAAATCATCCAATGCAACCTGCATCCCATGATCTCTGAAGGATAGCAGTTGGGTGGAAATTTCTTCTTTAGCCTCCATCAGCAAACCTTCTGTAATTTCTACTACAATGTTCCGGCCAGACAGGCCTGCATTTTCCAAGTAGTTGAACCATTCAGTGTGATCGTCCGCGTTATTTTTGAATTGAAGCGGTGACTTGTTAATGCTGATCTGGAATTCCTGGCGACCGGCATTACGCAGACGTCTTATTTCATCAACCGCCTGATGAAATACCCATTCTCCAATCTCAATAATTAGGCCGGTATCTTCCGCTATCGGAATAAAATCGGCCGGACTGACCAGGCCCAGCTCTGGATGTAGCCAACGTATCAGTGCTTCCGCCTTGAGGGTTGTGCCTGTTCGAAGTTCCACAATAGGTTGGTAGAACACCATGAATTGTTTTTCCAACAACGCAACATGCAAATCCCTCGACAGTCGTCCACGCTTATCTGCCGCTTCTTGCATAGCCGGGGTGTAATACTGGAAGCAGTTTCGTCCCTGACTCTTAGCTGCATACATGGCCTGATCTGCATTTTTGATGAGAGATCTTACGTCGGTGGCATCATCCGGATATACGGTGATACCAATACTGGCAGAGGCAAAGACTGTGTCATCCCTCAAACGATATGAGGCAGACAGTTTCTCCAGGAGATTTTTGGCGATTCTCCCCACGCTTGCGACATCATCCAGTTCCCCCATTACGATGACAAATTCATCGCCCCCCAGTCGACCAAGCGCATCGGTATTCCGGATGCAGCCCTTCATTCTTTGCGCGGCTTCCTTAAGTAGAGCATCTCCCATATCATGGCCTAGCGTGTCGTTGACTTCTTTAAATCGGTCAAGATCGATCAACAAGATTGCCAGTGGCATAGAAATTCTGCGGGATTTCTTGATCTCGTGATCCAGCCGCTCATGGAGCGAACGTCGGTTAAGCAATCCGGTTAATTCATCAAAGTTCGCCTGCTTCCAGATCAATTCTTCGCTATTTTTCTCTTTGGTAATATCTCTGAATAGCGCGACTCGCCTGTTGACGGTGCCATCATGGTTGGTAATCGTGTTGATGGAAAGCCACTGCGGATAGATTTCACCATTCTTGCGCTTATTCCAAATTTCACCCTGCCATTCGCCTGTGATTTTGATTTCTTCCGACATAACCTGGTAAAAATATTGGTCATGGCGGTCGGATTTGAGGATGTTAGGCTTACAGCCAACGATTTCATCTGACGTGTACCCCGTTGTTTTAGTAAAAGCGGGATTGACCGAGATGATCTTGTTATGCTGATCCGTCACTAACATGCCTTCAGTGCTCGCTTCGTAAACATAATTTGCGAGAGTTGACTTTTGACGAAGTTCGTGGCGAAGAAACAGACTCATTACTATAGTCATTCCAAGAAAACCATATATGCCCAGAGGAATGAAATGGATCACGGATAGGCGCGCCAAAATCGCTTGTGTTGATAAGATCAATAACAAAATCAGCGCCAGAAGCATACCGAGATTCATGCGTGAGCGATGAGCAAGGTAATGGCGACCCAATACATAAGTTAAATAAATCACAGAGGCTTGCAGCACGAGTGTTAGGGTAAGAAACCAGCTATTGCGCTCTCCAACTGCGCTAATTACGCTCTCACCCCAAGGTAATTGCTGGCGTGTTAATGCGTAGATATGATCAAACTGAATTGTGTATGGATGGATAAAATTAGCAACGCCAGACACTGCTAGAATCAGGAAGAATCCTATCGTTAATGGTTGCGGTACCCGCTGCGTAAATTCTGATACGAACCAGAAAATACATCCATACCCTGCAATGGCAAAGAGTAGTGTCCACCTTAGTGAGAAAATGAATTGGTCCACTGTTCCAGAACGTATTGTCTGGATGTGAAAGAGGCAAAGTAATGAGACGAAAAGGGCCGCGTAGCCAAAGGAAATATGCAAGTAATTTCGTGGCTGCTGGAAACCGATTGAAAAATGGGAGATAAAGGCATAGCAACAAATGCCTGTAAGCAGATAAAGACTTGGCGATGATCTCATTCATGGGGTTAGGGCAAAGTATTTTCTGTAATTAGGAAAATTTCTATTAGACCTGAAACACCCATCATGCTCGCAATGCAATGATCCAGGCCTGGCGTATAGGAGACGACAAACTCAATGTATTCTTCATGACTATTGATGAGTTGAAATTACTGATAACTGCCATACTTCTGTTCTGATCAACTTAAGAGTGATAGGTGAAACTCAACCTAATTTTACCTAATGCTTTGTGCAGAATGTGGTTCACACACTACTGTTATTTGCTGGATCGTAAATGGCGTACTTATCTTTACCGCTTTTCTTGGCAACATACATTGCATCGTCAGCTGCCGTGAGCAAAGCATCAAGACTATTGGCGTGCGTCGGATATTCAGCGACGCCAATACTCGCTGAGATGTTGGATATGGTTTTTTTGCCAAACTCGTAGGGAAGCCTGAGCGACTCCAGTACGCGTTCTGTCACCATAATCGCGCTATCCAGATCTGATTCGAGGAGCATCACAACAAACTCATCCCCACCCAAACGGGCCACGGTATCTCCTCCCCGTATGCAAAGCAGCAAACGCTCAGCCACTTCTTTGAGTAGTCGATCCCCAATGGCATGGCCATAGGTGTCGTTAACAGGTTTGAATCCATCAAGATCGATAAATAACAGCACAATTTTCTTGGACAAGCGGGAAAAACCAGAAACTGCCTGACTCAGGCGATCCATCAGAAGGGTGCGATTAGGGAGTCCGGTTAGTTGATCAAAGTGCGCCAGGGAAAATAGATGCTTTTGCTTACGATTCGTGATTTCGTTGAGCAAATCATAGCCATTAGCCGTACCCAAGTAGCATTTGTCTTTGGTAATAATAAAACCGCTGACCATATGCTCGATCCCTGCATCAAGGATGATGCGTGAGACATCCTCAGTATAGGCTTTCCTATCAACGATGATGGGGCTTCGGTCCATCAGCTCGGAAATGGGTTTCTTGCCTTTGAGTTCTTTGGAATAGGGCTTGCTGAATAGCTCAGTGAGCTCGCTCCGCAAGATAATGCCAACGGGCCTATTTTTGTCGTTAACTACTGGTAAAGCGTATAGATTTTTGTTCTCATGAAACAATGCAAGCACCTTGTTGCAGCTGTCGGTGTCTTTAACCGCGAGAACGGGCCGAAGCAAATGTTCTACAGTTAAGTTGGCGTCATGAGATTTTTCGGGGGGCATACGGTCAGCCTTGTTTTTTTAAGACCTTACTGTTCAGTTACAACCTCTTAATGGGGGGGGCTTCTGATAGAAAATGGCCCACTAGTTTTTGCAGATCTGCCGAGGTTCCTACTAGCTCTTCAGCGGCCTTCTGTACGTGCTGGACACTCCTGCTGTTCTCTTCAATGAGCCCGGATATATGTTCCATATTTTTAGCAACCTCTTCCGTTGCCACAGACTGCTCATTGGTGGCGCCAGCAATATGCGATGCAGCTTCTGTAACTTGGTGGCTAGCTGAAGTGATGTTGCGCAAGATGTCATTGCTATCCTGTAGCATTTTTATCCCGTTTTCCACTTCCTGAGCAGCATGCTCCATCGTGGTGACCGCAGATGAAGCTGTCTGCTGAATCTCAGCAACGATTTTTGCAATGTGAACCGTGCTCTCGGAAGTCCGTGCAGCCAGGTTGCGAACTTCATCAGCAACGACGGCAAACCCACGCCCCTGATCGCCCGCGCGTGCAGCTTCAATAGCAGCATTCAGTGCCAGCAGATTGGTCTGCGAGGCGATATCCTCGATAACTTTAGTGATCATATCAATGCGAACGATCGACTGACTCAATTCGTTGATGGTGTTGCTACTTGCCTGGACTATTTGAACTACTCGCGAGACCGAGTCAATACTCTTGCCCATCTGGAGATTACCTTCATTCAGTAAATCCAGTGAGGCTTTTGCCGATGTCGCAGCCTCATCCGCACTATCGGCAACTTGGGCTACGGAGGTGCTAACTTGCTCAATTGCAGCACTTACATTGGCCACATGATCCATTTGTTCGTCAGAATGCGCAGTTACCCGCACCATGTTTTCTTCTAGATCGGAACAACGATCCTGCAATGTAGTGGCTGATCTGGTAATTTCGTCAAGAATCACGCGGAGGTGGGTCTGCGTGTAGGCGAGGGAAGATACGAGATGACCTGCCAGATCATTCCCATCTACAGCAATATTGTTATTCAAATTCCCTTGAGCTATCTGATCGAAGAACTCGATAGCATTCATCAAAGGCCGGCACATCACCCGCTCTATAAAAATGGCCGAGATGGCAACCATGAGCACGCCAGTCAGTACTAATCCAGATGCCAGAGCCGTCATGCCAATTGATGCTGCGTAAGCTGAGCTTGCCATCAGGACGGCCATCATGGCCGCAAAGAGGATGTAACGTGTTTTAAATGAATATTTGAATATGAGATTTAGTGGATTCGGGCTTTTGAGGGATTTCTTCCCGTCCATGACTTGCTGATAGAGATTTTCCGCCGCGTTGATGCTCTGCCGCGATGGCTCCTGCCTGACCGACATGTAACCTGTAATCTGATTATTTTTCCGCAATGGA